>Ga0194134_10003626_pt1 | contig 16396 bp, 11 predicted proteins | sample TA2KigOff0mmetaG_FD_148602 | JGI IMG/M metagenome (GOLD analysis project Ga0194134, IMG submission 148602) | Freshwater microbial communities from Lake Tanganyika, Tanzania - TA2015056 Kigoma Offshore 0m | ecosystem: Environmental > Aquatic > Freshwater > Lake | place: Tanzania: Lake Tanganyika... | reverse complement strand
GTTCATCGGGGCGGGGAGGGGGATGATGGCGGCGTCTAGGTCCGCACGGTACGTGGTTTCACCCCTGTGACCGCGTAGTTGCCGCCTGCGGTCCAGCTGGATTCCGCCGGGTCCGGCCTTTGACAAGAAATTTACCAAAGCACTCGGCTCCAGGCCGGACTCGGGCAAATCCAGGAATCAAAGCGGATTGCGAACCAGTCCGTTCACTCCGGGTTGGCGGCAAGGAAGCGGTCGATTTCCGCCAGGTCGTCGGACGTGAGACGCAGTGCGGCCGCCGGAATCAGTTCGCGGATCTGGCCGGGGCGGCGGGCGCCGACGATCGCGGCGGTGACGGCGGGGTGACGCAGCGTCCATGCCAATGCCACTTGTCCCGGGGTGGCGCCGTGGCGGCGGCCGATTTCGCGCAGGACGTCGACGCAGCGCAGATTGCGCGAGAACAGCGGCTCCTGGAAGTGCCGGTTCTTTTCGCGGCGCCAGTCGTCGGCGGGCAGCGCTGCGAGCCGCTCGTGCGTCCAGGCGCCGGTCAGCAGTCCGGACTGCATCGGGGAGTAGACCAGCGTGCCGATTCCCTCGCGTTGGCAGTGGGGCAGAATCTCTGGCTCGATGTCGCGGCGCAGGAGGGAGTAGGGCGGCTGCAGGGAGCAGACGGGCGCGATCGCGGCGGCGCGGCGGAGCTGGGCTGCGTTGAAGTTGGAGACGCCGATCCAGCGCACCTTGCCCTCCTGCCGCAGTTTCGCGACCTCCGCCCAACCCTCCTCGATCTGGTCGTCCGGCTCGGGCCAGTGAATCTGGTACAAGTCGATGGTCTCGACGCGCAGGCGCCGCAGGCTCGCCTCGCATTCGCGGCGCACGCTGTCGGCGCGTAGGCTCTTGCCGATCTCGCGTTTTTCGTTCCACACCCGTCCGCACTTGGTGAACACGTACGGCCGTTCCCGCATGCCATCCAGGGCGCGCGCGACGACCTCCTCCGAATGCCCGAGACCATACACGGCGGCGGTGTCGATCCAGTTGATCCCGGCGTCCAGGGCCTCGTGGATCGCCGCGATGCTATCGCGGTCGTCTTGGCCGCCCCAGCCGAACGCCCACCCGCCGCCACCAATGGCCCAGGCGCCGAAGCCGAGCGGAGTGAGGTTCAGGTCGGAGGGGCCGAGGCGGCGGGTTTGCATCCCGGGAGTGAGGCGTCGCCTCGGGTCGGCGCCAACGTCAATTGTGCCGGCCCGGGATTGGCCTTGAGCCCGGGGCCGCGGCCGGCAGGGTCCGGTTCGATGGCCCCCGCCCCACCCACCGCCCCGGACCCGAGTCGCCTGCCTCGTCATCTGGGCGTCTGGAACGGGGCGTTGCTGCTCGTCACCTATACCATCGGCGTGGGGATTCTGCAGTCGCCCGGCGTCGTGCTGCGCAACACGGGCTCGGTCGCGTTGGGTTACACGGCCTGGCTGGTCGGCGCGGTGGTGGCGGTCTGCGGGGCGCTGGTGATGGCGGAACTGGCGGCGCGGACTCCGCGTTCGGGTGGGACCACCGTGTTCCTGAGGGAAGCCTACGGCGCGCGCGCGGCCTTCGTCTATGGCTGGACCGCGCTTTTCCTCGCCCCGCTCGCGACCGCGGCGATCACGCTGGTTAGCGTGCGGAACCTGGGGGCGATTTTGGGCTGGTCCTCCGGGGTGCAAACCGCGGTGGGCGTGTCCTGGGTGGGCGGCATCACGTTGCTGGCGATGCGTTCCGGGCGGGTGGTCGCGCGGATCGTGGGGGGCGTGGGGATCTTCAAAGTCAGCGCCCTGGGCACCGTGGTGGTGCTCTGCTTCGCGGGCGACGGCGCCGCGGCCCCGGCCGCCGCGGCGGCCGGGCTGCCGGTGCCGGACTCGCTCTGGGTGGGCTTCGGTCTGGCGGTGGTGGCGACGATGTTCGCGTACGACGGTTGGGATGGCCTAGCGCTGGTAGCCGGGGAGGTCCGGGATCCGGGGCGCAACCTGCCGCGCGCGACGCTGCTCGGGATGGGCATCATTCTCGCGGTCTACCTCGCGGTGAACATCGGCTTCCTCCACGCGTTGTCCCCGGCGCAGGTGGGGACCTCCCCCGCGCTCGCCGCGACCGCGATGGAGCGCGTGCTCGGGGCCGAGGCCAGCCGGGTGGTCACGGTCTTCGTCGCCTGCAGCGCGGCGAGCACGGTGTTCAGTTCGCTGCTCTGCAACCCCCGGATCTTCTTCGCGCTCGCGGAGGAGGGGCAGTTCTTCCGCATCGCGGCGCGCGTGCACCCGGCTTGGGCCACCCCGTGGGTCGCGACACTGGCGTACGGGGGGCTGACGGCGGCGTACATCGCCTCGGGGGGCGGGTTTGAGACCCTCACGCGCTACATGATCCTCGGCTTCCTGCCTATCTACGGCCTGGTCGCGTTCGCGGCGATTCTGGCTCGCCGCCGGGGACGTCCCGCGGTGTTTGCGATGCCCTTCTACCCTTGGCCGGTAATCCTGATGCTGGTCTACGTCCTCGCGGGCTTGGCAAGCGGTTTTGCCGGCGACGCCGCCGCGGCGGCCGGTGGACTCTGCCTGATGGCCGCCGGGGTGGGGGTACACGCCGTCTGGACGCGCACGCTGGGACCGAGGCGGGCGTGAGCTCGTTTGCGCCGCTGGAGCCCTCCGCCACCTTTCGTCCCGGAACGCCCTGATGAACCCGCTCCTTGGCCTTCCGCTGCTCGCTGGTCTGCTCCTGCTCTCCGGCTGCTACACGAATCCCGTCACGGGCCGTCGGTCGCTGGTCCTGCTGTCCCAGGGCCAGGAGGCGCAGTTGGGCGCCGAGTCTTTCCAGCAGATCCGCCGGAAGGAGAGGGTCGCCACCGATCCGGGCGCCAACGCCCGGGTCCAGCGCGTGGGGCAGAGGCTCGCCGCCGTGGTGGGCGAGGCGCTGCCGGGCGCCCGCTGGGAGTTCGTCGTTTTTGACTCGAAGGAGCTCAACGCGTTCGCGCTCCCGGGCGGGAAAGTCGGGGTGTACACGGGGCTGCTGGAGCTGGCCGAGAGCGACGCGGAACTGGCGACGGTGATGGGGCACGAAATCGGGCACGTGGTGGCGCGCCACGGCGCCGAGCGGATGTCCGAGGCGATGGTGATCGCCGGGGTCGGCATCGCCGGCTCGCTCGCGGTAGAAGCGAAGACCAATGACCCGCAGATGCGCGACCTCTTCGCCCTAGCGTACGGGGGCGGTACCACGCTGCTGCGGGTGCTCCCGCACTCCCGGGCCAACGAGAGCGAGGCCGACCGGATGGGAATGCTCTACGCCGCGCGGGCGGGTTACGACCCGCGAGGAGCGGTTTCCTTCTGGCGCAAGATGGCGGAGCGCAAGCAGGCGTCCGCCCAAGGGCCGCGGACGCCCGCCTTCCTCTCCACGCACCCGGCCGACGAACGCCGCATCGCCGACCTCGAGGCGTTTCTCCCCACGGCGTTGCCCGTCTGGGACCAGACGCGCGGGGCGCCGCCGGCGGGCGGCGGTTGAGCGGCGGGTTCAGCGCGACGCCGGACCCGGCGCGCCGTTCTCAGCCTGGCGCTCGGCGAGCAGGCGGCTGAGCCGGGCGCAATCGAGGGGCTTCTGCAGCTGTGCGTCCATCCCAGCGTCCACGCAGCCCCCGAAGGTCTGCCGGGAGATGCTCGCCGTAAGCGCGATGACGGGTGTCCGCCGGCCACCGGCCTCCAGCTGGCGGATCCGGCGGCAGGTCTCGTAGCCGCCCATCCCAGGCATGTGGATATCGAGCAGGACGGCGTCGTATTTTGACTGCGCGAGGCGGGCGAGGGCCTCCTCGCCGCTGGCGACGGCGTCCGCCTCGAACCCGTGCCGGCGCAGGCTAAGGCAGACGACGAGGCGGCTGGCTTCGAGGTCGTCGACGACCAGCATGCGCCCCCGACCTTGGACTGACACCGGGGCCGGGCTGGCCGCGGCGGCTTGCGGGAGCGGCAGCTCTGCGCGGAAGACGGATCCCTTCCCCGGCTGGCTCTCGCAGGTGAGGGTGCCGCCCATCAGCTGCACCAGCCGGCGGCTCACCGCCAGCCCAAGCCCGCACCCGCGGTGCTCACGGTTGTGCGCCGGATTGAGCGTGCTGAACGGGGAGAAGAGCCGGTCTAGCTGGGCGGACGGGATCCCCGGCCCGGTGTCTTCCACATGGATGCAGAGCCGGCCGCGGCCGCCGGCACGCTGCGGTTCCTCCCAAGACATCAGGAGCGAGACCGTGCCCTTGGGGGTGAACTTGACGGCGTTGTCCAGCAGCGCCCCGAGTATGCGGCGGTAGCGGCCTTCGTCGCCTTCAAGCTGCAGCGGCGCGGAGAATTGCGCCTCGAAGCGCAGCTCAAGGTGCTTGGCCTCGGCGGTCCCCGCGACGCCCCCGAGAGCCTGGCGGGCCGACTCCACGGGGCAGAAGGTGGCCCGGCGAAGCTCGAGCCGGCCGCTTTCGAGGCGGATAAAATCAAGCAGGTCGTCGATCAGGCCGGCGAGGCGCACCTCCTCCCGCGCGAGGTGCCGGACGAGGGTTTGCGCCTCTGGCGGCAAGCCCGCCTCACCCAGCGCGCGGGTCAGGCCGCCGATCGCGGTGATCGGGGTGCAAAGCTCGTGGCTGACCAGGGAAAGGAACTCCTGCTTGCTGCGGTCGGCGCCCGCGGCAGCCGCGCGGGACTTCTCCAGTTCTCCGGCGAGACCGGTCGCGTGGGCGCTCAGCTGCTTGACCTTGCCCCGGACGCGCGCGCGCGCCAGCCGCTCATGGAACAACCAACCGGTGAAGACCAGCAGCAGGGTGTGCAGGGCGAGACTCTTGAACGCCGGGAGGCCCGCCATCAGATGGGTCGCCGCTTCCGCCGCGCCCAAGCCGAGGAGCGGGATCAGCATCAGCAGCAGGCTCCGAGGAGGGGGTGGGATGTCCGGACTTTCCCGGCGGCGGAGGCGCGCGTGGCGCCAGGCGATGACGAGGGCGGTCAGAAGGAATACCGCCAGATCGAGGCGCCAGAGGGTGATCGCGGCGGCGGTCTCGCGGAGGATGTTCAGCACGGATTCCATGTCGTGATTCTCGACTAGGGGGGGCAGCCGACAAGCCGAGCGGCTACCCAGCGCCGCGTTGCCGGGCTGAGTAGCATCCGAGTCCGGGCGGGTGGGAACTACGTAGCCGCCAGGCCAAGGCCGATACCTTCCCCTAGAACGTCGCCGGGGACTTTAATCCGTATCGTCCGCCTCGCCGGAAGCGGCGAAGGCATTCCCCACGTACTCGACACCGAAGAAGTCGTCCGCCTCCAGCCAAGCGAGGGTCCAATCCACGACCTGCGCGCGCTGGGCGGCCCCCAGCGCCGGGTATTCCAACTCGATCTCCTCCAGCAGCAGCCTTCTCGCCTCGTTCCGGTTCGGGACGGGATGCAGCAAGTCCCCGGCGCGCTGCGCCAGGTCCTGGGCTAGCGGTCGGAGGTCGAGGATCATGCCCCGGTGCCAGCCAAGGCCTCGGCCAACTTTGCGGCGTCCTTGCCGCCGCCCATCGCGAAGTCGGGTTTGCCCCCGCCCTTGCCGCCGATGCGAGCGGACAGCTGGGCGATGATCTTGCCGGCCTGGTGGCCGGCGGCGATCGCGCGCGGCGAGCAGTAGGCGACGAGGCTGGCTTTGTCCCCGAGGACGGCGCCGAGTTGCACGACGCCTTCCCCAAGGAGCCCGAGGACTTGGGATCCCAGCGTCCGCAGGGCTTCCGGGTTCTCAGCCGGCACGACCGCCGAGACGTGACGCAGGCCGTCGCGCTCCACGGCGCGGCCGGCGAGCTCCGTCGCCAGGGCCGCCGCGGCCCGCTGCTCGTGGGCGCGCAGCCGTTTCTCAAGCTCGCGCTGGTGGGCGAGCAGGGAATCGAGCTTCTGCGCGACGTCGTGCGCGCCCGCGTTCAAGCGGGCGTTGACGGCGCCGAGCGCCGCCTCGCGGGTCGCGAGCAGGTCCAGCGCGGGGGCGCCGGCCACCGCCTCGATGCGCCGGGTGCCGGCCGCAATGGCCATTTCCGCGACGACCTTGATCAGGCCGATTTCCCCGGTGGCGGCGACGTGGGTCCCGCCGCAGAGCTCGCGGCTGTAGCCACCGATGTCCACCACGCGGACGACCTTGCCGTACTTTTCGCCGAAGAAGGCGAGGGTGCCCTCGGGCTTGCGGTCAAAGTCGGTCTCGTAGGACTCGACCTTCGCGTTCTCGATCACGCGCTCGTTCACTAGCCGCTCCACCTCACGCAGCTGCTCCGGGGTCAGCGCCTCGAAGTGGGAGAAGTCGAACCGCATCCGGTCCGGCGTCTTGGAGGTGCCGGCCTGCCGCACGTGCGTGCCGATCGTGCGCCGCAACGCCCAGTGGATCAGGTGCGCCGCCGAGTGGTGGCGGCTGATCGCGCGCCGGCGCGCCGGGTCGACCGCGAGTTCCACCTCCGACCCGGGACGCAGGGCGGCGGCGGCCTCGGCGGGCACCTTGTGCAGGTGGCGACCAGCCTTGTCCTTCACGCAGTCGGAGACCGGGATGACGGTGCCCGCGAGGATGAGCGTGCCCGCGTCCCCGGCCTGTCCGCCCATCTCGGCGTAGAAGGGGGAGCAATCACACGCGACGAAGGCATCCTCGCCGGAGCGGACCACCTCCAGCACCCGCGCGTTTTCCCGCCGCGAGGTGTAGCCGGTGAAACGGGTGGGAGCGGCCGCGGGGGCGTCGGCGCCCTCGGTGGCGGCGACGATCACCTCGCGACGCTGTGCCGCCCGTCCGCGCTCGCGCTGGCGGTTCATCTCGGCTTCGAACCCGGCAACGTCGACGCTGAGCCCGCGTTCCGTCGCGAGCAGCTGGGTCATATCGAGCGGGAAGCCGTAGGTGTCGTAGAGCACGAACGCCTCGTGCCCGGGAAACACCTTGCCCGCGGTCTGGGCGGCGGCGTCCTGGAAGCGCCCGAGGCCCTTGTCCAGGGTGCGGCCGAAGCTCTCCTCCTCAGCCCGGATGACCCGGCGGATGATCTCCTGCTGCTGGGTCAGCTCGGGGAAGACGGTCCCGAGGGAGGTCACGACCGGGGCGACGAGCTGTTCGAAGAAGCCGCCCGTGAGGCCCAGCTTGCGGCCGTAGAGGATGCCGCGGCGGAGGATGCGGCGGATGACGTAGTTGCGGCCCTCGTTGCCGGGCAGAATCCCATCGGCGATGGCGCAGCTGACGCAGCGCGCGTGGTCGGCGAGCACGCGGAAGGCGACGTCGGTGCGCTCCTGCTCGGTCAAACCCTCGCGCGCCGCGGGCACGGTGCCCTGGTAGGTGCGGCCGGACAAAGCGGCCACCTTGGCGAGCAGCGGGGCGAAAACGTCGGCGGCGTAGTTGGAGGGATCGCGGCTGAAATCGCGGAAGCCACCCGTGGTGGCGTGGATGCCGGCGACGCGCTCGAAGCCCATCCCGGTGTCGACGTGCTTGGCCGCGAGCGGCGAGAAGGTGCCGTCGGCGTTGGCGTTGAACTGGATGAAGACGTGGTTCCAGATCTCGATGCAGCGCGGGCTGCCGGCGTTCACGAGCCGGCGTCCGGGGGCTTCCTCGTCCGCGGGCAGGAGGTTGAAGTGGATCTCCGAGCACGGGCCGCAGGGGCCAGTGTCGCCCATCATCCAGAAATTGTCCTTCTTGTTGCCGTTGACGATGTGCACGGCCGGATCGAGGCCCTCGCGGCGGAAGATCGCGGCCCAGATGTCGTGCGCCTCCTGGTCGAAGTCGGCGGGGTCGCCCTTGGCCTTGTCCGGCGCGTAGACGGTGGCGAACAGGCGCTTCGGCGGGATCCCCCACACGCGGGTGAGCAGTTCCCAGCCCCACTCGATCGACTCGCGCTTGAAGTAATCGCCGAAGGACCAGTTCCCCAGCATCTCGAACATCGTGTGGTGGTAGGTGTCGAAGCCGACGTCCTCGAGGTCGTTGTGCTTCCCGCCCGCGCGGATGCACTTCTGGGTGTCGGCGGCGCGGGTGTCGCGGCCGGGGCGCACGCCCGCCCAACGGGACACGTCCGGCGCCCGGTCCCCGAGGAAGATGGGCACGAACTGGTTCATCCCCGCGTTGGTGAACAGGAGCCCCGGGGAGTCCGGCAGCAGCGGCGACGACGGGACGATCGTGTGCGCCTGGCGCGCGAAGAAATCGAGGAAGCTCTGGCGGATCTCGGCGGAAGTCATAGCGGGGGCGGGAGTGGGTTCGGCGGGTCCGGGCGCGGGTCAGCCGAGGGCGGCGATGACGGCGTCGGCCATCGCGCGGGTGCCGACGCTAGGCCGGCCGAAGGCGATGTCGCCGGTGCGGGTGCCGCCGGTGACGGCCGCGCGGACGGCGGCCTCGATGCGGCGGGCCGGGGCCTCGAGGCCGAAGCTGAAGCGGAGCATCAGGGCGACCGAGAGGATCTGCGCGCAGGGGTTCGCGATGCCCTTGCCCGCGATGTCGGGGGCGGTGCCGCCGGCGGGCTCGTACAGTCCGAAGGGCAGGCCCAGCGAGTTGCGGCCGGCGCCAAGGGAGGCCGAGGAGAGCATCCCGAGGGAGCCGCAGATCACGGCCATCTCGTCGGAGAGGATGTCGCCGAACATATTTTCGGTCACGAACACGTCGAACTGGTTCGGGTCCCGGGCCAGCTGCATCGCCGCGTTGTCGACGTACATATGGCTGAGGGTGATGTCCGGGGCGTGGCGGGCGACGTACTCGGTCGCCGTCCGGCGCCAGAGCACGGAAGTCTCGAGCACATTGGCCTTGTCCACCGAGCAGAGCTTCCTCCGGCGGCCGCGGGCGGCGGTGATGGCGACGTCCAGGATGCGCTCGATCTCCGACCGGCGGTAAACCATCGTGTCCACGGCCTGGACGTCACCATCGGGCAGGGTGGTGGTCGCCTTGGGCTGGCCGAAGTAGAGGCCGCCGGTGAGCTCGCGGATGCAGACGATGTCGATGCCCTGCGGGATGCGCTCGGTCTTGAGCGGGGAGGCGTCGGTCAGCTCGCGGTAGAGGAGGCCGGGCCGGAGGTTGGCGAAAAGGGTGAAATGCTTGCGCAGCGGGAGGAGGGCGGCGCGCTCCGGCTGTTCCTTGGGCGGGAGGTTCTCCCACTTGGGCCCGCCGACCGAGCCGAAGAGGATGGCGTCCGCGGCCTCGCAGCAGCGCAGGGTGGAGTCGGGCAGGGCCTTGCCGTGGCGGTCGATGCCCGCGCCGCCGACCTCGGCCTCCTGGTAGTCGAGGGTGAGGTTTTCCTGCCGGGCGACGTGGGCGAGGACCCGGAGGGCCTCGGCCATCACTTCCGGACCGATGTAGTCCCCGGCGAGAACGGCGAACTTGAGCGTGGGCATAGGAAGGGAGGAGGGTGTCGGAACGCCCGCGGCGGAGGCAAACAAAAGCTCGCCCGGGGCGGGTCGGCCGGACGGTCACCCCGGCCGGTTTCAGGCGGGTCGCCCGCCGCCCGCGGCCGGGCGCCGGCTGCGCAGGATCAGGACGGCCCCGGCGAGGACGAGGAAGAGGGAATAGAACGTGCCGCGGCTGAGGCCGAGGAGCAGCGGGGCGTCGGGCTCGCGGAACCGTTCCCCGAGGATCCGCGCGAGGGCGTAGCCGAGCAGGAATTCCCCGCTCAGCCGGCCGGGGCCGAGGGTTTCGGGCCGCCCCCGCCAGAAACGCCACTGGAGGTACAGGAAGAGGAGCAGTCCCTCCAGCGCGGCCTGGTAGAGCTGCGAGGGGTGGCGCGGAAACGGGCGCAGGAGCTGCCGGTCGAACTCGTTGCCGGGGAAGATCACCGCCCAGGGCACGTGCGTGATCCGGCCGACCAGCTCGCCGTTGATGAAATTCGCGATCCGGCCGAGACAAAGTCCGGCGGGCACGGTCGTCACGACAAGATCCGCGACGCCCAGCAGCGGGCCGCGGTGCCGCCGGCTCCACCACACGAGTGCGAGGAGCACGCCGACGAAGGCGCCGTGGCTCGCCATCCCTCCCTCCCAGAGCCGGAGCAGTTCGGCTGGGCTATGCCGCAGCACCTCGGGCCGGTAGAGCACGAAGTACCCCAGGCGCCCGCCCAGCAGCACGCCGAGCACGAGGGCGGTGATCAGATCCGAGATGGCCCCGGGGCCGTAGGGGGAGCGACCGCGGCGATGGTACAGGAGCAGCAGTCCGGCGGCCGCCGCGAAGCCGAGCAGGTAGGCGAGCCCGTAGTAGCGGACCCCGAAGTGCTCCGAGAACCGGATCAGGAACGGATCCAGGTTGTGGACCCAGTACGCGAGCGGCATCCCGGCATCTGGGCCGGGGCGCGCCGGCGAGGCGATGCGAAAACAAGGCCCCGGACCCGGAGCTCAGCGGAACACGGGCGCCGCGAACCAGACGCCGCCGAAGAGCAGCCACGCGAGCACCAGCGTCCAGACCACGTTGAAGGCCTGCGCCCCGAGGAAGGCGACGGCGGGCCGGCCTCCGCCAAGCCCCACCAGGTCGCGGAAGCGGGATTCTAGGCCGATGGACACGAACGCGAGCGCGAACCACGCGTTGCGCAGGCCCGAGAGCACGCCCTTGGCCTCCTTCACCCGCGCCGGCTCGAGCAGGAACGAGAAGACCAGCGAGGCGGCGATGAACCCGAGCAGGAACTTGGGGAACCGCTCCCAGATCACGGACGCCCCCACCCGCGGGTTCGCCCCGTCCTTCTGACCGCGCAGGCTCCACCACACGGAAAGGAAAAACGCGGCGACGCCGAGGAGCACGTTCTGGGAGAACTTCACGATGACGCCCGCCTTCATCGCCGGCTCGCTGATCAGGGCGCCCGCCGCCACCACGGAGCCGCTCGTGTCGAGGGTGCCGCCCAGCCAGGCCCCCGCCACCAGTTCGTCCATCCCCCAGTGCTTCGCCGCCCAAGGCATCAGCACCATCATCGGCACCGCGCAGAGCAGCACGAGGGTCGTGATGTAGGAAAGCTTCCGCCGGTCGCCCTGAATCGCCCCGCAGGCCGCGATCGCGGCGGAGACCCCGCAGATGGAGACGGCGGTCGACAACATCGCCGCGAACTCGTCGTCGACGCGCAACCGCCGCGCCAGCCAGAAGGCGAACGCCCACACGGCCGACACCACCAGCACCGCCTGCACCAACCCGAGCGCACCCGCCTGCAGAATTTCCTGGAAGAGCAGGGAGGAGCCTAAAATCACGAGCCCCGTCTTGATATAGAACTCGGTCCGAACCGCCGGCGCGAGCCACGCGGGAACGCCGAAGGTGTTGCTGACGAGGAGCCCGAGGAACAGGCTGAAGATGACGTGCTCGAGCCCCAGCGCCTCGATCGCGGCGTGCCCCGCGAGGACCTGCGCCGACGTCGCGAGCGCGAAGACCGCGGCGAAGCCGGGCAGGAGCCGGCGCCAGGTGAGGCCGGTGCCGGTCAAGGCGATCGCGGAGCAGCCCAGCAGCAGGGCGCCCAGCGTCCCGAGCTTCAGGAGGTTTGCCCCGGCCAGCAGCTTCTCCGTACCGGCGCTCCCGCCCCACTTGAGCAACGGGAGGGCGGGGCGCCACAGCAGCGCGACGACGGCGAGGAGCGCGCCGCCGGTGACGACGGCCAGCCAGTCCTCGTTCGCCCGCCAGGGGCGGCGGTTGGGGGAGGCGGACATCCCGTCAGTCCACCAGCACCTCGCAGATGGTCCAAGGGGTCTCCGTCCGGGCCGCGACGTTGCGCACGATCACGTAGCGCCCGCGGGTGCCCGAGGGGAATTTCAGCACGGTGCGGTTCCGCTGACCCTTGCCGGAAAGCACGACCGGACCGGGAACGGCGGGATCGTTGGTGACGTGGACCTCGTACTGCTCCGGGAATTCCGCCGCCCGCCCGGATTGGTCGAACGTCAGCTCGCGCAGCGGCCGCGCGACGCGGAAATCCAGCTCGAGCCATTCCTCCCCCAGCGCCGGCGTGCTCCATCGGGTGGTGGTCTTGCCGTCGAAAAGGTTGCCCAGACCGGAGCCCTGGGAGGCGCGGGCACGGGGTCGACCGGCGAGATTGGCCTGGACCACCTCGGCGGCGTAGGCGGCCTCGGCGCCCAGAAACGGATCGGAGCGCAGTCCCTCCGCGTACTTCAGGGCGGTGGGGTCGTTCGCGCGCGCCAGCACGCGCAGCAACTGCAGGTCATCCTCCTTGGAGCCAGCCTCCATAAAGCGGCAGAACAACGCGGTGGTGCCGGGAGTCCACGCGGTGCGATCCCGCTCCAACGCCAGGCGGCCGGCCGCCACGGCGGCGGCCCGGATCTCCGGGGTGCGCGCGTTCTCGGCCGCGGCGGCGAGCCCCGCCAGATTGCTGGCGTCGGGCCAACGTCCCAGCGTCTCGACCGCCGCCTTCGCCAGGGTCGCATCCGCGGCCGCCGCGAGGCGTCCCGCGACCGCCGCGGCTTCGGGCGTTCCCAGCCTGACGAGGGCGGGCAGCAGGCGCTGCGCGACGTCCGGTGGGGCCTTTTCCAGCCGGGCGAAGAAGGTGCCCGCGAGCCCCGGCTCGGTCCGGTGACGCTGCAGGAGCGTGACCACGGCGCGTAGGGTGCGGCCCTGTTCGCCCTCGTCTTGGGCCTGCGCGGCCCAGTCGGTGAGCAGCGCGAGGTCCGCCGAAGGGCCGATGTCGCCGAGGGCCGCGGCGGCGGCGCCGCGCACCGCCGTGGAGGGGTCGGCGCGGAGTTGCCGGAGCAGCCCCAGACCCTCGGTCTGCCGGCGCAGGGCGAATTGCTCCAAGCAGGCGAGCCGGCGCGCCTCGGGCCCGCGCTCGGCGCCTTCCAGCAGGATCCCGGCGACCTCGGCGCCCTTCAGCCGGGTCAGGCTTTGCCGGGCCTCCCTCAGGCTCGGGGCGAGTTCGAGGAGCTTGTCGACGACGGGGCGCGACCCGGGCAGCGAGCCCAGCGCGCTGACCGCCTCCGTGCGCACTTCCGCGTCCGCGTGGCCCGTGGCCGCGAGCACCGCGGGGACGGCGTCGGCGAGTCCCGAGCGTCCGAGCGCGGCGACGGCTCCGGCCGCCGTGACCGGATCCAGGTTGGGCAGCAGGGTCGCGACCGCCGGAAGGTGGGTGGCGTCGCGACGGTCCGCGAGCGCTTCGATGGCCGCGGCGCGGCGGGGCGCGGCGGGGCCGGCCAGCGCCTCGCGGATGCGTTCCGGGGCGAGGGCGGGCTCGCGATCGAGCAGGAGCCGGAACGCGCCGGTGCGAACCGGCACGGGCAACTGGGTGTCGCCCGCGAGCGCCCGCAGGACGGGGAGAGCTTCCGCCGCTGGCAGGTGGGTGGCCGCCTCCAGGCGGGCCGCGCCGATGATGGCGAAGGGCACCGTGCTGGCACCGCGCAGCGCGGCCTCCGCGGCCACGGTTCCGATCCGGCCTAGGGCCGTCGCCGTGGCCTGCACCGTGTCTAGATCGGCATCCGCGAGGAGCGTGGCGAGCGCGGTCACCGCCCCTGCATCGCGGCGGCGCCCTAGGGAATCAATGAGGCCCAGGCGGAGGCGACCGGTCGTTTTCGGCAGGGCGTCGAGCAACAGGCGCTCCGCCGCCGGGCCGGGAACCAGTTCCAGCAGTTGGCGGGCGAGATCGGTGTCCCGCTCCTCCGTGAGCATTCCGGAGAGGGTCCGGGCGGTCGCGGGCCGCAATGGTCCCCCGGGGCCGCTCGCGAGCACGAGGGCGAGGCGCTGGCAGGCCGCCTGACGTGCGGCAAACGTCGGCTCGGGCCGGCGGAGTAGGGCGACGAGGCGCTCCTCCACCGCGACGAGTTTCCGGGCATCCCGCCCGGCCGCGCGCACTTCCCGGTCCAGCGCCTCAAGGGCGGACTGGTCGCCGGAGTAGGTGAGGGATTCCAGCGCGGCGGCGGCTGGTTCGCCGGCGGCGGCGGGAATGCTGGTCAGGCCCAGCAGGGCAAGGAGTGTCAGGGAGGAAGAGGCGCGCATAGCGGGAGCGGGGCGTTTCAAAGGGCGTAACCGGCGCGGCGGGGGCGATCGAGGAGCGTGTTGGCGGCGGGGTCGTCGAGCACGGCCTCGGCGCGGGGGTCCCAGCGGACGGGGCGGCCAAGCTGGGCCGCGATCACATTCAGGTGGCAGACGGTCGCGCTGCGGTGCCCGATCTCGACGTCGGCGATCGGCCGCTGGCGGGTGCGCACGCACCGGAAGAAGTCGAGGTGATGGTGATCGCTCGCGTAAAGGTGCACATCCTCGCCGCGCAGCGGCTGCGCGGCCAGTCCGGGCGGGTTCGTCTCCAGGAAGTCGTCGCGCGAGACCCACACGGTTCCCTCGGTGCCCTGGAACTCGATCATCGACTTCTGGAGGTCGTCGTCGCGCTCGACCCGGATGCCGTTGGCGTAGACGTGCGTCTGGAAGCGGCAGCCTTCGAAGCCCTTGGGGATGAACTCGACGGGCCCGGAGTGGTCCATCCCGAGCGCGTTCTGGATGATGTCGAAGTGGTGGGCGCCCCAGTCCCCGTTCTTGCGGCCGCCGTACTCGAGGAAGCAGCGCCAGCCACCGCCGTAGTCGCCCTTGACGCGCCGCTCGTTGTAAGGGCGCCACGGGGTGGGGCCGAGCCAGCGGTCGTAATCGAACCCCGCGGGCACCGGCTCCTCCGGCAGGGGCAGGGCTGGCGGGAACTGGCCGAGGCGGGTGCGCACCAGCTTGATCTGGCCGATCCAACCGTTGCGGACGATCTCCGCGGCCTTGCGGAAGGACCGGTTCGAACGCTGCTGGGTGCCCGTCTGCAGGATGCGCCCGTGGCGCCGGGCGAGATCGGTGAGGACGCGCCCCTCGCGCACCGTGAGCGTCAGCGGCTTCTCGCAGTAGACATCCTTGCCCGCCCGCAGCGCGGCGGCCGACACGGCGGCGTGCCAGTGGTCCGGCGTGCACACGAACACGACGTCAATCCCCGGGTGGGCGAGCAGTTCCTCGTGGGTGCCGTAGACGGCGACGCTGCCCTTGGCCTCCGCCCCGTAGGCCGTCTCGATGCGGGTGCGCACCTTCTCCGCCTTCGTGCGGTTGACGTCGCAGGTGGCGAGGATCCGGCACTCGTCGGTCAGGCCGAGCAGGGTGCCGAGATGGCTCGAGCAGATGAGGCCGTTGCCGACCAGGCCGACGCCCAGCCGGCTGGAGGGCGCCGCGGCCCCGAACAGCGTCCGGGGAAGCAGCAGGGGGGCGACGCCGGAGGCGAGCGCAGACTTCAGCAGGGTGCGACGAGAGAGCGCGGGGGGCATAGGGGAGCGGCGGCGGGGAAGTCCGGCGATGCTTACGGCGCGTTGGAACGGTGCCGAGCCGATTCTGCGCGACGCGCACCGGGTGGGTTTGACTCCGCGCCAGCGGGCGCCTGATGTTGTCCACGATGTCACCCCGTCGTCCCCGCGCGGCCCGCCGGCTGCTCGCCCTGCTCGGCGCCGCCTCGTCCGCCGTCGCCGCGGAGCCGATCGACTTCAACCGGCAGATCCGCCCCATCCTCGCGGACGCCTGTTTCCATTGCCATGGCCCCGACGCCGCGTCGCGCGAGGCCAAGCTCCGCCTCGACGAGCGGGATGGATTGTATCGGGTCCGCGAGGGCGTCGCGGTCGTGGTGCCGGGCAAGCCGGAGGAGAGCGAACTCCTCCACCGGATCGTCAGCGCGCACGAGGACGAGGTGATGCCGCCGCCGCGGGCCGCCCGCCAGCTCAAGCCCGAGGAAAAGGAACTGCTTCGCCGCTGGGTTGCCGCGGGGGCGCCGTGGGGCCGCCATTGGTCGTTCACGCCGCCCGTCGCGTCGGCCGTGCCGGAGGTGCCGGAACGCCGGGGCTGGCGGTCGACGCCGCAGGTGCGCAACCCGGTGGACGCGTTCGTGGTCGCGCGCCTGCAGCGTGAGGGCCTCGCCCCTTCCCCGGAGGCGTCGCGCGCCGCCCTCCTTCGCCGGGTCAGCCTCGACCTCACCGGCCTGCCGCCCGCGCCGGAGGAACTGGACGCCTTCCTCGCGGACCCGCGGCCCGACGCCTACGAACGCCAGGTGGACCGCCTCCTCGCCTCGCCCCGCTACGGGGAGCGCTGGGCCTGGGACTGGCTAGACGCGGCGCGCTACGCGGACACGAACGGTTTCCAAGGTGACCCGGAGCGCACGATGTGGCCGTGGCGGGACTGGGTTGTGAACGCGCTGAACACGAACCAGCCGTTCGACCGTTTCTCGATCGAGCAGCTGGCGGGCGACCTGCTGCCGGAGGCGACGCGCGAGCAGAAGATCGCGAGCGGCTTCCACCGGAACAATATGTTCAACGGTGAGGGCGGACGCATCCCGGAGGAGACCCGGGTGGAGAACGTCTTCGACCGGGTCGAGACCACCGGGGCCATCTGGATGGGCCTCACGCTGTCCTGCGCCCGGTGCCACGACCACAAGTATGACCCCGTCACGCAGGGCGACTACTACGCGCTCTACGATATCTTCAACCAGATGTCCGAGGAGGGCCGGGCGGCGGGTGGCCGCAGTGGAGCGATCGCG
>Ga0194134_10003625_pt1 | contig 16398 bp, 12 predicted proteins | sample TA2KigOff0mmetaG_FD_148602 | JGI IMG/M metagenome (GOLD analysis project Ga0194134, IMG submission 148602) | Freshwater microbial communities from Lake Tanganyika, Tanzania - TA2015056 Kigoma Offshore 0m | ecosystem: Environmental > Aquatic > Freshwater > Lake | place: Tanzania: Lake Tanganyika... | reverse complement strand
GGATCCCCAGCGGTTGGATTGCTGCCGTTGAAATCCGTGCCGTAGCTGTCGAGTTCGTAGTCGGCAAACACCAGTTGCCAATCACTGCAGTTGGCGACGTATTTGTAGCTGTAGGTCGTGCCTGCCTTGAGCAACACGCAGCGCTGGTACCGACCGCCACCCAGGTGTTCCATCAGGTTGGCGCTGGATCGAGGGTTCCATGCCTCGAGTGGAGCGTCGAAACTGCCCACGAGCGATAGGTTGTGCAGGGCCGTTGTGGGCTCCAGTCGGCCTGGTCCATCGACCACGGTGATGGCAAATTCGTCGCGCTCGAGGTGATAACTGAACCGCAGACGGCTCGCCTGGTTGAGCCTGAAAAAGATGTTCCACTCCTGGGGTTTGCCGTGCCAGGCAATTCCCCGCAGGCTCATCCCTTCGGTTTGATCCGTTTCTTCAAGCCAACAGCCAAAGCCCATGGTGTCGAGGAACAACTCAGCACCGATGGCGAAGTTGATGACGTGCTCTCCGGCAGCAACCTCGAGCTCGAGGCTCAGCAGGCTGGCATCAGCGCCATCGGCAACAAGGCTTCGTCCAGGTTGCGTCGGGTCAAACGGTGACTCCTTGTGCACCGAACCCAACAGCTGAATCGAGTCGCGGCGGTTGAGCAGTGGTACGGGAGAGCCATCAGGGGCCTGGACCTCGATGCGTGGGTGGGTGTGTGGGTCCACGAGGCGAAAGCGGTGTGGACCGTCGGTGTCCACCTTGATCGTGCAGCCGGAGTGCATGGCCGTGCCATGGCTGCTGCCAAAGCCTGTTCCCCTCACCAGGGTTCCACTGCCATCGTTCAGTGCGGCAAAGCCGTAGTCCTCGTCATGTTGGGCAGAGATCAGAAACTGATAGACACCATCGGCCCTGAAATCAATCCCCCCGTTCCGCTTCAACGGGACCTCGAGCGACCAGGCCCCATCGGGATCGTGGCTGAATGAACGTCCAGGCCTGCGGGTCTGGAACTTGTTGAACATGTCCAGGTCATCCCAGATGAACCCATTCAGCTCGTAGCTTTCAATCGTCTCGACCGGTTCAATCCAGGAGACGTCCCCCTCAAGCGAGGCGCTGGGCACCAGGGTGACAACCTGCCGGGCGCTGTCGTAGCGCAGCAGCACCTCTCCGTCGTGGTTGGCCTTGAAGCGCAGGTTGTCGTAGTGCACGCCAAGAGGATCTTCAGCCAGATGCCAGCAGCAGACCCCATCGGTGTGGCTGCTGCTGCTGGCCTTGAGCTGCCGCCTGGGGTTGTGGTTGATCGCAAGCCGTAGGGCATAGAGACCCGTGTGTTCAGGTCCGCGTGCTGCCTGCAGCAGCAGGGGACGTTCCCACAGGTGATCGCTGACCCGTACCAGCTCCAGTTCAGGGTCAAAAGGGTTCCAGCGCCACCGGCGGGCATGGACGTTGCCCAGCACAGACACGCTGAGCACCTGATCGGCAAACAGGTGCTGGCGGCTATGGCGGGGAAAGGGCTGAACCATGGGATGCCGGGTCGCCGTTGTTGCTCTTCTGTGGTAGCCCAGAAAACCAGCGAGCGCATTGTATGAAACGCATGGAAGGGAAGCGTTTCATGTGGATTTGACAGCTTGTATCAGCCGCGTTGGCGGGCCAGTGTGATGTTGCTAGAGAGTCAGCGTGCGGGTGTCCTGACCTTTCTATCGCCCAATCGCAAAGCCATGAGCAAGCGCATTCTTGTCGTCCTGTCTGAGTGGGGTTACTGGGGGGAAGAACTGATCGGCCCCCTTGACGTGCTCACAGGAGCGGGCTATCAGCTCGATTTCATGACCGCATTTGGGCGCAAGCCTCCGGCCTTGCCCCCCAGTTACGACCCCACCTACATCGACCCCCCGCTTGACAAGGGTGTCACCAGTGAGCATTTTGCTCGCCGCACCAAGGAAGTTGAGAATTCAGATCTGCTCAACAATCCGATCAATTTGGCAGAACAGCTGCCGTTGATGCCTTATTTCAACAGCCCAAACTTTGGTCACGAGCTTGAGGCTTTCAACAACAAGCGTGATGAGTTCTGGGCCAAGTTTGTTGATGGCTATGACGCCCTGCTGTTGCCTGGTGGCAGTGGGCCCATGGTTGACATGGTTAACAATGAGCGTCTCCACAATCTTATTCTTGGTTATGTCAGTCGTGACAAGCTGATTGCTGCTGAGTGTTATTGCGTTACCTGCCTTGCCTTTGCACGGGATTGGACTGAGCGCAAGAGCATTATCTGGGGCAAGCATGTCACTGGCCACGCCCGGGAATACGACTACAAAGAGGGCACAGGGTTTGCCCAGATGTACGGCTATGACGGCCAACCCATGAACTCGTCTGCCAACTTTGGCCCGCCATTCTATCCCTTAGAGTATATCCTTCGTGATGCAACCGGACCGCACGGTAAATATCACGGTGGTGTTGGCAAGACCCTGTCGACAATCCTCGATTACCCCTTCCTGACCGGACGATCCACACAAGACTCACAGCTTGTCGGGGAACTAGTGGTGAAGGTTCTTGAACAGGGCCTGCGCCGTTATGGCTGGTGATGCGCCAGTTCTACCTGAAAACAAAACCAGACTACGAACACGCTAAATACAGAGCCCATTATGAGAGGACATGAAGCGATGTTGCGTCAATTCCTAGTCAATGGGATTGACCACATGTTCGGCAATCCTGGCACTGTCGAGCAGGGATTCCTTGACGCACTTGAAGACCTGCCGCAGATGCGGTATGTGTTGACACTTCAAGAGTCCATCGCTGTCCTCTGTGCCGATGGTTATGCCAGAGCTCGCTTTAAGCCAGCCCTGGTTCAGATCCACAGCTCGCCAGGCCTCGGCAATGCGATAGGTAATCTTTACCAGGCGTACAAAGGGCAATCTCCACTCATCGTCATTGGTGGAGATGCAGGGATCAAATACCAGGCGATGGACGCCCAGATGGCGGCAGATCTTGCCGCGATGGCTGAACCGGTGACAAAATGGTCAGCCATGGTTCAGCATCCGTCCAGTTTGCTGCGCATGGTGCGACGAGCCATCAAAGTTGCCTGTACTCCTCCATGCGGTCCTGTGTACCTCTGCTTGCCAGAAGATATTCTTGATCAGGATGTTGTTGAAGAAGTCTTTCCTGCTCACATTCCAAGTTTTGATACCGTTCCGCACCAACAAAGTCTTGACCGCTTGATTGGCTTGATTCAACAAGCCAAGAACCCCATCATTCTTGCCGGTGATGGAGTGGCTTGGACCTCTAAGGTTGGCCTGGGCTCTGCAAACGAACGCGGCCTAACGCAGATTGTTGAGCTAGCCGAGCTGATGGGGGCAAAGGTGTACGAAGCAGATGGTGGCGAGGTGAACTTTCCTCGTAATCATCCGCTGTACTACGGAGGCACCGGCCATATGTTTGGCTTTGCCAGCTTGCCTTTGATTCAACAGGCAGATTTCGTTCTTGCTTTGGGATGTTACCTGTTGCCCGAGGTCTTTCCCCATCTTGGGGATATTTTCTCGCCTGGCACGACTGTCGTTCATGTAGATACAAATACTCATAATATCGCCAAAAATCATCGTGTTGACCATTCTTATATTTGTCGACCTTTGGGCTTTGTTGATGCCCTCTTGAGGAGGCTGAAGGCTCAATCGTCGTTGGACTTTGAACAGGCTGCGGCAGACCGCTCTCGCAAACATGCGGAACAGTCGCCACGGGCAAATAGCAAAGTACCAGAACTTTATGAGGCTACGCCAGGCTTGGCGAATGAAGCATATGACGACAAAACTACATATATGAAGTCTGGATATTTTATGAAAATCCTAGCGGGATTCTTGCCCGAAGATTCAATTATATTTGATGAGGCGCTGACTAATTCTCCGCCACTAGAATATTTTATTCCTGGCCTAAAGCCTGGCAACAAAATGCTGACCCGTGGTGGCTCTCTGGGAACTGGTTTCCCAGGGGCTATTGGTGCAAAGCTAGCCTACCCCGAGAAAACTGTGATTGGTTTCTCTGGCGATGGTGGCAGTATGTATACGATTCAATGCTTATGGACGGCCGCGCGCCACGGCGTGAATGCAAAGTTTGTTGTTTGCCAAAATCGCTCCTATCGATTGCTGCAAGCAAACATCACACAGTACTGGAAAGAACGAGGTATTGAGGGACGTGCCTTTCCAACAGCCTTTGACCTCTCCAATCCTGAAATCTCGTTCGACATCATTGCCAAGAGTTTTGGTGTGGCAGGCGAAAGGGTATGGAATCCAGATCAGGTAAAACCAGCTATCAAGCGCATGTTGTCTCATAACGGTCCCTATCTGATCAATCTTGTTCTGGAGGGTGATGTCCACCCTGATCTCGTCGGTGTGAAATGCGGTCAATAAAGAGGTTTCAACCCATTCCTTCCAGGAGTCTTGGGCCATGATTAACGACCTGCTTGCCAGGTGCAATGCAAAGGCTTCCGATTAGTGCGTTTGCTCATCAAGCGTTTCTAGGATTCTTGCCATGACTCTCGCCAGCTCACCCTCCCTAACATTCAAAGGCCGTCCTCTCAGTGCACCCGGAGAAGAGCTGCGGCTTTTTAGTGGATCGCCCCACCCATTTGGCGCAACAGTTGATGATGAAGGTGTTAACTTTTCAGTCTATAGCTCCAATGCTACATCAGTACAGTTGTTGTTGTTCAGGCATCCAAGCGATCCGGATCCATTCAAGATCGTTGATTTAAATCCGATCTCGAATAAGAGTTTTTATCTCTGGCACGTCTACGTTGAGGGTTTAAAACCGGGCACCGGCTATGCCTACAGGGTTGATGGTCCAAAAGAACCGTGGAATGGACATCGCTTTGATCCTCAAAAGGTGTTGGTTGATCCCTATTCAAAGGGCAATTATCTCGGGCTCTGGAGTCGCGGTGACGCCTGTCAGCCTGGCGATAACTTGCACCAAAGTATTCGCAGCGTTGTCATCGATCCCAGGGGTTATGACTGGGAAGGTGATCAGCCTTTGCGCCGTCCAATGGCGGAAACTGTCATTTATGAAATGCATGTCGGAGGCTTTACGAAAAGCCCAACCAGCGGGGTGAAGAATCCTGGCACATTCTTGGGAGTTATTGAGAAAATACCTTACTTAAAGTCTTTGGGAGTCACGGCAGTTGAATTGCTGCCCGTTTTTAGCTTTGACTGCACTGACGTACTCAAGGAATTTGAGGGTAGAAAGCTAGTCAATTATTGGGGATATAGCACGATGGGATATTTTGCTCCCCATCAGGCTTATTGCACGAGTCCCGAATCGGGTTGCCATGTCGATGAATTTCGTGACATGGTCAAGGCGCTGCACAAAGCAGGCATTGAGGTGATCTTGGATGTCGTCTTTAATCATACCGATGAAGGCAATCATCAAGGGCCAACTTTTTCTTTTAAGGGCTTTGACAATAGTACTTATTACTTTTTGACGGGCCCAAATGGCTCGAAAGAGTTTTATTATGACTACACAGGTTGTGGTAACACCTTTAATTGCAATCATCCAATCGGAGAAAAGCTGATTCTTGATTGTCTGCGCTATTGGGTGCAGGAGATGCATGTCGACGGATTCCGTTTTGACGAAGGCTCCGTCCTCACCCGCGGTGAGGATGGGTCACCACTTCCCCATCCACCGGTGATCTGGTCCATTGAGCTCGATGACGTGCTTGGTTCGAGCAAGGTGATCGCCGAAGCATGGGATGCTGCTGGGCTTTATCAGATCGGCTATTTCCCGGGAGCACGTTGGGCGGAGTGGAACGGTAAGTATCGCGATGCGATGCGTCGCTTTGTCAAAGGTGATCCTGGTGTGATCGGTGAAGTCGCTTCACGTATCACAGGCAGTGCTGACCTCTATCAATGGCAACACGAAGAACCCGTTAATAGTGTCAACTTCATTACGGCCCATGACGGCTTTACTATGTATGATCTTTGTGCTTTCAATGAAAAGCACAATTGGGCAAATGGAGAGGGTAGCAATGACGGTATTTCCGACAACCTAAGCTGGAACTGTGGCGTTGAAGGTGAGACTGATGATCAATTCGTCAATGATCTCCGCAAGCGTCAGGTCAAGAATTTTGCCTGCCTATTGATGCTCTCAATGGGTGTCCCCATGATTGTGGGTGGGGATGAATTCATGCGAACGCAAAAGGGAAATAATAATACCTATTGCCAAGATAACGATCTTAATTGGTATGACTGGGACAAGATTGGCTCCTCAGACTCCCAGGAGATGATCCGGTTTTGGCAGTTACTGGTGCAGAAGCGTGAGGATTATATTCTTCACTTCAAAGGCAAATACTTTACTTCTGACAAGGTCAGTCGCTTTGGTGTATCTGAGATCAGCTGGCATGGAACACAACTCTTGCAGCCAAATTGGCAGGATCCCAATGCGCGTTGCCTTGCAGTCACCCTCGGCGATGTTGGCGAGGACACGGACGGCCTGGCAAACGTGCATATGATGATGAACATGCATTGGGAGGCCGTTGAGTTTGAGATCCCTCATTTTGAAGGCCTAACCTGGCGCCGTACGATTGATACAGCCCAACCCTCACCTTTAGATATTCTGCCACTAGCTCAAGCTCCAATGTACACCAACAATAAATATCTGGTCACAGCTCGAAGCATTGTTGCTCTCACAACAAGAGTGCCTATGCCAGGGGGTGGAGCATGAAGGTATGAGAACATAGTTTAGTAATATTATCCCCCCATTTACTTCCTCAGTCTCATGACAGGACAACTCAATTTTTCGTTCTCAGATCTCCTTGCAGGTTATATCCGCAAGGTTGATTTTCCTAATGTTTTTGATAGCCAGGGTTTCGTTAACGTCGAGACATCTGATGGCAGATTCTTTACGGTAAAAGTTACATCCGCTTGCTACGCAGAGCTTGTTCGCAACCTTGGTGAGCCCTTCCAGGTTGCTCCGGGCATGGCCGACCTGCTCGCCGTGGGTCGTTTCATGCACGCTTACGGTGTCTTTTATCCAGAAGCAAATGGGTTAAAGTTTGAAGCAAAACACATTCTCGTTTTTGGTAGAACAACTGATCATCTTCGTTTTGAAGAGCAAAACTGGTGGATTCATCAAATTCAGCAACTGTTGAATTTCTACTTGGAGTCTCAGTTCCAGGTCAACGAAGGAGAGACAATTGATTTCAAGAATTTTCGCACTGACCTGAGTGCAGAAGGCAAGAAGCTGGATGGCGTTCAAAATCTTGACACTGTCTCTCGTCTTGTCTACGGCTTTGCAACGGCCTACATGATGACGGGTGACGAGCGTGCTCTCGAAGCTGCCACAAAGGGTACTGAATACATGCAAAAGCACTTCAGGCACCGAGACACAACAGAAGGCATTACATATTGGTACAGCCAGATTGATATTCAATCAGATGGCTCAGTTCGCAAGTACATGGGTTCGACTGCAGGGGGAGACGAAGGTGGAAATGCTATCCCTTGTTACGAGCAAATTTATGCCCTTGCAGGTCCCACCCAAACCTATCGCTTAACAGGCGATAAAGATATCCTGGTTGATATTGAAGATACAATTTCTTTCCTCAATCGCTATTACAAAGATCACGGCCCCTATGGCGGCTATTATTCTCATGTAGATCCTGTTACTTTTGACGCGAAGGCCGATTCCCTGGGCATCAACAAAGCCAAGAAGAATTGGAATTCCGTTGGCGACCACGCTCCAGCCTATTTGATTAATCTGTATCTGGCCACCGAGAATCCCGAATACGCGGACTTTTTGGAATATACATTCGATACAATCTGTGAGCACTTCCCGGACTATGGTTACAGTCCGTTTATGAATGAAAAATTCTTTGATGATTGGTCACATGATTTGAACTGGGGCATTCATCAAGCACGCTGTGTTGTGGGCCACAACCTCAAAGTTGCTTGGAACCTGACCCGGATGCAGAGTCTGAAGCAGAAAGAAAGCTACAAGACTTTTGCCCATCAAATTGCTGATGCAATTCCAGCCGCAGGTTGTGACAACCAACGTGGTGGTTGGTACGACATGATGGAGCGTACCAAGAAAGAGGGCGAGGATTTTTACCGTCTAGTCTGGCATGATCGCAAGGCTTGGTGGCAACAAGAGCAAGGAATTCTTGCTTACTACATCATGGCCGGCGTTTATAATGACAAGCCAGAGTATCTGCGTTACGCCAGAGAGGGATCAGCATTCTATAACGGCTGGTTCCTTGATTACGAGGAAGGTGGCATCTACTTCAACGTTCTTGCCAACGGCCAACCCTACGCGCTCGGAACCGAGCGTGGCAAGGGAAGCCACTCAATGGCGGGATACCACTCCTTTGAGCTTTGTTTCCTGGCCGCAATTTATACTAATCTTTTGGTCAATCGCCAGCCAATGGACTTCTACTTCAGTCCCAATCCTGGCGCCTGGCCAGATAACATTCTGCGAGTGGCACCCGATCTGCTCCCCGCTGGAAGCATTGAGTTGACTGAGGTGTGGATTGACGACAAGATTTATGAGGACTTTGATCGTCAAAAGCTTTGCGTTAACCTCCCCGAATCGACGAAACCTCTAAAGGTCCGCTGTCGCATTACTCCAGCAGGAATGGGCTTTGATGCGAACCTGCTGAGCTATGAGAATTGTATTGCAACATTCTCTCTGAATGGTGAACTCAATACATCCTCCCTACGCTTCCTCAAGCAACAGGTAGAAAAGCTCCAAGGGCTTAAGGGGCTTGTGCTCGACATGACCCATTTACGTTTCATCAGCAACACTGGTTGGAATTACCTGTTGTTTACCAAGCAACGTGCAGGAGCCCACTTCCAGTTGTCCTTAATAAATCCATCTCCCGAGGTTCGTCAGTCCTTGGAAGATGCAGAGCTGGCTGAGGAATTTCCCGTTCTGTGATGGTGTCGACCTTGGCTCAGATTCAGTTCAGGTCACGCTAACCATTCAACTACGTGAATGTTCTTTTTCCCCCAGTGCTCATGGGGGTTTTTATTGTGTAGTGTTTTCTGATCTTGCAGAGTTCTCTCTGTTTATGGAATCTGTCAACCAGCAGCGTGTCGATTCCCTCAATACCCGTGCCGTCAACTGTGCACGGAATGGTCAGCTGCAGTTAGCTGAGCAGTTATGGTCTCAGGCTCTTCAGCTTGATCCTCACGTGATTGCTATACGAAGTAATCTCGCCCGCCTGTTTTTTCAGTTGGGACGCTTTCAGGACATTCTTAGCCTTGCTGATGATCTCAATCCTCAAGCGCAGTTGCCTGCAGCCTTCGCTGCTCTGCTCGGTCAGGCAGGACTTCGCTGCGGTCGAGCTGAGTTGGCACTGCGCTGGTTGGTCATTGCAGAGCGTGCCCGTCCCAATGAGCCTTCCCTGCTTCTTTCCATTTCGGAAGCGTTGTTAGCTTCTGGGCTTGTAGACAAGTCAGTTGGTCTGTTGAAAACGCTGGTGGAGCGCTATCCCGATGCGCTGGAACCACAACTCAACCTTGCAGTGGCCATCACTGAATCAGGTGCCGTTGCAGAAGCTGAGTCCCTGTATCGCAACCTCCTGGCCAATTGGCCGGAGCATCCTGCGGTTTTACTCAATGCTGCTCGGTTCCATCGTGATTACGCTGATCGCAAACTTGCTCGCAATCTTGTCGAGCAACTCCTAAGCGTTGATCCTCAATCTCGAGCTGCCCAGTTGTTGTTTGCAGATCTTTGTCGTCATGACGGTCTCCTGAATCAAGCTGAGGAGACGTGGCAGATCCTTTTGGCACGCGATCCATCTGATCAAGAGGCTTATCTGCCATTAATTTTTACCGCCCTCGATCAGCAGAATTGGGATGTCGCAGCGAGCCTATTGCAAAATGCATTTGCACGCTGCAAAGGACAATCACTTATCCGCCTCCTCGCGGCATGGTTTGATCTACCTTCATCTGTGAAGCAAAGGTTCTTTCCTCAATGGTCTAGTGATTCGTTTGCATGGGTTCAGCAACAGCAACTCTTTGATGTTGATGATTTACTGCTTACGCAATTAATTTCCTGGCTGAAAAGTGACCCCAGTTTAATTACTGATCGTCCAGGCAAGCCAACGGTTGGTGGTATGCAGAGTCATGAGCTGTTCAACCGACAAGATGACCCCCTCAGTCAGTGTCTTGCGGATAAACTCAAACCACATATCTCAGCCTATCAACAGTATCTGAGCAACACCTCATCGCATGTCACGTCAGCATCGAGCGGATCAACAATGCGCCTAAGTGGCTGGGGTGTGGTTCTGAGCCAAGGCGGTAAACAGATACGACACACACATCCAGAATCAGATATCAGTGGTGTCTTGTATCTAGCCATTCCATCAGCTGTTGGTGACGACCTATCCGAACAGGAAGGTGCTTTATGGTTTAGCCCTAATCCGCACATTCAAGATCAAGAAAATGGTATTTATGTGACTCCCAAGCCCGGACTGCTAATTTTATTCCCATCTTTTCTTCCACACGAAACGATCCCCTTTGTCTCCAAAGAGGATCGTATTTGTATTGCGTTTAATGCCAAATCGATGAATTAAGGGAGATACCCATCAGCTATTAAGACTGGCATTTTATTCTTCATCGACGAAGCCCTGCGAGATTTCGACAATTCGCCCATCGGGATCCCTAATCCATACAGTACGCCACCCCGGGATGAAATCATTAAAGTCTAAGGGGCCTAACGTGATCTCAATATCTTCCATACTTGCTAGTTTCTTGTCAACATCATCGACTTTAAACGCCAAATGTCTGAACCCAGGAAATGTAGGCCCATCGTTGACCGGATCAGGCAATGTGCTGGCACTATCTGACCAGAACAGTTCCAGGTAAAAGCTGGAATCTGCCATTTTTATAAAAATAATTTCATGACCATCGGGCAATTTAGCAACGCGAGCACGCTTAAAGCTAAAATTCTTGCTATACCAGGCTTCTGTGACTATTTGGTCCTTGCAGGTGAGTGCAAGTTGTGAGATGATTTGCAGCATAAACTTTGTTTTGGTGGGGTTTTCGGCTATTCTCTTGACTAGCTAGTAATCAGGCGACTGATCCGTCAGGGTATTGAGTCATCCCTGCAAAGTGAATCTGGATTTCCCCTTTTTCGTTTAATACCCAGCTGTCTGCAAATCGCATTTTTGCTTCTCCTCCAGGCGTTTGCATCGTGATGGCTTCGACAATCATCAATGTTGTCGGATTTACTGTTTCTGCCCAGAAAGCGATTTCTGTTTCAAGCCCGTCAATTCCCAAAATCCCTTGAAAATGTTCACGCAACTCATCCCTTCCGCGAAAGTATTTTGGTGTTTTCTCAAAACTTGAGATTAGAAGTGCGTCTGGTGCATATTGCGAGAGACACGCTTCAATGTCTTTTTTGAGAATTAAATTGATATGCTCTCTGTAGAGATTGCCAAGTTTGGTTTCGGGAATGTTTTCCATGGTTGCTTTCTGGCCCTAGAGTTGTTTTGATGTAATGAGGTAGATTATGTTAGTTTTTCAGAGCTTGCATGATCCGTCTTCGTAGGCAATGCTATTGACCACATATTTTGCGACTTTGAGCCCTGTACTTGTCCGCTTGACCGTCCAAGTTTGATCGGCATCCATCATCAGGCGAGTGCTTAGTGGTGCTGGTGGTGTCCAGATGCTGGCATGCCAGTTGACTACCACATGGACAATGCACTCATCAGCGGTTTCACTTTGGATATCAGCTATTTTGAGTGTGTGTTGCTCATCAAAGAAGATTCCAATAACTGTATCGTACCAGCTTTGGTAGCCTGAAAATCCTTTGACAGTCACTTCTGGAAAGAGAAAATCTGCATCTTCGGCGATGAGATCACGGAAGCTTTCAAGAGGTGCATGTATATCAAGGTAGCGATACCAGGTACTTGCAAAAGCCCACAGCTCGGGATGCGTAAATGCCATTGTCTTGAATTCTTTGTAGGACGAAGCTTAATAGGTTTGAAGATCAATTTTTAATGTTATGCGTAGCGTCCCATTTTATTGGGCACAACCTTTTCTAGCCAATCAAGTGCCCTTCTGCAGGTTTGAAACATTTGCTCATCATACGGCTGCCTCCATTTGGCTTAACAAGACGATCAGATTTTCGTTGAGGTACATCTGTTGAATCTCTCCATTCGTGTCAAGCACGCAGACTGTGACCCCCTGATGGTGAATGCGTTTGCCAGTTGCAGGGATACCAAAGAAGCGTCTGACATGATCGGCTTCGAACACCCACCGATAGGCGTTTACACCTGCACCTGACTTGCTTTGCGTGATTTGCAGGTCTACGTTCTCAAATGCATTCCAATACCTGTTAAAGAATGCGTTGGCTTGTCCTCGGCCTCTTGCTTGCTGGGTCAGTAATGGATGATTGAGGTACACATCTTTTGCCAACAGCCCATCAATACCAGACGTGACCCTTGAGCTTGAGTAAGCAAACTGGGCTTGTTGCACCAGCGCTGCGGAAGCTGTCCCGTACAAGTCAGAGCAATTTTTTACACCAAGATCATGAACAATTCGCAATGTATCTTCGTTTGCAAGATTTTCCCTGAGTTGCTGGCCATCAGCTTTGATCCAGCTGACACCTTCAATCCTGAAGGCGTTGCCGGTAGCTGGCAGAGGACCCGCCGGAGTGCTCAATGGTTTTGTGCCAATGTGGGTTCCTGTTCCAGTCCAGAGACCCAGGATCAAATCATCAAAAATCCATTTGTGATGGACATTGAGGTGAACGTCAGGGAATGCTCCGTGCAGACCGCTCACCTCTTCTTCAAAGCCTTTAATACCTTTGAACACGTCGGGATGCGTCGGTATCGTAAAGGTAAAATCTTCGCCTAAAATCAGGGGAATGGAGCTGACGTCGCCTCCATTCATCACCTTTTTATAATAAATATTAGCAAGTCTTTTGTTTCGAGATGTTATATTAGATTTGTTCACAGTTTTCTGAAACGCAGTTGACATAATGATTATGACTGCAGGAAGCTGTTGGTCACGTATTATTGCGATATTTTTGCTTTTATTTATGTTTTTACTCTTGGCTCTGCCTATCTTGCTTCATAGGGACTTCTTTTAAGTCTTGCAAACGCTATGGCCAATTACGATCACATCATTGTCGGTGCCGGTGCAGCTGGTTGCGTTCTCGCTCGTCGACTGGCGGACGCAGGACGCCGTGTTCTGCTTGTTGAAGCCGGACCCTTGAAGCGCCATTTTTCCAATGTTGATTCTGTGGGCGGTTTCACCAATTTGTGGGGAACCAGTCATGATTGGGCCCACATGACCGCACCTCAATACGGTCTCGCCGGACGACAGATCACCATCAATCAGGGCAGATTGGTTGGCGGTAGCTCAGCCATAAATGCGATGATGTATGTTCGCTGTCACATAGGTGACTATCAATTGTTAGCTGAGAAAGGAGGCGATTTATGGAGCAGAGCACGAATTGAGATAGCGTTTTCTCGTCTTGAAAATTATGTTGATGGTCCAGCTCCTGGCCGTTATATGTCAGGATTAATGACCGTTCGCAATTGTCCTGACCCTCGTTCTTATTCACAGCCTTTTCAGTCGGCCGCCAAAGACTTAGGGTATAAGGCTGATGATTGGGATTATAACGGGCCTGTGCAGACTGGAGGCGCTGGGCCCTTGCAATTTAATATTGGACTCGATGGTAAGCGTCATAGTGCTTTTAATGCTTACCTGGAGCCAATCCTCAGTTCATCACAGCTGACGATTGCAGCCAATAGTCTGGTTCAACGGCTTGCTTTCGGATCCCATGGTCGAGTGACAGGCGTCGTTGTTCTTGATGCTTCGAATCATGAACACACCATTCATTGCGATGGTGATGTGATTCTTGCTGCGGGAGCGTTGCTGACGCCCCAGATCTTGTTGCGGTCTGGTCTTGGTCCAGCTGCTGATATCCAAGCTGCTGGCGGCAAGGTTCATCTGGACCTACCTGCAGTCGGTCAGAACTTGATGGATCACCTGCAACTTCCGGTGATCTTCAGGTTAAACAAGTCGATGCCAGAGCCTGAGATCCTGACAGGTAATGTTTTGTTTCTCCAGCTTAATGGCAATAGTCCTTACGGTGCGCCAGACCTTCAACTGAATTTCACACCGGCTTCTCCTCAGCCGCTCCAGCAGTTCCTGCCACCGCTTGGCGGGCCAGTCATGATCTTTTTACCTATTCTCGTTCAACCTCGTAGTGTTGGTCAAATCCGCCTACAACCGAATGGGCAGATAGTTATCGACCCAAGGTATCTATCTGAGCGGGAGGACGTCGTCGTTTTCCTGAAGGCGATTGAGGTCATTCGCCAAATGGTGGCAACGCAAGCATTGCGTGGTTTTGCTGGCGAGGAACTTGCACCAGGAGTTACTGATGCAGAGTCATACATACGCAGTGGGGCCAGCACATTGTGGCATCCGGTTGCTACTTGTGCGCTAGGTAGCGATCCTTCCTCCAGTGTTGTCGACTCTCATCTTCGAGTTCATGGCACCCATGGACTCCGTATTGCTGATGCGTCAGTGACTCCACACGCCACAGCTGGCAATAATCAAGTTCCAACCATGGTGCTTGCTGAAAACGCTGCTAGTCTGATTCTTGAAGGTCTCTGATTGTTGATTGGGCATCCGGTCAAATTTAAGCGCCTAATGCGCTCTTGAGTTCATTTGGTTTTAAGTAGTGATTAGCCCTTCGGCCTCTCATTGATCAACCTTTAATATTTGATTTCATCATGAACTCCCCCACTGTTGAAGCTGCACTTCAATTTTATACTGTCTACAATGACAAGCGTGTCGATTTGCTTGATCAGATTCTGACTGCTGACTACGTTGGTCATGTTAATTCTCATGATATCGTTGGCGCCGACGCGGCCAAAGGTTTTATTGGCGGTTTTCTTGAAGGCATTCCTGATGCCTTCTACGACGTTATCGACATCTATGAGCAGGGTGACCGAGTGATTTGTCGTTGGCTATGCACAGGTACCCAATCAGGTAACTTTTATGGCATGCCTCCAACCAATAACAAGGTTGACGTTAATGGCATAACCATCTTCAGAATCGAATCAAATATGATTGCCGAGCTTTGGAATGTTTGGGACCAGTATACTCTTGTAGAGCAATTGAAGGCTTGAGCTTTTGCCGTAAATAAAAGGAGCGCTTGAAGGCATCCTTTTATGCCATATTAATCCAATAGATCAACCCCTCAGGCTAATTGCTAGCTTTGCAATTCTTGCGCCAAGTGATTCGCCGGTTTTAAGGTCACCATTGCTTGGTTTGTATTCTGGGCCAAAGTTAACTTGGCTCATTACGCCAGTTGAGCTACTAAGGCGGTTTGTCGCCTCTTCCATCGGTTCGCCGCTAAACAGGCTATTAGGTGTATCACAGCTGACCCAGATCATCCCATGCTGGCAGGCGACTGTTACTAGGTAGCTAAGGGTCGATTGTTTGTCACCACTCAATCCGAGACTTGTTGTGAAGCCGCCAGCCAATTTTGAATTCCAGGTGCCACCCATCCAACGGCTGCTCGTGGCGTCAAGGAAGGCTTTCATTTGACCGCTAACCATCCCCATGTAAGTCGGACTACCAAAGATGATCGCATCAGCTTGATCCAACTTGTTCAGGAAATCATCGTCATTGAAGCGACCCTCCTGGATCTGGCCACCGACGATTTCCATGAGCTCTGATTCTGCATGTGACTGAGCCCCTCTGTGTACAGCCTCTGCAAGAGCCTTGGTATTGCCACTTCCTGAGTGGAAGACAACTTTGATGATCGCCACAGGTTACAGTTTGGTGGTCCTTCAGCGTAGTCCGTTTCTGCCGCCCAGCCCACCTCTTTTCTGCTTTTGATGCGCTTTCCTGCTAAACCTTCTATTGGCAACTCATGCATCATTATTGTACGTGTTCAGGGGTCAGGATCCCCTGAACACGTACTCGTTGGCAACCTTTTCAATTCCGACCGAACCGCTAGCATCAATTTTTAATTGATGACATGCCCATCAAGAGAAAAAGATTTGTGGAACGGACCGGCGGAAATCTACAGCAGCGATGCTGCAATCACAGACTTGGGACTAAAATGTTCAGCCCTGGCGGCCGTGCTGGGCCCTGTAACTTTCGTCCCTGCTCTGGGGGGCGAGCCTCAATGACTGCAATGTACAGATATCCCTCACTGCCTGCCTATGTCCATTCTATATCATCAATCTAGACTAGATTATTTCGATTCCAGAAGTTAGTTTCACTCGAGGCGTGATCAGTTTTTTTGCCATTTGTGCACTCAGATATCGAGCCTGATCACCCGCTACCGAGCTCAATGATTCAAGTCCGATCAGAAATTGTCATAGTTAATATGCAACTCTACTTTCCAGTCCCGCCGTGGGTGTGACCTGACCCTTGATAGCCAGCGGGTAATTTTTTATAGTCGTAGAGGGAGGTACGA
>Ga0194134_10003620_pt1 | contig 16411 bp, 15 predicted proteins | sample TA2KigOff0mmetaG_FD_148602 | JGI IMG/M metagenome (GOLD analysis project Ga0194134, IMG submission 148602) | Freshwater microbial communities from Lake Tanganyika, Tanzania - TA2015056 Kigoma Offshore 0m | ecosystem: Environmental > Aquatic > Freshwater > Lake | place: Tanzania: Lake Tanganyika... | reverse complement strand
AGCCTGCACTTGGGCGGGCGCCGCATTAGCCATCGAGCTGACGACCGCGCTGATGGCAGCGGAGGTGACAGCCTTAGCGACATCAATCTGGGCATTGGTACCGGCGAAAGCCTTGATTACCGCCTCAACAATCGCGGAGGCTTGGCCAGGGTTAGCTTTGACCGCGGCCTCGACTAGCGCCGCGGCCTTGGCGGGATCCGACTTGGCCTGAGCGGCCACTTGCGCGGCGGTCTGGGCTTGCAGGGCGGGGACCGCGGTCACGAAGCAAGCGGCAATCGCAAGGATGAGGGAGTAGAATTTCATGGTACGGGAAGAGATACTCTGCCTCCAAAGACGAGCCGCGACCCAGCCGTTGTCAAGGGTTAACCCCCCAAGCGCTCCCCTTGCATGCCCCGATTTAGCGAAAATTCGCCGGGGCGGGGGAAAACGGGGGGAGAGATTGGCCAGAAACGGGGAACGTGCTTCACTCCCCGATGCTTCTGATCCGCCGTCTGGTCGACCGCCGCCGCGCCTATACCGCGCTGCTGCTGCCCGGGGAGCCGCCCCGGGTCTTTCCCACCAGCGACCACGAGCACGCGCGCATCCTGCAAATTTACAAACAGGACCGGCCCTACGAAGGGATCGTGAACGACTTCACGGAGTTGCCCGATGCGCCGGCCCCGGCGCCGCGGGGCGGCTCAAAAGCGCGCTGAGAGGCTGGCCTGGAAGGTCCGGCCCGGGTGCCGCTGGACCGAGTTGCTGTCGGCCAGCTTGTAGATCTCCTGGCTGTCCATCACGTTCTGGACCTTGGCCCCGAAGGTGTAGCGGACGCGGCCCGCTCCGGGGAGGGCGTAGCGGAGGACCGCGTCGAAGCGCCATTTGCCGGGCATTGTCCAGGAGGGAGTGTTGGCGATGCCCCCAAGGGTGGTGAGCACGGCCGGATCGATCGGCCGGTCGCCAATGAAGATGGAGCCGAGGGCCAGGTCGAGGCCACGCAGGGCACCGGAGCGGAAGCCATACTTGTTGAAGGCCGTGAACATATGGTAGGGCGCGTACGTCGAGCGGCGCTCCGTACGGGTGTCCCGAGAGTCGTTGTAGGCGTAGCCGCCCATCACGGACCAGGCCTCGGTGAAGCGGGCGTTGAGGTTGAACTCCACGCCGCGCGAACGGATGCCGTCGATCAGGGTATACCAGTCGCCGTCGCGGTTCGGATCATCGACCGCGATATTCTGCTGGCGGATCTCGTAGGCCGCGAGGAGCCCCTGGATGCGGTCGCCGGCGAGGCTGAAGCGCAGGCCCAGCTCGCGCTGGTTGCCCTCCTCCGGATCGATCGGGGTGCCGTCAGGCTGGCGCAGGAAGCCGGGGACGAAGGAACTGTTGGCGTTGGCGTAGAACGTGAGGGAGCGGGCCCGGTTGAGGTGCCAGACGACGCCCGCGCTGAAGGTGGTCGCGTCCCCCTCGTTGTCGAAGGTGGTCAGCCCGGTAAACCCGTTGCGGCGCCGGTCCTCGGTGCGGGTGTGGCGCACGCCGCCGGTGAGGAAGAGGCGTTCCTCCAGGAAGGACACCACATCGGCCGCATAGTATTCCGTATTCTCGGTGCGGTCCAGGTTGCGGTTACCCGCGGGCAGGGGTGGACGGTCCGCCTTGGCCGGCACGGGGGGCGAGCGGGTGGGATCGACCGCGTTCAGCGGCGGGATCATATGGGGATTGTAGCCGGCCCGGCGCACATCCGCGAGGACCTCGGCCAGGGTCAGGTTCGGGAAGACATTGTAACGGCTCCCCACGGTCGCCGTCGGCCAGCGCTGGTTCAGCGTCGCCGCGGTCGCCGCGAGGCCGCCCCGGTTGTAGATGCCATCCCGGTTCCAGATCTCCCCGTCGGAGACGTCCCAGCTGAAGCCGACGAGGGCGCGGTGCCGGGCGGGCCCGGTGGTGAAGTTCGCCACCAGCTCGTTGCGGGAGCGCCAGTTGTCCACGTCCTGCGTGCGCACCCGCCAGCGCCGCGGCATCAGCACGGCATCGCGGAGGATGGTGAGGGAGCCCTGCTCGGGCTGGTGCTCGTCGTACAGCTGGTCCTTGGTGTCGTGCGCGACCTGGAGCCGCAGCTGCACCTGCCGCCCGAAGGCGTGCTGGAGGTCGGCCATCGTGAAGCCGCGGTCCCAGCGGCGGAGGTCGCCCGCGGAGGCGTAGCCCTGGCGGTTGTCGCCGTAGGCGAGGAAGGAGCCGTCGGGCAGGGCGAAGCCGCGGGGCTCGGCGCGCATCATCGGCTGGCGCCAGACCGCGCCGCCGTCCTCCTCCCGCACGAAGAGGTGCTCGACCGCCAGCCGCGTCACCGGGGTGATCTGCCAGGCCACCACCGCGGAGAACGCCTTCTCCCCGTGCGTGATGCGCCGGTAATAGTAGCCATCGTCGTAGACGCCCGTGACGCGGAAGGAGACCGGCGAACGGGCGCCGCCCAGGCGCGCGGAGTGGTCCACCTCGGCCCGCCAGCTCTCGACCGGGCCCGCGCTGAGCCGCACGGTGGTCTGCGGGCGGTCCAGGGGCCGCTTGGTGACGCGGTTGACGGTCGCGGCATAGCCGCCCTGGCCGAAGAGGACGGCCGCGGGGCCCTTGAGCACCTCCACGCGTTCGACGTTGGCCAGCGAGACCTTGCCGATGCTCTCCTGCTGGAGGAACCCGTTCATAAACTTCGTGTTCGCGTTGGCGAAGCCGCGGACCGTCCACGAGTCGTTGTTGGAGGTCGCGACGAAGCCGGGGACGTACTCGAGGACATCCTCCGTGCTGCGGGCGAGCGTGTCCTCGAGGAACGCCTGATTAAGGACGGTCACGTTCATCGGGATGTCCCCGATGGCGGTGTTCATCCGCGTGACCTCGGCCGCGTGGGTCGACTGGTAGCCGATGTCGCGGGTGCTGGTGACCTCGAAGGTCGAGAGCGCCACGGGATCCTGGCCCCCGGCCGGCCGGGGGGCGGGAACGCCCTGGGCAGGGAGGAGCGGGGCCAGGGCAAGGGAAAGGAGCAGGGCGCAGGACGGGTGGCAGGGGGTACGCATCGGCGGCAGGGTTGGCCGGGAGGAAAGCGCGGCCGCGGGCGGTCTCAAACGAACCCGGACGGTCCCCTTTTGGAACCGGAACCGGGGCTCCCCCGAAAAAAACCGCCGCCGGCGGCCCGCGGGGGCCAGCCGGCGGCGGGAAACGAACCGGACGGGTAGTTTAGTTCCGCAGGTCAGCGAGGAGCTTCTGTGCCTCGGCGCGGCCGGGGAATTCACCCTTGAACTTCAGCGCCTCCTCCAGAGACCCGACCGCATCCTGCTTGCGGCCCAGCTTGGCTTGGATCGCGGAGAGATGATAGCGCAGCTCGGGGTTGCCGGGCAGACCCTTGACGGCCTGCTCGGCCAGCGGCAGCGCGGCGGTGGCGTCCCCGTTCAGGAAAAGCACCCAGGCAAGGGTGTCCTGGATCATCGGGGCGTCAGGCGCGAGCTCGTGGGCGCGGCGGGCGACGGTCAGGGCCTCCTGCGGCTGCCGCAGCTGGTCGACATACAGGTTCGCGAGGTTGTTCAGGACCGCCGCGGAGCGCGGGTTCGCGACGAGGACCTTCTCGTAGTGAACTTTGAGGCGGTTCGCTTCGCCGCCGCGAAGCACGCTCGGGGCCACGGCGATGGCCACCCGCTCGTCGGCGGGGAAGCGGCTGAGGACCTCCTCGGCGAGCGCGAGCGCCTGCCGGGGCTCGGTCACGGCGTTGAGGAGCTGGGACATCAGGCCGGTCGTGCCGCCTTGGCGCGGATCGAGCGTGAGGGCATCGCCGGCGGACTGGAGGGCATCCTGCCAGCGCTGCTGGGCGGCCCGGGCGCGGCTGAGGGCGAGGTGCACGGCGGGAATCTTGGGGGACTTCTCGACCAGCTGCTGGGCGCGGCGGGCGGCCTCGTCGGCCTTGTTGTCCCGGAGGTCGAGCTCGACCAGCGCGAGGGCGGGGAGCAGGAACTCGTGCTGGAAGCCGTGGGCGCGCTCGAAGGCGACGCGGGCCTCGGGCATCTGTTCCAGCGTGGAGCGGGCCATCCCGAGGAAGTACCACATCAGGGGGCTCTCGGGCGCCTTGTTGAGGTTCTCGGACACGACCTTGACGAGGTCAGCCAGCTTGCCCGAGGCCTTGGCAGCCTCGATGAGCAGCGCGTGGGCCTGGAGGATGTCCGGGCGGCGGCTGACGAGCAGCTGCAGCGTGTCGGTGGCGGCGGCGGCGGCCCCGGTGCGGAGCTGCAGCTGGCCGAGGAGCATCAGGGCCTCGAAGTTGTCCGGGAAGCCGATGACGTATTCCCGCAGGGCGGTGACGGCGCTGGCGGGGTCGTTCTCGCGGAGGTGGGCGAGGGCGAGCTGGTACTTCTCCAGGTTGAATCCAGGGAAGTCCTGGCCGAACTTCTTCAGGTCCTCAATGGCTCGCTTGGCGTCACCCTTCACGAGCGCGAGGGAGGTCTGCTGCAGGCGGGCCTCGCCGTCGGCGGGGTCCTTGGCGAGGAGATCGGCGAGGATCTTGGCGGCGTCATCGGGGCGATTCTGGAGGACCGCAAGCTCGGCCAGACTGCGCCAGGCGGGGAGATAGTCGGGAACCTGGCGGTTGAGGTCCGTGATCAAGGTGAGGGCCTCGGCGACGCGCTCGGTCCGGACGAGGTGCGCGGCGTGGCGAATCCGGATCTGGGAGCGGAGGGGGGCAGCCTCAGCGGCCTCCTTGAACTCCTTGTCGGCCTCCGCGCGGCGGCCGAGTTCGGCGTACAGCGAGGCCAGTTGAGCACGGGCCTCGACCGCCTTCGGGTCGATGAGGACGGCGCGACGAAGGGACGTGACGGCCTTCTGGCGTTCACCGACGAAGCGCTGCTGATTAGCAGTCGCCAGATGGAAGTGGACGGAGCTACGATCTTGGAAGCGCTTGAGGGCCTCTTCGGCGGCGCGCCAGTCGGCGGGGTCGCGGACGGCCTCGGTCAGGACGGCGAGGGCCGCCCCGAATTCAGGATGGCGACCGAGCAGGGCGCGGAGCTCCTGGCGGGCCTCGCGGACGCCGCCGAGCTGGAGGATCAGGCGAATCTGGGCGAGCTGGGCGTCGCGGTTGTTGGGGGCGAGCTTGCGCACGCGGCCGTAGAGGCTGAGGGCCCGGAACGTGGCGCCGCGATCGGTCCAGATCTGGGCGAGCCGCTCGGTGGCGACGACATCGTCGGGTGCCAGCTGGAGCACGTTCTGGTACTCTAGGCGGGCTTGCTCGAGGTCGCCCTTGCGAAAGTGCTCGGCGGCGCGGTCGAGGGTTTTCTGCCGCTTGTCTTCGGCGGAGCAACCGGCACTCTAGGCAAGGAGAACTAGGAGGAGGCAGGAGAGGACGAGGCGGGCCATAGAGCGGAGCTTGGCGGGAGGTGCGCCGGAGCCAATGGCAAATGAGTCCGTCACTGATACCCGGCGGGCCGGCGTGATTCCACGGTCGCCGCTCCGCGGCGCGCATTCCGCCCCCGGAGGCGTCGGGTGCACGGGGGGCGCGGCCGCCGCGGCGGAAAGGCGGGGTTGACCGACCGCGGGCCGGCGCCAAACCTCCGCGGCTTGTCCGAGTTTCTCCAGCAATTGCTGAACGGCATCTCCCTGGGCGCGATCTACGCCCTCATCGCGCTTGGCTACACGATGGTCTACGGGGTGTTGCGCTTCATCAACTTTGCTCACGCCGACCTCTTCATGGTGGGTGCCTTCCTCGGCTACTTCGGTGGCCGCATCGTCCCGGCGGGTAGCCTTTTCGGCGGCCTGGGCGTCCTCGCCCTCGCGATGGCGGGCTGCGCGGTGCTGGGCATCCTGATTGAACGGCTGGCGTACCGGCCGCTGCGGGGCGCCCCCACCCTCAACGTGCTAATCACGGCGATCGGCGTGTCGCTGCTGATCGAGTACAGTGGCCAGTTAGTGCTGGGCGCGGCGCCGCGGACCTTTCCGGACCTGTTCCCCGCCGGGCGCTTCAACCTCGGCCCCGTCGTCGTGTCGACCAACCAGTTGGTCGTCATCGGAGTGGCCGTGCTACTGATGATCGGGCTGGAGCTCATCGTCCATCGGACGCGGATCGGCACGGCGATGCGGGCGGTGGCCCTGAACCCGCGGGCGGCGCAGTTGGTCGGCATCAACAATGACGTCGTGATCTCCTTCACCTTCGGCCTCGGCTCCGCCTTGGCCGGGGCGGGCGGCATCTTGTATGCGCTGAACTATCCCTCGATTGACCCGCTGATGGGCGTGATGCCGGGCCTGAAGGCATTTGTGGCGGCGGTGCTCGGCGGGATCGGCAACATCCCCGGCGCTGCCTTAGGGGGCCTCCTGATCGGTGTGGTGGAAACCTATGTAGGCGGGAGCGCGTGGTCGACCTACAAGGACGCGATCGCCTTCGCGGTGCTGATTCTGGTGCTGCTGCTGCGCCCTGCGGGGCTGCTGGGGCGCGTCACGGTGGAGAAGGTCTGAGATGCGTCATCCGCTCCTGCTTCTCCTCGCCGCGCTGGTGGCCAGCGGACTGGTGGCGCTGGCGGCGCCCCTGCTGAACCCGTACCACCTCGACGTGCTGATCGGCGTGGGGATCAACGTGATTCTGGCCGTCTCGCTGAACCTCGTGAACGGCTACACCGGCCAATTCTCGCTGGGCCACGCCGGGTTTATGGCGGTGGGGGCGTACCTGTCGGCCGCGGTTTCCCTGTTTTTGGCGCCGGCGCTGTTCGGGGACCTCGCGGAGGCGGGCGGATTGCTCCAAGGCACGGCCTTCCTGCTGGCGCTGCTGGTGGGGGGGGGCGCGGCGGCCGGGGCGGGGCTGATGGTCGGGGTGCCCTCGCTGCGGTTGCGCGGGGACTACCTCGCCTTGGTCACCCTCGGATTCGGGGAGATCATCCGGGTGATCTTCCAGAACGTGGAGGTCCTGGGGGGAGCGCTGGGGCTCAACGCCATCCCGGCCTACACTAACATCTTCTGGGTGCTGGCGAGCGTCGCGATCACCGTCTACGTGGTCCTGGCGCTGGTGCATTCGACCTATGGGCGGGGGTTTCTGGCGGTGCACGACGACGAGATCGCGGCGGCGGCGGTGGGGCTCAATCCGACCCGCTACAAGGTGGTGGCGTTCGTGGTGGGGGCCTTTTTCGCCGGGATCGCCGGCGGCCTGTACGGTCACTTCAAACTGACTATCACCCCGTCGGGTTTTGATTTCACCCGAGGCATCGAGGTCGTGGTGATAGTGATCCTCGGCGGGATGGGCCACACGGCAGGGGTGATCGGCGCCGCGGTGCTGCTGACCCTGTTGCCCGAGGTGCTCCGGCCGATTGCGGAGTACCGGATGATCCTGTACGCGCTGCTGCTCATTCTGCTGATGATCCTGCGGCCCGAGGGCCTGCTCGTCCGCCCCCGCCGGGGCGGGACGGCCTGAACCGATGGCGGCGCTGCTGGAACTCCAGGGGGCGACGCTCCGCTTCGGGGGCCTCACCGCGGTCAACGCGGTGGACCTGACGATCGGTGAGGACGAGCTCTGCGGGCTGATCGGGCCGAACGGGGCCGGCAAGACGACCGTCTTCAACCTCATCACTGGCGTCTACCCGCCCTCCGCCGGGGCGCTGCGGTTCCGCGGCCGGGACCTCGCCGGCCTGCGGCCCGATGAGATCACGGCGCTGGGCATCGCGCGGACCTTCCAGAACATCCGGCTCTTCGGCCGCCTGTCGGTGCTCGATAACGTGCGCACCGCCTCGAACCTGCACCGCGCCACGCGGCCCTGGCAGGCCCTGCTGCGCGGCGCGGCCTTCACCCGGGACGAGGCGGACCTGACCCGGCGGGCGGAGGAGTTGCTGGAACTGTTCCATCTCGGGCCCCGGCGGAACGACCCCGCGCGCAGCCTGCCCTACGGCGAGCAACGGCGGCTGGAGATCGTGCGCTGCCTGGCCACGCGCCCGCGGCTGCTGCTGCTCGACGAGCCCGCGGCGGGAATGAACCCGACGGAGAAGGTCGAGCTGATCAGCCTGATCCAGCGCGTGCAGCGTGAATTCTCCCTCTCCATCCTGTTGGTTGAGCATTCGATGCGGGTCGTGATGGGATGCTGCCGGCGGATCGCGGTGCTGGACTACGGCGTGAAGATCGCCGAGGGCACGCCGGCGGAGATCCAGGCGAACCCCAAAGTCGTCGAGGCCTACCTCGGCGAAGACCACCACGGCAACCTGGCCCACCATTGAGCGCGCCCCAGCTCCAAGTCTCCGACCTGCGGGTCTCCTATGGCGCCATCAACGCGCTGAGCGGGGTCTCCTTTGCCATCGGCCAAGGGGAGATCGTGACCCTGATCGGGGGCAACGGGGCGGGCAAGACCACCACCCTGCGGGCGCTCTCGGGCCTCGTCCGGGCCAGCGGCACGGCGCAGTTTGACGGGCAGCCGCTGCTAGGCCAGCCGGCCCACCGGATCGTCGCCCGCGGGCTGGGCCACGTGCCGGAGGGGCGGATGGTGTTCGCCAACCTGACCGTCGCCGAAAACCTCGCGATGGGCGCCTATCTCGATCGCGACCGGGACCGCGTGGCACGGAACCGCGAGGAGGTGTTCGCGCTGTTCCCCCGGCTGCGGGAACGCCTGCGCCAGACCGCGGGCACCCTGTCCGGCGGCGAGCAGCAGATGCTGGCGATTGGCCGCGCCCTGATGGGCAACCCGCGTTTCCTGATGCTCGACGAGCCGTCGCTGGGCATCGCGCCGCGGCTCATCACCACGATCTTCGAACAGATCGTGGCCATCAACCGGCAGCGGGGCATCACCATCTTGCTGGTGGAGCAGAACGCCAATCTCGCCTTGGAGGTGTCCAGCCGCGCCTACGTTTTGGAGACGGGGCGCATCGTGATGTCCGGCCCGAGCCTTGAGCTGCGGGCGGACCCGCAGCTCAAGGCGACGTATTTGGGCGGCTAACGCCGCCCGACTGTCCGCCGCCCGCCGCCTCGCCCCGCGGCGCCCGTTCCCTTTCCTACCCCCAATGCCCCTCCGGTCGCCCCTGCAACCCGCGGGCCTTGCCGCCCTATTTGCCCTGCTCGCGCCCGTCGCGGCGGCCGCCCCCGACCCGACCGCTTGGCCGCCCGCCACGCGGGAGAGCCGGCCGTGGACCCGTTGGTGGTGGCCCGGCAGTGCGGTGGACCCGGCCAACCTGACCTCCCAATTGGAGGAATTGGCGGCCGCCGGGCTGGGCGGGGTCGAGATCACGCCCATCTACGGCGCGCGGGGCGCGGAGAGCCGCTACGTGCGGTTCCTCTCCCCCTCATGGATGGAGCTGCTGGCCCACACCGGCCGCGAGGCCCGACGGCTGGGCTTGGGCGTCGATATGGCCACCGGAACCGGCTGGCCCTTCGGCGGACCGTGGGTGCAGCCCGCGGATGCCCGGCAGAAAATGGTGCTGCAGGAAGGACGCCTGACCGGCGAACCAACCCGGATGCAGGTCAAGCGGGCCGCCCCGGGCGGCGAGGGTCTGGTGGTGGACCCCTACTCTGCCGCCGCGCTGGGGCGTTACCTAGCTCCTTTCGAACGCGCCTTCGCCGCCTTCCCCCGCGACCTCGTCCGCGGCCAGTTCCACGATTCGTTCGAATACTTCAACGCCAGCTGGACGGCACGGCTGCCTGCAGTCTTCCGCGCACGCCACGGCTACGATCTCCAGACCTACGCCACCGCCCTCACCGCCCGCGACGCCGCGACCGTCGCAAGGTGGACTGGAAGGTGATGCGCGAGATCAACTTATTGAATATCAACTACAAGCCGTTCGATGCGGCGGGCTGGCCGCTGCCGCCGTCCGGGCTGCTGGGGCCGGTCACGCTGACCCCGTTGCGGCGGACGGCCCCGAAAGGCCGCTTCCGGTGCGGAGTGGCGATTGCGATTGAGCCTCGCCGGGCGGGTCCCACGCTGCCCGGGATGCGCGTTGTGTCCCTCAGCCTCGACCGGACGTGGAAGTCCTGAAGATCATCCTCGAGGTGTTGCTGGTGCTGGGGCTGGTGGCCGCCAACGGCTTCTTCGTCGCGGCGGAGTTCGCCCTGGTGAAGATCCGCGCCAGCCAGTTGCGCCCTTTGGCCCGGAATGGGGAGTGGCGGGTGCGGATGGCGCTGTTCGCGACCACCCACCTGGATGCGGTGCTGTCCTCGACCCAGTTGGGCATCACCCTGACCAGTCTCGGGTTGGGCTGGATCGGGGAGCCGGTGATCGGCGCGCGGCTGGAGCCATTGCTGGGCCAACTGGGGATCTCGGATCCGGCGGCGGTGAAATCCATCTCGTTCGCGCTGGCGTTCTCGGTGATCACCTTCCTACACATCGTGCTGGGGGAGCTCACCCCGAAGTCGCTCGCGATCCAGCGGCCGAAGGCGGTGTCGCTGCGGGTGGCGGGGCCGCTGGTGTTATTCTACAAGGCCTTCTTCCCGTTAATCTGGGTGCTCAACGGCACCGCCAACCGGATCCTGCGCTGGGCCGGCCTGGAACCGGCGAGCGAGGGGGAGCATGGCTTCAGTTCGGAGGAGCTCGAATACGTCTTCAGCCAGGCGCGGCACAGCCATCCGGGGGATGCCCTGATCAACCGCATTATGGTCAGCTCGCTGCGCCTGCGTTCGGTTACCGCCCAACAGGTGATGCGACCCCGGGATCAGATGGTGGTGCTGTGGCTGGACCGGCCGATGGAGGAAAACCTCCGCATCGCGCAAACGGCGGGCTTCAGCCGTTTCCCGGCCTGCCGGGGCACCCTGGACGACGTGCAGGGCCTCGTGCTGGTGCGCGAGTGGCTGTGGCAGGCGCAGGCGCTGGGCCCGGAGACGCCCTTCGAACCGCTGCTGCGGCCGGCGCTAACCTTCATGCTGCGCACTCCGGTGCACACAATGATCGAGCTATTCCGGCAGTCCCGGGTGCACCTGGCGGTGGTCCTGGATGCGGACCTCAAGACGGCAGGACTGGTGAGCCTGGAGGATGTCTTGGAGGAGATCGTGGGGGATATCCGCGACGAGCTGGACATCGGCCGCGGGCCGGTGTTTGCGCGGGAGGAGGCGGCGATCGAGGTGAGCGGGCGCTTCACGATGCGCGAGCTGCAGGCCGAGACGGGCTGGGCCTTTGAATGGGAGCCGCGGGAGACCGTGGCCCACTGGGCCGAGCGCCACCGGGGCCGGCCGCTGCGGCGGGGCGAGATCTTCGAGGCAGGTGAATTCCGGGTCTCCGCGGTCGAGGTCGGGGCCGAGACGGCCCGCCGCGTCCGCGTCGAGCGCCTGCCGGCGGCGCATCCGTGAGGGTGCGCGGCGCCGCGTCGCTTGATTTTTCCCCGTCCGCCCTAAACTGAACCTTTTCCGCCATGTCGACCACCACGTCCGAGAAGTTTGAGTTCCAAGCCGAGATCAAGCAGCTGCTCGATATCGTCATCCACTCCCTCTACACGGAGAAGGAAATCTTCGTCCGGGAGCTGGTTTCCAACGCCTCCGATGCGCTGGAGAAGCTGCGGCACACGCAGCTGACGGAGAAGAACGTGCACGACGACCAGCTGCCGCTGGAGATCAACGTCAGCACAGATGAGAAGGGGAAGCAGATCACCATCCAGGATCACGGCATCGGGATGACGCGCGCCGAGCTGATCCGGAACCTGGGCACGATCGCGCATTCGGGCTCGAAGGCCTTCCTGCAGGCGCTGGGCGAGGGCGGGGCGAAGAATTCGAACCTGATCGGCCAGTTCGGCGTGGGCTTCTATTCCGCCTTCATGGCCGCCAAGTCGGTGCGCGTGCACTCGCACTCCTGGCAGCCGGGCGAGGCGGGGCACGTCTGGACCAGCGACGGTTCGGGCAGCTACGCGATCGAGGAGAGCGCGGGGGAGCAGCGCGGGGCGAAGATCGTCCTCGACCTGAAGGACGAGTGCGCGGAGTTCGCGGAGGAATGGCGCCTGAAGGAGATTCTGGAGCGCTACAGCGCGTTCGTGGCCTTCCCGATCAACCTGAACGGCAAGCGCCTGAACACCGTGCAGGCGCTGTGGCTGCGGAACAAGGCGGAGATCAAGGACGAGGAGTACACCGAGTTCTACAAGTTCCAGGCGCACGCCTCCGATGCGCCCCGCCTGCGGCTCCACTTCAGCGCGGACGCTCCCCTCGCGATCAACGCCCTGCTGTTCGTCCCGCAGGAGAACACCGAGAAGCTGGGCTTCGCGCGTCTAGAGCCGTCCGTGGCCCTCTATTGCCGCAAGGTCCTGATCGACGCCCAGCCGAAGGACCTGCTGCCGGAATGGATGCGCTTCCTCAAGGGCGTGGTCGATAGCGAGGATCTGCCGCTGCACATCTCGCGCGAGACGATGCAGGACAAGGCGCTCGTCGAGAAGCTGAACCGGGTCATCACCAAGCGGTTCCTCAAGTTCCTCGAGGAAGAGGCGCGTAACCGGCCGGAGGACTTCGAGGCGTTCAGCCGCGAGTTCGGCCAGTTCCTGAAGGAGGGCGCCGCGCTCGACTTCACCCACAAGGAGCAGCTGATGAAGCTCCTCCGCTTCGAGTCCTCGCTCACCGCGGCGGGCAAGACCACCTCGCTGGCCGACTACGTCACCCGGATGGGCGGCGAGCAGAAGGAGATCTATTACCTGACGGGCCCCAGCCGCGCGGCGATCGAGAGCGGCCCGTACCTGGAGGGCTTCAAGGCCCGGAACCTCGAGGTGCTGTTCTGCTACGAGGCGGTCGATGACTACGTGATGAACAACGTCCGGGAGTTTGACTCCCGCAAGCTGATCGCGGCCGACCACGCGGACGTGAAGCTGTCCGACCTGCCGCGGCCCGAGGGCGCCCTCGGGGAGGCGGCGGTGCAGGAGCTGACCGGCTGGCTGAAGACGACCCTCGGTGAGCGGGTGGCGGAGGTGAAGTCCAGCGACCGGCTGGTAGACTCGCCCGTGCTGGCGGTGAACGCGGACCGGTTCACGTCCCCGCACCTGCGGCGCGTGATGAAGGCGATGAACCGCCCGGGGGCGGACGCGCCGCTGCGGGTGAACCTGGAGCTGAACCCGCGCCACGCCGTCATCCGGCGGCTGCACGAGATGCACACGGCGAACCCCGACCGGGCCAAGCTGGTGGCGGAACAGCTGCTGGACAACGCGCTGATCGGAGCCGGGCTGCTGGACGACCCCAGCGCGATGGTCGCCCGTCTGAACAAGCTGCTGGAGACGGTGTAAAAAAAAGCGGGGGCCGCCGCTTGGCGGCGGGCCCCCGGGATTCTCGGGCCTGAGCCCGGCGCAGCGCGCTTAGCCCTGGCTCAGGGCAGCGCGCGGACCTTGATGTTCTTGTACATCACCTTGCTCTCCGGGTCGTGGCCCTGGATCGCGAAGGTGCCCTGCGAGACCATCCGGCCCTTCATGTTGGCCGGCGGCGCGGCGGGGGTGGGCTCGGTGAAGTCCACGATGGTCTTCCCGTTGACGGAAGTGACGATCTTCTTGCCCTGGACGCGCACGACCATCGTGTACCACTCGCCGTCTTTGGCGGGGGCGTCGGCGTTGTCCTTGATGCCGTAAAGGCCGGCGCCCTTCTTCACGTCCTTGTGGGTGTTGTTCACCTGGACCTCGTAGCCCTTGTCCGGCCAGCCGGTCTCTTGATAGGCAGTGTGGAAGTAGACGCCCGAATTGGCCTTGGGGAAGGTCTTGATGTCGAGCGAGAGCTCGAAGTTCTTGAAGTTGGCGCCGTTGACGGGGCCGGTGTAGAAGAGGTGCGAGCGCTTGCCGAAGACCACGAGGTGGCCGTCCTGGACGGTGAAGACGCCGGGGTTCTCGCTGGCCTTCCAGCCGTCGAGGTTCTTGCCGTTGAAGAGGAGCTGCCAGCCGGCGGCCTTTTCCGCGGCGGTCAGGGTGTTCATTTCGGCGGCGTGGCCGCAGAGGGCGGCCGACAGCAGGGCTGCGATCAGGATTTTTTTCATTGGGTGGGGATGCGGGGGAAGGTTGGCAGGGCCGACGCCCTCAGGGCGAGCCCGGACCTGCGGAGGGGTGGCGGCGCCGGGGCCGCAGGGCGTCGCGCCACGTGCGGAGGATGATCGCGTAGCCGATCACCCCGCCCAGCAGCCCGACCACCACGCCCCCGAGGTAGAGGGGGCCCACGTAGACGGCCAGGACCTGGTCCAATGAACCGATGTTCTGGCGGAAGTCGGCGGCGCGGGTCCAAGCCTCCCCCGGGGTGCGGCCGAGCACCAGTTCACCCACGAAGTAGCACACCGGCAGGTGCACGGGGGCGGTGAAGGGGGTCGAGAGGAACTGCATCGCGATGCAGAGGAAAAGGTTCCCGCGCACCAGGAGGGCGGCGATGGTGGCGAAGACCGACTGCAGCGGCAGAAAGGGCGTGACCGTGATGGGAAAGCCGACGAGCCAGGCGCGGGCGAGGGAGCTCGCCGTGGGTCGCCAGAGCTCCTTGGCGAGGATGCGGTCGCCGAACCAGGAGTGCAGCTTGCCGCCCCGCATATGGCGGCGGGAGAGCTTCTGCCGGTTCAGCCAACGGATGGCCCAGAGCGGGAGGCGCATCGCTCAGGCGGGGGCCGCGAGCCGCCGGGCCCTCGAGCCGTGAAGCCGATCCGACAGCAGGGCCCGGGCAGCAGGGTTGGGACGGGATTCGGAGGGTTGGATTACATCCACGACAGGACCGAATTGGCCCGGCCGCGACGCGCGGGGCCAGACAATTCCGCTCCACCGGGACGATTCACTTGGAGGCGGAGCACCGGGGCGAGAGCCGCCGAAGGGGGCCGGCGGGGCACCCCGCTGCGACCCGATCCACTGAAGCGTCAAAGCTGAGCCACGACGCCGGTTGGCGCGAGCGGTGCGTCAGCACAGATTTAGACCGACGGTGACGTTGGCTCTGGCGCCGGGTTCGCCTGATTATTCATAGTGCGTCCACATCCGGATCACCTTCACCACCTTCTCGATCCCATACACCTGATAAACAAGGCGGTGCTGGATGTTGATCCGACGGGAATAGGATCCGGCAACATCACCCACCAACTTTTCGAACGGCGGAGGATTGGAAAACGGATCCTGCTTCAGGATCTCCAGGAGTCGCTCGGCGTGCGGGCGCAGATTCGAGAAAGCCAACTTCTTGGCATCCTTCTGCGCTTGCCTGGTGTAGCGCAGTTCCCAGCTCACCAGGCCAAGGTTTTGGCCGTCTTGCTGAGCGGCTCCTTCATTCCCTTTCGGATCGAATCACGCATCCCGGGAATCGAAAGCAGGTGGAGCGTTTCCTGGATGCTGCGCCAATCCTCCTCGGCGACGAGCACCGCGCTGCTGCGCTTGCCGGTGATGCGGATCGGCTCGTGGCTCGAAGCCGTGTCATCAACGAGCTGGTAGAGCTGCGCGCGAGCTTGCGTGACGGGAATCGAGGTCATCCCGGGAACGTACGTTAAGCCGTACGTCGGTCAAGCGCGACCCTGGGGCGAACGTCCCGGATCAGGATTCCGCCCCGGCCCGCGCCGGCGGCAACCGCCGCGCCCCAACCCGCGTCTTGCTTCGCGCCCGCCGACGGGCTCCACTCGAGCCACCCCGCGGCACAACCCCTGCTCCCTTTTCCCTTATGCCCCCCTGCCTTGCCCTCGCGCGCTCCCTGCTGCTCACCCTCGGCCTGACGGCCGGGGCCATCGCCTCCGCCCCGCCGGCCGGCTTCACCGCCCTGTTCAACGGCCGTGACCTGAGCGGCTGGCGCGGCGGCTCGACCTACGACCACCGGCAGCTGCTGTCCCTGCCCGCGGCCGAGCGCGACGCCCTGATCGCGAAGTGGACCGCCAAGCTCACCGAGCTCAAGGACGGCCAGCCGCACTGGCGGGCGGAGAACGGCGTGCTGGTGAACGACGGGCAAGGGGATTACGCGACCACGATCCGCGACTACGGCGACTTTGAGCTGCGGCTGGAGTACAAGCTGGCCGCGGGTGCCGACTCCGGCATCTACCTCCGCGGCGTGCCGCAGGTGCAGATCTGGGACACGAACATTCCGGAGAAGAACCCGCAGAACCCGATCGGCTACGCGCTGGGCTCGGGCGGGCTTTGGAACAACACCAAGGGCACGCCGGGCCGCGATCCGCTCGTGAAGGCGGACAAGCCGGTGGGTGAATGGAACGCCCTCCGCGTGGTGATGGTGGGCAGCCGCGTCAGCGTGTGGCTCAACGAGCGCCAGGTGGTCGACCACGTGGTCCTGGAGAATTACTACGACAAGAACAACAAGCAGCTGAAGCCCGCCGACCGCCGGCCGGTGCCCGCGCAGGGACCGATCCAGCTGCAGACGCACGGCGGCGCGACCCACTGGCGGAACATCCACGTCCGTGAAATCGGCCCCGCGGAGGCCAACCAGTGGCTCGCGGGCCGCGGCGGCGCGGGGTTCACCTCCATCTTCAACGGCCGCGACTTCACCGGCTGGCAGATCGACACCCGCGACACCAAGGCGGGCAACAAGGCCCCGGGCGACGTGATGGAGGCCAAGGACGGCACCATCG
>Ga0194134_10003614_pt1 | contig 16428 bp, 17 predicted proteins | sample TA2KigOff0mmetaG_FD_148602 | JGI IMG/M metagenome (GOLD analysis project Ga0194134, IMG submission 148602) | Freshwater microbial communities from Lake Tanganyika, Tanzania - TA2015056 Kigoma Offshore 0m | ecosystem: Environmental > Aquatic > Freshwater > Lake | place: Tanzania: Lake Tanganyika... | reverse complement strand
GCCGGTCGCGGATCGCGACCGGGGAACGCCGCCTCGGCGATCGACCACAGCGTCTCCCCGGGGCGCACGGTCCGCTCGACGACCCCACCGGTCGCCGAGCCGCCGGACGGGACCACCGGCGCATCGACGAGGAAGCCGCCCACCGAGCGCACGAGCGACAGCGCGCCGAGCAGACAGAGGGCGGCCACGACGAGCGCGACCGCACGCCGCAGGGCGTAGTTCGGCCGAACTTCGGCCGCCCGCACCGGGAGCGGTTCGACGAGACGCAGCCCAGCGGCACGGGACGACGGGCGGTGCGGGGTGGGGAGCGGGGCGAGGTGCAGCGGAAGGGCCATGGCGACATTCTCCAGAGCGGGTGTGACAGCGGGCGTCGGAGGCGACGGGCCGGCAACGAGGAACAGGTGTTCGCTCTCCACCGTAGACCCGTACAGGTGTTCGGTGTCAAGCCCGGGCGAACAGATGTTTCCCCCAGGGCGCTCCGACCGCTAGAATGCAAACATCTGTTCGCACCGGCGGCCCGTCCCACGGCGGCCCCGACCGGGCGAGTGAGGAACGGAGTCCGATGGCAGCGACGCTCAGCAAGCGGCAGCAGGCGATCCTCGAGTGCATCGAGCGGCACGTCACCGAACGGGGCTATCCCCCGTCGGTCCGAGAGATCGGTGAGGCGGTCGGGCTCGGATCCCCCTCCACCGTGCACGCGCACCTCGCCACGCTCGAACGCCAGGGCTACCTGCGCCGCGACCCCACCAAGCCCCGGGCGATCGAGATCCGCCACGACGCCGTCGGTGCCGCCGAGCGGCGCCCGGCCCGGCTCGTGCCCGTCGTGGGCGACGTTGCCGCGGGCGTCAACGTCCTCGCACAGGAGAACGTCGAGGAGCTCCTCCCCCTCCCCGCCGACCTCACCGGCGACGGCGACCTGTTCGTCCTGCGGGTCCGTGGCGACTCCATGATCGACGCCGCGATCCTCGACGGCGACCTCGTCGTCGCACGGGTCCAGCCGACCGCACAGGACGGCGACGTGGTCGTCGCCGGCATCCCCGGCGGCGAGGCGACGGTGAAGACCTACACGCGGCGACGCAACAAGGTCGTCCTCGTCCCGGCGAACCCGCGCCTCGAACCGATGGAGTACGCCGCCGACGACGTCACCGTCTACGGCAAGGTCGTCACCGTGCTCCGTCGTCTGTGAGCAGGCGCCACAGCACGTCGTGCACGGTGGCGAGCGACGCCACCTGCACGTGCTCGTCGGCCCGGTGCGCGTAGGTCGCGTCACCCGGACCGAAGTTCACCGCCGGCACGCCACGGGCGCTGAACCGGGCGACGTCGGTCCACCCGAGCTTCGCCCCGACCGGACCCGGGGCGAGTTCGACGAGCCGGGCGAGCAGCGGGTGCCCGAGACCGGGAACACCCGCCGGCGCCGACTCCGTGCACTCAACGGTGTCGCCGTCCTCGAGGTGCGGGGCGACGAGTGCTCGGAGCGCGGCAAGTGCTGCCTCCTCGTCGCGATCTGGTGCGAACCGGTGGTTGACCACGACCATCGCCTCGTCGGGGACGACGTTGCCGGCGACCCCACCCTCCACGGCGACCGCCTGCACCGCCTCGCGGAACTCGAGTCCGTCGACGAGCGGCCGACGCGCCTCATAGGCCTCAAGCGTGGCGAGCAGCGCACCGAGCCGGTGGATCGCGTTGCGCCCCATCCACGGGCGGGCCGTGTGGGCACGACGGCCCTGCAACGTGATCCGCGCCCGCAGCGTTCCCTGACAACCGGCCTCCACCGACCCGTCGGTCGGCTCGCCGAGGATCGCGATGTCACCGACGAGGAGGTCCGGACGCTGCACGAACAGCTCCTCGAGCCCGCTGTGCGCGCTCGCCACCTCCTCACGGGCGTAGAACACGTAGGTCACGTCGACCGAAGGTTCGGAGAGCGTGCGGGCGAGCTCGACCATCACGGCGAGTCCGCCCTTCATGTCGGCCGTACCGAGGCCCCACAGCACGTCCCCGTCGACGCGCGCCGAGGTGTTGCCGTTCGCCGGGATGGTGTCGGTGTGACCGGCGAGGACGACCCGCTGCGACCGCCCGAGGCTCGTGCGGGCCACGAGGTTGTCGCCGACCCGGTCGACGTTCAGGTGGGGGACGGCACGCAGCAGCGCCTCGAGGTGGCCGACGATCGGCCCCTCACCGAAACTCTCCGAGGGGATGTCGACGAGCTCGACGGTCCGATCGAGCACCCGCTGCGCCGCCGTGGCGTTCACAACGTCGCCCCATGCTCGCGCAGGATGTCGTTGAGCTGCGCCTTGTCGTGGCGTTCACCCTCGTTGAGCTGCTTGATGAGCAGGACGCAGGGCATCCCGAACGTGCCGCCCGGGTAGGTCCGCTGCCGCGTCGCCGCGACGGCCACCGTCCACGCGGGCACGTGCCCCCGGGCGACCTCCTCGCCCGACCACGACTCGATCACCGGCACCGACCCGGTGAGTACCGCGCCGGCGCCGAGCACGGCGCCCTCGTCGACCCGGGCGCCCTCGGCGACGATGCAGCGACTCCCGATGAAGCACTCGTCGCCGACGATCACCGGGGCCGCCTGCGGAGGTTCGAGCACACCACCGATGCCGACCCCGCCGGAGAGGTGCACGTTGCGACCGATCTGCGCGCACGAGCCGACCGTCGCCCATGTGTCGACCATCGTGCCGGCACCCACGCGGGCGCCGATGTTGACGTAGCTCGGCATCATGATCACGCCCGGCTCAAGGTGCGAGCCGTACCGGGCCGACGCACCGGGCACCACCCGGACGCCCTGCGCCTGGTAGTTGTGCTTCAGCGGGATCTTGTCGGCGTACTCGAAGGGGCCGACCTCCATCGTCTCCATACGGGCGAGCGGGAACAGCAGCAGGATCGCCTGCTTCAACCACTCGTGGACGACGACGCCACCGTCCCGTCCGATCTCGGCGACGCGCGCCTCACCCCGGTCGAGGAGGTCGACCGCCTCGAGCACGGTCGCCCGCACGTCGGGATCGGCGGTGTCGAGGTTGGCCCGGTCGGCCCAGAGCGCTTCGATGCGGGTGCGGAGGTCGGTCACGAGCAGCAATGGTAGTGGCCGTCGGCGCAGGCCTCAGGCGCCGTCGGGCACCCGGACACCGACCCGCTCGGCCATGAGCCGGAGCCGGTCGTCGGGCTGCACCATCGCAACCCGCACGTGTCCCGCTCCGGCGGCGCCGTAGAACTCTCCCGGGCTGACGAGTGCGCCGGCCTCGCGGGCGAGTCGCTCCGTCAGCGCCCACGCGTCGCCGCCCGGTGCGGGCACCCACAGGTAGAACCCGCCCTCCGGCATCGGCGCCTCGACGCCGAGCGCGGCGAGCACCGTACGACCGAGTTCGAGACGGGCGTGGTACGTGCGACGCTGGGCCTCGACGTGAGCGTCGTCGTCGAGGGCGACCACGGCACCGGCCTGCACCGGACCCGGCACCATCATCCCGACGTGCTTGCGCACCTCGCGCAGGTACTCGACGAGCTCCCGGTCGCCCGCATAGAAGCCGACCCGGCCACCCGCGAAGTTCGACCGCTTCGACAGTGAGTGGACCGCGACCACGCCCTCGGTGCCGTTCCGCAGGATCGTTCGGCGCTCCCCCGCCCACGTGAACTCCACGTAGCACTCGTCGGAGAACACGGGCACACCGTGCGCCCGCCCCCACGCCGCGGCGGCGTCGAGGTCGTCGAGACCACCGGCGGGATTCCCCGGGGTGTTCACCCACAGACAGAGCGCCCGGGCCGCGTCGTCGGGGTCGATGGAGGACAGGTCGATCCGCCACCGCTCGTCGACGCGCACCGGGACAGGGCGACACCCGGCGAGGATCGCACCCATCTCGTAGCTGGGGTACGCGACCTCCGGGTACAGGATCGTGTCGCGGTCGGGCGTCCGCAGGTGCAACCACTGCGGCAGCGTTGCGACGAACTCCTTCGTGCCGATGCAGACCGCAACGTCGGCGGCAGGCACCGTCACCCCGAGCCGACGGTGCATCCACCGGGCGACGGCGTCGCGTAGGGCGGGCGTCCCGATCGAGGGCGGGTACCCGCGTTCGGCGTCGGAGGCCGCCATCGCCGCCACGACCGCCGGCGGCGGCGGATCGACCGGGGTACCGATCGAGAGATCGACCGCTCCACCCGGATGGGCGTCGGCGAGCGCCTTGCAGGCGTCGAGCCGGTCGTAGGGGTAGGGCGGGGGGACGAAACCTGCGCTCACGGCTCCATCCTGCCCCCGACGGCGGTCCCGACCACGAATTCCTCGAGCCGGGCGCGACCCGCCGGTTCGAGACGGACCCGGAGGCGGAAACCGCCCTCGTCGGCCGTCTCCACGAGCACCTCGCCCTCGCGGTGGGCGATCGCTACCGCGTCGCCACGGTCGAAGGGGATGCAGAGCTCGGTGATCTCGGTCCGGCCACGGAGCCGGCGACCGATCACGGTGAGGAGCTCGTCGACCCCCTCGCCGGTACGCGCCGAGATCGCGACGGCGCCGTGGTGGCGTTCGACGAGATGTTCCGCCGCAGCGACGTCGATCTTGTTGAACGCGAGCAGTTCGGGGACGTCGCCAGCTCCGATCTCGCCGAGCACCTCGCGCACCGCGTCGATCTGCCCCTCCGGGTCGGGGCTCGTCGAGTCGACCACGTGCACCAGCAGATCGGCACCGATCACCACGTCGAGCGTCGTGGTGAACGCCTCCACGAGCTGGTGCGGCAGTTTCCGCACGAACCCGACCGTGTCGGTGACGAGCACGGTCTCACCGCCGGGGAGCTGCAGTCGCCGGGTCGTGGCGTCGAGCGTGGCGAAGAGCCGGTCCTCGACGAGCACGCCGGCGCTGGTGAGGTGGTTGAGCAGCGTCGACTTCCCGGCGTTGGTGTACCCGACGATCGCGATGCGCCCGAACCGTGACCGGGCCCGAGACTTCGCCTGCACGCCCCGATGGCGGCGGACCTCGCCGAGGTCCCGTTCGAGCTTGTGCATGCGCCGCACGAGACGACGCCGGTCGACCTCGAGCTGGGTCTCACCGGGTCCGCGGGTACCGATGCCACCACCCTGCTGCGAGAGCGCGGTTCCCCTCCCCCGCAGGCGCGGCAGCCGGTATCGGAGCATGGCCAGCTCCACCTGGGCCCGCCCCTCGGGGCTCGCAGCGTTCTGGGCGAAGATGTCGAGGATCACCGCCGTCCGGTCGAGCGCCGTGCGGCCGAGGATCTTCTCGAGGTTCTTCTGCTGGGCGGGCGTGAGCTCATCGTCGAACACGACCGTGTCCGCGTCGACCTCCTCCGCGATCCGTCGCACCTCCTCCGCCTTGCCGCTGCCGATGTAGGTGGCCGGATCGGGCGAGTGGCGGCGTTGCACGACCCGGGCGACGGCGTCGGCCCCGGCGGTGTCCACGAGGAGGGCGAGCTCGTCGAGGGATTCCTCGACGTCGTCGCCGGTCAGCGAAGGCACGATCATGCCGACGAGCACGATCTGCTCACGGAACGTGCGCTCGATGAGCCCGCCGGACGCGCCACCGAACTCGCCGAACGCCCCGCGGTGCGTCCCGGCGCCGTCCCGCTCGGCGCGGCGGTTCATCGCTGCAGACCGTTCGCCGCCGGATCGACCGTGGCGATGAACTCCGATGGTCCGACGAGGGTGATCCGGTCGCCGACCCGCACCTCGACGTCGCCGCCGGGCATGTGCACCACGACGCGAGGCCCGACGATCCCCCACCGGTGGGCGACCGTCGCCGCCGCCGATGCCCCGGTACCGCAGGCCTCGGTGACGCCGGCGCCCCGCTCCCACACGGTGAGGTCGAGTTCGTCGACACGACCCGGCGTCGGGGCGATGAACTCGACGTTCATGCCGTCGGGGAAGTCGGCCTCGAGCAACGTGCCGACCGCCGCCACATCGACCGCCCAGGGATCAAGGACCTCGCACACGAGGTGGGGGTTCCCGATGTCGGCCGTCTCGACCCGTCGATCCTTCGTCGCGGCGGATGCAGCCGCCGACGGCGCCCACCGCGGCCCGGCCGTGACGGGACCCATGTCGACCTCGACCTGAACCGTCCGGGGCGCGCCGTCGCCCCCTGTCGGGGCGTGCACGACGACGGTGCGCAACCCGGCGTCGGTGTCGATGCTGCGGGTCGCCGGCCAGGCCTGGGGCGGATCCGCGCGCACGAGCGCGTGAGCAGCGCACCGGACGCCGTTGCCGCTCATGGCCGCCCGGCTCCCGTCGCTGTTGAACAGAACCATGCGGGCGTCCGCACCGCCCGCCGCCTCGCCGCGCAGGAGCACGAGCAAGCCGTCGGCCCCGACGCCACGACGCCGGTCGCACAGCGCCCGCGCGTCGTCGGGCCCGAGGTCGGGCGCGTCGAGTGCGACGAGGAAGTCGTTGCCGAGACCGTGCAGCTTCGCGAGGCGCATCACGACCAGCATCCCAGGATCGCGGCCTCCGCACCCACCGGTGCGACCCAGGTGACGCGCGGGTCCCGGCGGAACCACCGCTGCTGGCGGCGCGCGAAGGTGCGTGTGCGGCGTTCTGCGAGGTCGACGGCCCCGGCGAGCGAGCACCGTCCGTCGAGGTGCAGCGCCAGCTCCTTGTACCCGAGCGCCTGCGCGGCGGTCGTCGACCAGCCCTCGGGTCGGGACCGCAACGCAGCGACCTCGTCGAGGAATCCGGCGTCGAGCTGACGTCGGTAGCGTTCGGCGATCCGCTCGTCGAGCGTCGGACGATCGATGTCGATGCCGACGAGGCGGATCCGGGTCGGCGGGTAGGCCTCGAGTCCCGGGCCGAAGGTCGAGAACGGCCGACCGCTCCCGACGGTGACCTCGAGCGCCCGTACGATCCGTCGACGGTTCGTCGGCTCCATGCGCGCCGCCGCGACGGGGTCGAGGTCGGCGAGCCTGCGGTGGAGGACCCCCGTGTCGGGCTCCGCCTCGAGCGACGCAGCGACCTCGGGGAAGCGGCCCGGCAGGGTGAGTTCGTCGACGACCGCCGAGAGGTAGAGCCCGGTCCCGCCGACGAGCAGCGCCCGTCGACCGCGACGCTCGATGTCGGCGAGAGCCGCACGGGCGAGCTCCTGGTAGGCGCCGACGCTGAAGGACTCCGCCGGGTCGGCGACGTCGAGGAGATGGTGCGGCACCTCGGCGCGCTCGGCCGCGGACGGTTTCGCGGTGCCGATGTCCATGCCTCGGTAGACCTGCATCGAGTCCACCGAGACGATCTCCACGTCGCCGAGTCGCCGGGCGACGGCGAGGGCGACGTCGGACTTGCCCGAGGCGGTCGGACCGACGAGGGCGACCGGGACGGCCACGGTCAGACGCCGAGCTCGTCGAGTGCGGCGTGCAGTTCGAGGCGCACCGGGTCGGGCTCGGCGAGACCGACGAGCTCGAAGAAGCGCGGCAGCACCTCGGGTCCGTACGCCGCAGCGAGGCTGCGGGCCGCGGCGGCGAAGTCGCGGTAGGGGTCGCCGGCGGCGATCGACGCCGCCTCGACCAGACCGTGCCAGACCAGACGGCCGGCGGGGTCGACGTCGACGGTGATCCCGTCGAGACGGGCGCCCCCGAGGGTGACGACGTCGGAGACCGCGGCGCGGGTCGCCGTGAGCGCGGCGAGTCGACGGACGTGGTCGAGGAGCGCCGCCGGTCCGGTGGCACGGGCGATCCGGTCGACCGTCGTGATCGTCGCCGGGCAGCCCGTCGGGTCGAGCGTGTGCACCGCCCGGATCGCTGCGGCGAGAGCGTCGGTCACCTCCTCGACGCGACTGCGCACGGCGGGGTCGTCGGCCGGCAGCCCGCCGGGAAGCACCGTGGTGCGGTCGCGCGTGGGATGGGCGCGGGGACCCCCGCAACGACCGTTCAGCCAGCGCATGACTTCCGAGGGAACACCTCCCTCGACCGTGAGGGTGCCGTCCGGCTCGGCGCCTGGGGCGACGCCGAGTCGTGCGGTCCACGCCGCCTCGAGATACGAGGGCGCGTCCGACATGTCGGTCACCCGGCGACGACGGGGATGCGGGTGCGGTGGCGGGGTTGTTCGAGGACCTCGAGGAGTCGGCCCCGCAGGTAGTGCGCCGCCGCGTCGGTCACCTCGACCGTCGCGAGCGTCCCCGCCCGCATCGGCCCGGCCGGCACGTGCACGAGCCGGTTCTGACGGGTCCGCCCGGTGAGTTGGGCGGGATCCCGCTTGGACGGACCTTCGATCACGACCTCCTCGATGCGACCGATCCGCGCGGCGTTTCGCTGCCGTGCCGAACGCTCGACCACGGCCCGCAGCCGATCGAACCGTGCCGCCACCATGTCGGCCGGGACGAATCGGTCCGTGAGCGTCGCCGCCTCCGTCCCGGGTCGCGGCGAGAAGATGAACGTGTACGCACTGTCGTAGCCCGCCTCGGCCACGACGGCGAGGGTGTCCTCGAAGTCGTCGTCGCTCTCGCCGGGGAACCCGACGATGAGGTCGGTGGAGACCGCCAGGTCGGGGATGGCCGAGCGTGCTGCGATGAGCCGGTCGAGGTACCGCTCCGCCGTGTAGCCGCGGTGCATCGCCGCAAGCACCCGGTCGGAACCCGACTGCAGGGGGAGGTGGAGGTGCTCGCAGACCGTCGGCGTCTCCGCCATGGCGAGGATCACGTCGTCGCGCAGGTCCTTGGGGTGCGGGCTCGTGTACCGAACTCGACGGATGCCGGGAACGGCACCCACGGCCCGCAGCAGGTCGGCGAACAGCGCCCGCGGTCGTCGTCGCGGATCGCCCGCCCAGGACGGCCCGGCGAGGTGGACGTCGAACGCGCTCGGCGACTCGGACCGCAACCTGGTCGTGGCGTCGCGCCCGTAGGAGTTCACGTTCTGGCCGAGGAGCGTCACTTCCCCGACGCCGTCGGCGACGAGCCGCTCGACCTCGGCCACGACATCGGCGAAGGGGCGGCTGGCTTCTTTGCCCCGAACCGACGGCACGATGCAGAACGCACAGGAGTTGTCGCAACCGATCTGGATCGTGACCCACGCCGCGTAGTCGACCTCGCGACGCACCGGCAGGGCGGAGGGGAAGGCTGCATCCTCCTCGACGACGGCCTCGTCGAGAACCTCGAAGACCGGTCCGCCGCTCCGCGCCTCGGCGAGCAACTCCGTGGCCCGGTGCACGTTGTGAGTGCCGAAGACGACATCCACATGGGGAGCTCGCTGCTGCACCAGCTCGCGATCCTTCTGGGCGAGGCACCCGGCCACGACGATCTGGAGGTCCGGCCGCTGTTGCTTCAGCGCCTTGAGGTGACCGAGCTGGCCGTACAGCTTGTTGTCGGCGTTCTCACGGATGCAGCACGTGTTGAGCACGATGACGTCGGCGTCTTCGAGCGACGTTGCGGCCGAGTACCCGTCCGCCTCGAGCATCCCGGCGATGCGTTCCGAGTCGTGCTCGTTCATCTGGCACCCGTAGGTGCGCACGACGTACTGCTTGGTCACGAATCGCAAGGTTAGGGCGCCATCCGGTCGGTCCCGCCAGTGTGGGCTCGGGACCGACCGGGGCGAGCGCTCAGTCCTCGGCTGTGGCGCCGACGACCCGCAGGTCGATCGGCGCGTCGTCGCCCGTGGCCTCGTCCTGGTTGATGCCGGAGTTGGACATGACCCGGTCGGTGATCTCGACCATGAGCTCGGGATGCTCGGCGAGGAAGTTCTTCACGTTCTCCCGACCCTGGCCGAGCTGCTCACCCTCGTAGGTGAACCACGCCCCCGCCTTCTTCACGATGCCGAGGTCGACGGCCACGTCGAGGAGGGTGCCCTCACGGCTGATGCCACGGCCGTACATGATGTCGAACTCGGCCTGCCGGAAGGGCGGGGCGACCTTGTTCTTCACGACCTTGACCCGGGTGCGGTTACCGACCACCTCGGTGCCGTCCTTGATCGCCTCGATGCGACGGATGTCGAGACGGACCGACGAGTAGAACTTGAGCGCACGACCGCCCGGCGTGGTCTCCGGCGACCCGAACATGACGCCGATCTTCTCGCGGAGCTGGTTGATGAAGATGCAGATCGTCTTCGACTTGTTCAGGTTCGCCGTCAGCTTGCGCAGCGCCTGCGACATCAGCCGGGCCTGCAGGCCCACGTGCGTGTCCCCCATGTCGCCCTCGATCTCGGCCTTCGGCGTGAGTGCGGCCACGGAGTCGATCACGACCACGTCGATCGCACCGGAACGCACGAGCATGTCGGCGATCTCGAGCGCCTGCTCCCCGGTGTCGGGCTGGGAGATGAGGAGCTCGTCGATGTCGACGCCGATCGCCTTCGCATAGACCGGGTCCATGGCGTGCTCGGCGTCGATGTAGGCGCAGATGCCACCGTTGCGCTGCGCCTCGGCCACGACGTGCATGGCGAGCGTGGACTTGCCCGAGGACTCGGGACCGTAGATCTCCGTGACGCGGCCCCGGGGCAGACCCCCGATGCCGAGGGCGAGGTCGAGGGCGAGGGCGCCGGTCGGCACGACCTCGATGGCCATGTCCCCCTTCTCGCCCATCTTCATGACGGAACCCTTGCCGAACTGCTTCTCGATCTGCCCGAGAGCCATCTCCAGCGCCTTGGTGCGATCCATGCCAAACCCCTTCCGAATGTCGGACTGCGGCGGGGCGGGCCCCCGCGACCTCGTGGCGGAACCGTACGAACCGGCTGTGACAACAAAGCCGCTGCCGGTGCTCGGGACCACAGCAGTGTAACTACGAACAACCGTTCGATGCAACCACCCAGGGCTCCGGCGAGGCAGGCGCCTGAACGGTCTGCGACGATGGAGGGCATGAGCGACGACCTCCGCACCCGCCTCGACCCGCTGCAGTTCGAGGTGACCCAGAACAAGGGCACCGAGCGGGCCTTCACCGGCCGGTACTGGGATACGAAGACCGCCGGCACCTACCGCTGCGTCGTGTGCGGCGAACCGCTGTTCCGCTCCGAGACCAAGTACGACTCGGGTTCGGGCTGGCCGAGCTTCTGGGCGCCCATCGACGAGGAGCGCGTCAGCACCGAGGTCGACACCTCCCATGGCATGGTTCGCATGGAGTCCCTCTGCGGTTCCTGCGGCGCCCACCTCGGACACGTCTTCCCCGACGGCCCCCAGCCGACCGGGCTCCGCTTCTGCATGAACTCGGCGTCGCTTCGCCTCGATCCCGACGGTGGCGCCGAGCCCGAGGCCTGACGGCGCCCCCGCACCTCACCGCAGGTGCGGGACGACCTCGGTCATGAACCGTTCGACGGTCTCGTTCCGTTCGGCCGCTGACCGGAAGTTGAACGGCGGGAGGATGTACTCCTCGACCCCGGCCGCCCGGTAGGCCTGCATCTGCTCCACGATCTCGGCGGGTGTGCCGATGAGATGCGGCCGCTCGATCGCGGTGGACCGCAGCTTGGCGAGCAGCGCCGCGTCGTCGCTCATGAACAGCAACGCCACGGCGGAACGGTGCACACTCGCCGGATCCCGGCCCTCGGCCTCGCAGTGGCGGTCGAGCACGGCGCCCTTCTGGGCGAGCACCGCCGGATCGCCCCACACGTTCCACTCCTCGGCGTAGCGGGCGACGATCCGCAACGTGCGCTGCTCGCCGCCACCGCCGATGAGCAGCGGGAGCGGCGACTGGACCGGCTTCGGGTCCAGCGGCGCGTCGACGAGGTTGTAGTGCGCACCGTCGAAGGTCGTGCGCGCCTCACGCAGGAGCGACCGGATCACCACACACGCCTCCTCGAGGCGGTCGAACCGCCACCGGAACGTGTTGAAGTCGATCCCGTAGGCCCGGTGCTCGTTCTCCTGCCAACCGGCACCGAGACCGAGCACGAACCGCCCGCCGGAGATCTGGTCGATCGACGCCGCCGCCTTCGCGAGCAGGGCCGGGTTCCGGTAGGTGTTGCCGGCGACGAGCGGACCGATCCGCACCCGGGGCACCGCCGCGGCGAGCGCGGCGAGCACGGCGAACGCCTCGTGCGTCGGACCCTCGGCCGGCTCGGGCTGGTTCGGCATGAAGTGGTCGGCGACCCACAGGCCGTCGAACCCGATCGACTCGGCGTGGCGGCCGGCGTCGAGCATCTCCGACCAGTCGACCGTCGCAGGGATCCAGTAGCTGAAGCGCACCGGCGTGTTCTAGCCCGTCACCGGGCGCTGTGCCGCTCGAGGAGCTGCTGGCGCAGCAGATCGAGCACGGTGATCGTCGTGAACTGCCGGATGCGCTCCCGATCACCGGGGAGGCGCACCGTCCGGGTCCGCAGGTCGTCGCCGACCGCGACGGCGAGGCACACCGTGCCGACGGGCTGCCCCTCCTGCTCCGTCGGACCGGCGACGCCCGTCGTCGCGAGCGCGACGTCGACCCCGAGCAGGCGCTGGAGACCCTGCGCCATCGCCGCCGCCGCGGCCTCGGAGATTACCGGCCCCTCGGGCACACCGAGCACCTGCTGCTTGACGTCGGTGGCGTAGGCGACGACGGAACCGCGGAAGGTCGCCGATGCCCCCGGCACCGCGCACAGCCGACTGGCGATCATCCCGCCGGTCAGGGACTCGGCCGTGCCGAGCGTGAGGCCGGCCTCGGCGCACAGTGCGAGCACCGCAGCCTCCATCGTGGTGTCGTCGACGCCGAAGACGATCGGACCGAGCAACGCCCGGAGGTTCGCCTCCTCGGCGTCGAGAACCGCGCGTGCCCCGGCGTCGTCGTCGGACTTCGCGGTGATCCGGACCTTGATGCCCTCGATCCCCGAGGCGAGGAACGCGAGCGTCGGGTTGCCGATCTCGTCGAGCTCGACGATCCGCTCTGCGAGCATCTCGGCGAGCCCCGACTCGGACTGACCCCAGGTGCGCAGGGTGCGGGACAGGATCACCGAACGCCGCCCCGACCGCTCGACGAGTTCGGGGAGCACCGTCCCGAGGAGCATCTGCTGCATCTCGTAGGGGACCCCGGGCACGGCGTAGATCACCTTGCCGTCCGGCGTCGGGCACACGAGGCCCGGAGCGGTCCCCGGCTGCTGGGCGATCGTGTGACAGCCGAGAGGCACCTCGGCCTGGCGCAGGTTGTTGTCCGGCATCGGCCGACCCCGTTCGGCGAACATCCGCCGGATCCGCTGGGCGATCGTCTCGTCGTGCAGCAACGGCACGCCGAGCAGGTCGGCGATGGCGTCACGGGTCAGATCGTCCTGGGTGGGGCCGAGCCCGCCGCAGCAGATCACCACGTCCGCCCGGTCGAGGGCCCGCCGCAAGGTGTCGACGACCCGGCCGAGGTTGTCACCGACACGGGTCTGGTGGTGGCAGTCGATCCCGGCGAGAGCGAGCTGTTCGCCGATCCACGCCGAGTTCGTGTCGACGATCTGGCCGAGCAGCAGCTCGGTGCCCACGGCGACGACCTCGCACCTCATGACGCCTCCCCCGACGGCTTGTCCCCCGTGAGGGAGAACGCCCTCCGACCGTCGACCACGTAACGACCGCCGCTGTAGAGCGTGAACGCGACCGCCACCCACAGCACCGCCGTCGCGACCACCGGCGTCTCCTCGAGCGGGGGCAGGAGCGCGAGGCCGATCGCGAGCTCCTGGATGAACGTCTTCGCCTTCGCGCTGCGCCGGGCGGGGATCGCCACCCCACGACGCGCCCAGTACGACCGGTAGGCGCTGATCCCGAACTCGCGCACCGTGATGAGCACGACGCCAACGGTGCCGAGGGCCCCGAACGCGTCGATCCACACCAGTGCGTAGAGCGACCCGAGGACGAGCACCTTGTCGGCGAGCGGGTCGAGGAACGCGCCGCTGCGCGTCACCCCCCATCGTCGCGCCAGGTACCCGTCGACGCTGTCGGTGGCGGCGATGACGAACCCCAGCACGAACGCCAGGTAGCTCGCTCCGCCACCGACGATGAGCACGAACAGCACCGGCGAGGCGAGGAGTCGGGCGACGGTGACGGCGTTCGCCGGCGTCATCCGGGCCGACGCGTCGAAGGAGAACCGCCGGTCGGGTGCAGCGTTCACCGCGGCCTCCCCACCAGGTCGGGCCCGAGCGCGTCGACGATCTCGAGGTCGACGAACCCGCCGACGAGAAGGTCGTCGGGGACCTCGATGACGCCGTCGATCTCCGGCGCCTCACGGAAGCTGCGGGCCACGCCCGGCTCGTCGACGAGCGCGCGCACTGCGCTGCCGATGAGGTCGTCGCGCCGGCGGGCGGTGATGCCGTCCTGCAGCTCCCGCAGCTCGGTGAGACGGTCCGCGACGAGACCGGCGTCGACGGTGCCGTCGAGGGTCAGAGCGTAGGTGCCGTCCTCCGGCGAGAAGGCGAAGAACCCGCACCAGTCGAGCTGGGCCTCCTCCACGAAGCGGAGGAGTCGCCCATGGTCGTCCTCGGTCTCGCCGGGGTATCCGACGATGAAGTTCGTGCGGAACGCTGCGTCGGGGCGCCGGGCCCGGATGTCGGTGATGCGGCGGAGGAACCGGTCGCCGTCGCCCCATCGCCGCATGCGGCGTAGCAACGGCGCCGACACGTGCTGGAGCGACAGGTCGAAGTACGCCACCTCGCCCGAGGCGACGACGTCGACGAGGTCGTCGGTGAGGTCGGAGGGGTACAGGTAGAGCAGGCGCACCCACGGCACGTCCGCGCCGATCCGTCGGACCAGATCGACGAGCGGCCGGGTCGCACCGGTCGCCTCCGGGAGCCCGAGCGGAACCGCCGGCGGCGTGCGATCACGGCCGTAGGCGGCGAGGTCCTGTGCGACGAGCACCAACTCCCGGACCCCGGCAGCGGCGAGACCCTCCGCCTCGGCGACGATGTCGTCGAAGCGACGCGAGCGCTGCGCCCCGCGGAACGACGGGATGGCGCAGAACCCGCACGTCCGGTCGCAGCCCTCGGCGACCTTCAGGTACGCCCAGGGGGCACGCGGCGCCGGCCGGGGCAGGTTCAACAGGTCGAACGCCGGTGCGGCCGGTCGGCGACCGAGTGTCACCGGGACCTCGGCCGCCCCGAGCAGCGCGGCGTTGAAGGGGGCGATGCGGTCGATCTCCGGCATCGCCTCGGCGAGTTCGGCGCCGGCACGCTCCGCGAGGCACCCGGTCACGACGAGCTCCGCGCCGGACCGGCGGGCGTCGTCGAGCGCGAGGATCGCGTCGACGGACTCCTGGCGCGCCTCCTCGACGAACGCGCAGGTGTTCACCACGATCAGGTCCGCCCGCTCAGGCGAGGAGGCCGGCACGAGCCCGTCCGCGAGGAGCGTTCCGACGAGCTTGTCCGAATCGACCTGGTTCTTGGGGCACCCGAGGGTCTCCAACCAGAACGAGCGCTGCACCTCGCCAAGCTAGCGTTCGGCGCCGTGGACGAGCAGTCAGCGGACGGCGACGACGTCGTCACGACCCGTTCCGAGCTCTTCGGCCTCGGGCTCAGCTACTTCGTCGGTGGTGTCGGCGTCTCGCTCGTCCTCGCCAACGCCGAGGTCGCCCCCTGGATCGTGATCCTCGCCGCGTTCTCGATGTACTCGGCGACCGGCACCATCGCGCTGTTCACGGTGGTCGGCTCGGGCGGCGCGGTCGCCGCCGGCGTGCTCTCCGCGATGCTCGTGTCGGCACGGTTCGGGATCCTCTGTGTGAGCCTGTCGGCGCGACTCCGATCGGTCGCCGCCCCCTGGGAACGTGCGCTGGCGGCGACGGTTGCGGTCGACCCGTCGGTCGCGGTCGCGATCCGTGCCCGCACCGACGCGGGCGCCCGCTCCACCTACTGGCGGGCGGCGCTGTGGCTGGTGGGCGGCTGGGGGCTCGGCAGCCTCGCCGGCCTCGCCGTGGGCAACCTCGTCGCCGACCCGGCTGCGTGGGGGTTCGACGCCGTGATCCCGGCGTCGCTCATAGCCATCCTCGGCAACGCCGTGCGCACCCGGGACGCAGCGGTCACCGCAGCCGTCGCGGTCGCGGTCACGCTCGCCCTCGCTCCGGTCCTCCCGGCGGGCGTGCCGGTGCTCGTCGCCGTCGGCGCGGCTGTCGTCGGACTGTTCGTTCCCGAGCCGAAGGCGACCGCGTGACCTGGCACGCGGTGCTGTTGTCGGCGGTCGGAATCGTCGCGTTGCGACAGCTCGGCATGTTCGTGCTTCGGGGCACCGCCCGGGGTGGCGCAGCGGAGAAGCTGCTGCGCCTCGTGCCGGTGAGCGTCGTCGCCGCCGTGGTCGCACTCAACACGCTCACCACCGGCGGGGCGCTCGTCGTCGACGCCCGAGCGGCCGGCGCCGCTGCGGCGGCCGTGGCGGTGTGGCGGCGGGCGAACCTCGTCGTGGTGCTCGTCGTTGCCGCGGCCACGACGGCGCTCGTGCGAGCCGTCAGCTGAGCGAGGGGGTGCCGGATCCGGCGAGGGCGTCGAGCTCCTCGGGGGTCATGAGCACCTCGCGCGCCTTCGAACCGGTCGACGGCCCGACCACCCCGTGCTGTTCGAGCAGGTCCATCAGCCGTCCGGCGCGCGCGAACCCGACCCGCAACTTGCGCTG
>Ga0194134_10003610_pt1 | contig 16443 bp, 15 predicted proteins | sample TA2KigOff0mmetaG_FD_148602 | JGI IMG/M metagenome (GOLD analysis project Ga0194134, IMG submission 148602) | Freshwater microbial communities from Lake Tanganyika, Tanzania - TA2015056 Kigoma Offshore 0m | ecosystem: Environmental > Aquatic > Freshwater > Lake | place: Tanzania: Lake Tanganyika... | reverse complement strand
AATTTATCCGTACTATTCATGGTTGGGGTTGGCGTGGGTTGCCTCCGATTAAGGCTTCTGTCACGTATATTGTTGAGCTTTTTTTATCTCTCTTTCCATCTCCAGTATCATATGTATTTGTTTCTCTAGATACATATCAGTCAAGGCCATGGTTTTTTGCTAAAAAAAATCATGTCGTTTACAATGGCTTTAACACTCCTTCTTCGCATAAATATACAGCAGCGGTCTTCTCTCATTTAAATGCTAGAGAGTGTCATAAGGTATCTAATGCTCCTCTTTCTCTATTAATGCCAGCACGGTTTGATCAATCAAAGGATCACCAGACTCTGTTTGCTGCACTCTCCATGCTTGATATTCCATTTACCCTTCATTTGTGCGGATCAGGAACGAATTCAGCTGGTCTACACGAACTACTAAAACGTTATCCAGCTATTTCTCCTTCTCAAGTTATCATATATGGAGAAATTAGCAGGACTGAGCTCTTTGGTCTCTATCTATCTAGTGATATATTTCTGCTTGTTAGCAACTACGAGGCACTACCTATGTCCATCATCGAGGCGATGGCTTTTTCGCTTCCTATTATTGCAACTAACTGCGGCGGTGTTTCCGAGCTTTGCAAGCACGGCCATAATGGTCTTCTTGTTGAGAAAAAATCTATAATCGACCTCTCTAATACAATTAGTTTCTTATACAATAATCCTTCCTATACTCGTCGGTTATCCATAAATGCTCGCTCCTCATACTTGCAAAGCTTCACAGTAAAACGTATGTTCCAATCTTATAAGCTGATTTATGACTAATTCTTGTAGAATATCTGTATTGTGCCCTATTCATTTATGCGGGGAGCACGAGCTCTGGTGCATTCAGTCCATCATTAATCAAAAAGTTAATTTTATTTATGAATTTATTCTTGTATGCAACGGGCCCAATTCTTCTTTTATTTATGCCAGACTAAATAGTCTTTTTTCTTCTTTTTGTTTCGTTAAGGTATGTTCTATTGCTGAGGTCGGAATATTGCCTGCTCTCAATTATGGATTGAAACAATGTAGAGGTCAGATAATTGTACGTGCGGACGCTGATGACTTTTCCTTCCCGTACAGGCTTCAGGTTATCTCTGATACTTTCATGGATAATCCTTCTGTTCATATTGTTTACTCCTCCTCTTTCGTGGTCAACTCTTTATCTAAGGGCCGCTTATCACAGGCCTTTCCTTCTTCCTGTCTGTCCCTCTGCCTGCCTTTCTTCAATCCAATCTTTCATCCAACTGCTTCTTTTTCATTGCCACAATGCTCTCGTTCATCTTATCCTGATTGTTCCTATCAGGAAGACTATGCGTTCTGGCTACATCTTAAGTTCCGCTCAAGCCTCAACTTCATGAATATAAACTCACCTTTGGTTGTTAGGTATGACTATTCTAAAGACTTTGATTATGTTAAAAAACAGTATGCTTCTAGGCTTTGTTTGCTAGCCTCTTATTTCCCGCGGCCTCTCTTCCTTGTTTCTTATCTGGTTCACTCCTTTCGATTCTTTCTTATTAATCTACGGCATCTTCTTTAAATGTCTAATCTGTGTCTTGTTTCAGCTTTTTATCCAATACGCACTGCTGAGGTTGGTAGATCAGTGGAATCATATCTTTCCATGCTTTCAAGATTGTCATTTATGACTGATGGCTTCCCCATGAAGGTATTCATTCCCGCTGATATTGACACCTCTTTCTATGTTTATTCATCCTCCGTAGAGTTTATTAGGTTAGAGTTGAGTCATATACCCACGTCAACATATTTAAGTCAAATATTTTCCTCCGAGTCTTCTCCCGCTATCTCTGCTGATTCATCTTGTGTTGAGCTTTCTAACCCCAAATACCTAGCCATTCAGTATGGAAAGTTTTTCTTGCTTGATTTCGTGAGGTCAAGATACCCATCGTTCGATTATATCTTGTGGATTGATGCAGGACTGCCTAGATTCCTGTCAACTATTGACTTCAAGCCTTTGGTTCAGGTTTTGCTTAAATATTCTCCTGGATTTTGTTGTCAGTATAATCTTTACCCGTATATCTTAAATCCTCTCCGTGCTTTTCCTTCTCGATTGTCTTGTGGGTTGTCCGCTGCGTGCGGTAGTTTCTTCGTAGTTTCAGCCTCATTCACTCATCTTATTTGTGATTTAGTTGAAAACTATCTTCGTGACGTTGTTATGATGAAACTGCCGCTTCATAATGAGCAAATCTTCATCACATCTTTGATCGATAATCACGCCTTGAATTCCCTTGTGTTTTTGAGGATTCTCTCTTTTAGGCACCTTTCTTTTGCTCCTAAGTCAATTCTTCCGTATTTATGTATCCCTTTCCCTTTCGGTTTGTCTTACAACTCTCTCTACCCTCATGGCATGTTTCTGTTTCAGCCGTCTTCTATGCGGTTATTCTTATTGTCTTGTGTATTCCTTCCCCTGCACTTCTCGTATAGGTTCGTCGTGAAAATATTGAAAATGCTGAGCCTGTCTTTTCGTGATTTCTGAACTTTGTGTCTATGCCCTTCGCTTTCATTCTGCTGACGTATGCTGTTTTCTGTTTAGGCATAGCTGGCTGTAGTCCTCGGCTGATGAGCTTTCTGGTTTTCGGTATCCTCCGTCTATGGTGATTAATTCTTGGTCTTGTTGTCAGATCACCGATCTTTATCTTATGGGCTTTCAGTGCACCGCTAATTTATTAGTCAGCTGATGCGGTGACTGCCAGGAAAGATGACACTCCTGTTGCTCCTCAAGCGGCCATCGTCAACGTAGCTGGTTTGAATTCATCTTCCGCTGACGGTGGATTGATCCAAACCACTTCTGGCTGACGCCAACAGCGGATTGATCGTGACCATCTCCTTGGATTGAGCTGTCTGGCTCGTTCGTAGACGACAGCGCGATGTCGACAGATCTCGAAGGCCTGACCGCCATGGCGCTGGTGTGGCGTCACGAACTTGATGCCGCTATGGCAGTGGCTGCTGTTGAACCAGTCAGCAAATGACGCCACCCACTGGTAGGCCTCCTCCTTGCTGGTGAATGGACCGCTTGGGTAATTAATCCCTCAAGGTGATCGACTACTTTAGCCGGATCTGTCTGGCGATCAGAGTCGCTAGGTCTGCAAGGCCATGGATGTGTTGGCTGTATTGGAGGAGCTCAATCGCCTCTCCCCAGCTACCGTATTCCTCCGCAGAGACAGCGGTCTCGAGTTCACAGTTCATGCGCTCAATACTTGCTTCAAGAATAGCGGCACCACCATCATCGAACCAGGCTCGCCGTGACAGAACAGCTTTGCTGAGCCCTTTGAGCCCCACCCGACTTCGGGTACAACACGGCTTAAGGGACGAATTCCTCTACGCTGAACTATGGGCTACTTTGCGTGAGGGCCATGGTCTGTGGTCGGTCTGGTGGTAGTCATCCGAATAGCGTCACAGACCGGTAAATTCCTCGCCACAGCACAGAAGTCAGGGACCCCCGGTTTCAGGAAAGATGTCACCCCTCTCGTCAGCACACCCGGGGGCTTGAGGACATGAGCAATGCGTCGTTACAGCGAGGCCGTCAAGGCTGATGTGAGGAGGCGGATGAGCCCGCCCATGCGGCAGAGCGTGGCCCAGATCTCAGCAGAACTGGGCATTCACGTGGTCACCCTCTACAACTGGAGGAAGGCGTGGCGGTTGCAGGGAGAGGTGGTGCCGGCATCCGAGAAGGAACCTGAGGGCTGGTCTGCTGCCGACAAGTTCACAGTGGTGCTGGAGACCGCAGGGCTCAATGCCACAGAGCTCAGCGCCTACTGCCGGGAACGGGGTCTGTACCCGGAGCAGGTCGAGCGTTGGCGTCAGGCCGCCCAGGATGCCAATGAAAAGCCAGTGCTGACCTTGAAAGAGCAGAAGGAGCTGGAAAAGCTCCGTGCCCAAGACCAGCGGGAGATCAAGGCTCTCAAGAAGGAGCTCCAGCGTAAGGAGAAGGCCATGGCGGAGATGGCGGCCTTATTGGTGCTGCGAAAAAAGTGGGAAGCCTTCTGCTCGGAGGACGCGGAAGGCTGACCAGCAGCGCTCACCGGCGCAAGGCGATCGAGCTGATCAGCGAGGCTCATGCCGCGGGTGCGGGCCTGGTCAGCGCCTGCGGCGAGATGGGCATTTGCCTGCGCACCCTCAAGCGCTGGCGGAAGGCCTTAATCGGTGATGGCGGTGGTCACGATCGTCGTAAAGGCAGTCCACGCCGTGTCTTGCACAAGCTGAGCGAGGAAGAGCGTCAGCGAATTCTGCTGACCTGCAACCAGCCCCAGTACGCCGCACTGCCACCAGGTCAGATCGTGCCAGCCCTTGCCGATCAGGGGCTGTACATCGGCTCAGAGAGCAGCTTCTACCGGGTGCTCCACGCCCATGGCCAGGTTCACCGTCGCGGTCGAGCACGGCCACCACAGGAATCAAGACCAGTGCCAAGACTCCGGGCCGCAGGGGCCAATCAGGTCTGGAGCTGGGACATCACCTATTTGCCCACCACCGTGCGTGGGATCTGGCTGTACCTCTACCTGGTGATCGACGTCTGGAGCCGCAAGGTCGTGGCCTGGGATGTGGATGAGCGTGAAGATCCAGCCATTGCAGCGGATCTGGTCAGTAGGGCTTGTTTGAGGGAGCGGATCAGCAAGGGGCGAAAGCAGCCGCTGATCCTGCACGCCGATAACGGCAATGCCATGCGTGCCGCCACGCTGGAGTGCCGTCTGGAAGAACTGGGTGTGCTCAGGTCGTTCTCGCGGCCACGGGTCTCAAACGACAACCCCTACTCCGAATCCCTTTTCCGGACAGTGAAGTATCGGCCTGATTACCCCCGCAAGCCCTTTGCATCCAAAGGCCAGGCCTGTGAGTGGGTTGCCGCGTTCGTCGGCTGGTACAACCACCGGCACCGTCACAGCGGCATCAAGTTCGTGACACCCGTTCAGCGACACAGCGGATCGGCCATCGCCATTTGCAAGCAGCGTGCTGAGGTCTATGAGAACGCCCGCAGGGCGAATCCAACGCGCTGGAGCCGACACATCCGCTGCTGGCGTCAACCAGATGAGGTGTGGATCAACAAGCCAATCGAAGAGACCAATCCGATCCAGGAGCTACCCTTAATTCAGGCCGCCTGATTGGCAGCCCAGGAGTGACACCTTTCCTGAAAGTCACCGCAGCAGCCGATCCAACCACTTGTGATCCCGCAGGCTGCTGTCCTCCAGCTGGAACACCCCAGATTTCTGATCGCGAAACGACTGGCAGGCCGGTGGGATGGGCCAGCAGCAGGTTTGCTGTGTGCGATCCATCAGCCCAGAGCCGCACGTTCTGGAAACCACGGCAGTGCCCGCGGTGCAGCCGCAGCCGCCGCACCTGTCAGCCTAGTGGTGCGGTGGTGCCGTGGATCTCGGTGTCACCCGGCAGACGCATGACGTAGCTTCAGCCGGGCTTGTTCTCCAGCCACTTCAAGAGTTCAGCGCAGGGAAAGGCGCGATCGGCCAGCAGCGTGATCTCACCGAATCCGGCCAGGTGCCGATCGGCTTTCTCCAGCAGAGCAATCGAGACTGATGCACTGACGCTGGCACTGGGATGCTCCAGGGATTGCCAGAACAGCGGAGTGCCTCGGCCGTGGCAGACGACTGAGACCACCACGACGCAGATGCGGTTCCAGAGCAGGGTGGTATCAAGCGCCAGATGCAAGACCTGATCTGGCTTGTGCCAGCCCTGGATCGCCCAGAGGATCAAGGCACTGTACAGGCGTTCAGGATCAATCCGGCTATTGATGAACCAGCGCTGACAACGCCGCTGCCAGCTGGCCGCCAGACAACGCCATAGCTGCAGGCGGGTCCTCCACTGGTCAATACAGACCGTCTCACTCAGCAGCAGACCGGCCACCATCCAGCCAAACAGCACCAGATGACGCTCATCGCGAACAGGGCAGTCTTGACGGAGATAGGCGATCAGCTCACAGTGGAGCTGGGCACGGGATGCCACGAGGTATTGGCTTGGTTTCGTAGCCCCACGCTCTCATGGCTCCCTTCCCACCCAATCAGGTGAGCCCCGTTCTGTTGCAACGGGTTTCGCAGTTGTGTCGGGCAGCCAGCATCTACCTTCTCAACGCTTTTCTCTCTCTAACAAACTAGTCCGAGAATGAAGGAAATCAATATGCCACCGCTCGTCACTATTCTGATGTGTACACATAAGTTGTCAGAGAACTTCTTTGCGTCGATCGATAGCGCATGCTCACAAGACTATACTAACTTATTCTTGACAGTATTCTTTGATGGGGTTAATCATACTAGTCAAGATCTTTACAGGCTAAGCCGCATATGCAGCAATTACAATAGGCGTTATGATTACATTTCAAAAGACATAAATGTTGGCTTGACCGCAGGGCTCTGCACACTTCAATCTCGGTTTCCTTCGGACTTCTATGCACGCCTTGATGTCGGCGATACATGGGATCCAAGTAAAATATCAAAGCAAATAGATTTCATACTTTCTAATAGATGCTCAATAGTCGGCACTAGATCTCGTTACATCCAAAATGGCGCTCAACTTGGTTTGGGGCCAAATATCCACTGCAATTCAAATTTAATCATAGATCGCATAAAGTCATTTAGAGGTGTTTATGACCATTCCTCTATCCTCTTCTCTGGCATGTATAAATATAATCCATCCTGGTATTACAGTCAAGATATGATGCTTTATGTTGATATTGCAAATAAAGGTGGTACGTTTGGCTTTATCACAGAAGCGCTAACCAATGTTCTTTGCAACTCAGAAGGTATTACCATTTCTAATAGGCCCTTACAATTGTACTTTGAGAAAGAAGCCAGAATGAGACTATATAATGACGCTCTTCATTGCACACAGCCTAAGCATTATACTGAACTCAAGAAACCAGTAGCCATGTTTAGTTTCTTTTATCGAAAGTTCATAACTGCTATGCAAGCAAATCTGTATATCCGAGCTTACATCTGTCTGCTCCTCGCTTGTATTCTCGATTTACGTCTCTTGGGCTATTATTTCGATCGTATTAAATCTCGCCTTAGCTTACCGATTCAATAACATCTGCGGCATGCTCCTTAGTCATACTCGAAATTTTCTCCTTAAGATTCTTTAGAATCTCTGTTTTGCGATTAGACGCGTACGACATGCATTCAATTAATCCTTGAACACTTCCATCATACACTAGATTATGGCATGTACCGTTCATCCACTCAGCTCCACCGCCTGCATTAATTGAAACAATTGGAATGCAATCGTTGTGAATGGCTTCAATAATAACTAATCCAAAGCCTTCATTTGTCAGTGATGGCAATAGCATGTATTCACTTGTAAGATAATTTATTCTATGATTCTTCTCATCAACAAATCCACTCATCACAACATTCCAGAGTTTATTTCTGTATATTAATTGCTCGATGCGTGCTCTGTCTGGCCCATCGCCAGCTATAATAATCTGAAAAGTATTGCGATATGGAGATGTCGCTAGCCTCTCCAGAAAATCATATATTCCAGTCCTCCTTACCAAGCGCCTGCAGATATATATCTGATTCTGAGTCTTTTGATATTCTTTCTTGTCTACGTTGTCCACCTTCTTACTGCTGATTTCTGCGATCGGAGGTATTAGTTTGTATTTCTCTAACTTGTGCACACTGATATTAAGCTCGCTCTTAATTCTTCCCTTCATGTACTCACTTAAGAAAAATACTACGTCAGATTGCTGAACGAGAACTGATTGAATCAATCTTCTGGTTTTATTAATCGCTTTGTTAGCAATACCTTGACTGGATATGTCAAATGCCTCTCCTGCCCACGGTCCGTGACAGATATAGATCAATTTCTTCCTTCTCGCCATCAATGCCATACTACCCATAACTGGATGGTGAACAATCCAGACCACTGGGTTAGTTTGAAACCAGCTTTTAATTACACCTAAAACCAATCTGCTAATTCCCTTCACTGTATTTACGTATCCTAATTCTCTGCTGAGAACCCGGCCTGCGTAGATAGAAGTCCGGTAGTAGGATATAATCTCATTTCCATTATTCTTCAATCCATCTTCCAGCAACTCGGCATACTTTACAGATCCACCTATCACGCTACTTGAATCATATTCTCTGCAATGAACAAAGTTCTTCAAAATCATCACCATGACTACGAAAGGATCGTAGCAGATGTCATTCTCCTGGGGAGAGTCTCAACAACTATCAAAGCCGGGATCCCCGCTCATGTTCTCAGCATCATTCAATCCCTATCAAATGAGGAAATAAGCTTTATAAATCTCGTCCCATCCTTAAGTGTTACAACAAACCCTCTGAAGATTTTAGGCTCTAACTGTCGACAAATTAACGCCAGATCTCTCGAAGTAGTCTGTAATTCTATATTTACTCACAAAACACTAGCTTTATCCCTATCCTTCTTTTATTCTTACTTTAAATTACTGCATAGTCTTCCTAGAGCTGTTGTTCACGTCCATCTACCAGACCCTTTCTCTATCGCAGCATCCTTATTTTGCACCAAGAGAAAGATCGTTGCCACCTTCCACGCCGATCTTCTTGGCAAAGGTCTATTTGGCTTACTCTATAAGATGCTTCTCCTGCTATTCGCCTCCAAGAATAATGTAGTCTTTGTCATACCTACTCCTGACCATATCAATGGTACCTCACTCAAGACTCTACCCAAAAATCCGGTTGTTGTACCTTTTATATTTACTGACACACCGCTTAGTCCCTTTCAATCCCAGTTAGTTCAAAGTTCCTATTCCTCGGAAGCCACAAGATTTCTTTTCGTCGGACGTCATGTCCCCTATAAGGGTATTGATATAGCTATAAAGGCATTTATGAAGGTTCCCAAATCTACTCCCTGTGAGTTCGTCATTGTTGGGCAAGGCCCCCTTACTTCTTGCCTTCGTGAACTTGCTTCAACTGACGAACGCATTGTCTTCAAGGGGCTACTTTCGGATTCACGCTTATTACAAGAGTACCTACGGTCGAATGTGTTTGTCTTACCAAGTATAAGTAAAGCTGAGGCCTTTGGCATTGTTCAAGTTGAAGCCATGCTCCATCATTGCTTGTGCTTATCCAGTCAACTATATAACGGCGTAAACTTTGTAAATCAGGATGGAGTGTCTGGCTATTCGTTTCCAGTGTCAGACGTAGATTCCTTGTTTGCTCTTATGTATTCACTGTGCACCAACAAATCCCATCGTAATACTCTTATGACGTCTGCAAGAGAATATTCTCTGAAAACATTCGCCTCTAATGACTTACGTGATTCATACCTAGAGCTCTATCATGCATAAATCAATCTCTGTAGGTATTTTAGGAGCTTCCGGTCTTTTAGGTGATAGTCTTTCGGAGCATATTCAATCTTTAGATAATGTCTCTTTTCATCTTTTTCAACATCGCTCACTATTAGACCATTCTCCTCAAGCTTGTGTTGTTCATACTGACCTCTCTGTATTCTTTCGCTCTATTGATTCCCTTGTTAGCTTCATACCCATATGGAGCCTTGTGAATATTCTAAAGTCTTGCAAAGCTCGCGATCTTACCTTTAAACGAGTAGTCGCTGTATCTTCTACCAGTGCGCTTACTAAGATCAATTCTACTGATGCCTGGGAGAGAGAATATGCAGTTCGCTTTCTTGACGCCGAGGGATATCTGAGCAATTTGTGCAGTGAATATGAGTGTAGTCTATCAATAATTAGACCTACGATGATATGGGGAAGTGGCAAAGACCTTAACATTTCATTTATACAGCGCTTCACTTCTACCTTTGGCTTTTTTATTCTTCCATCTCGTGGTAACGGGCTGCGATGGCCTATCCACCACTCCGATCTGTTGAAACTCGTGTTCGATTTGTTGTTCCTTGATTCTGATACTATATATATCGCGCGAGGTCGCGAACAACTTAGCTATTATGAATTAGTTGTTAGAGTATTCTCATGGCAAGGACTGCGCCCTGTTATATTTGTCTTGCCTCTATCTCTACTTCCAATCGCTGCCTTCGTTGCAAGGCTTATTACCTCAAAGCCATATATAAACATATCGTCTTTCAAGCGTATTGATTCCACCGAGAGTCAAATCCTATATGAGAAAAACTGTCTTCTCTCCGAGAATTCTTTTCACCCTTTGCAGCCCGCGGATGTCCTAAGACCTTCCTACATAGCACGTTTTCTCAATAAGATCTTGCGATCTATCTCCTTTTTGGCTTGAACGTACTTTATCACAAAACTAAATTGAAGCTACTTATATTTACCCCTAATGACAATACCGGAGGCACTGAGCGAGTTTCAGCTATTTATGCACATTCTCTTTATTCCGTAGGAGTTCGTGTTCGTGTATGTTCAATCTTTAAGCCTCTTCAAGCCTATGATGCGCAAAAATATCCCTCCCTCCATTTCTCACTTCATCTTTCTCGCTTTATCAAACCGCTTCGTCCCTTTTGTCTGTATATATGCTTTTGGTATTTCGCTTTACGTGGCTACATACTATTTATTCAGGGTGAATATCCTGCTGCCCTCGCAGGCTTCCTACCTTTTAGGGTCTTTATACGTGTCACTAATCTACCGGATATTCTTAAAGCCAGCCAGCCCTTGCTGTACCGTTTCTTTATTAATGCGTTAAAGAAAAATATTTGCATTTTTCCTTCTAAGTATTTTGAAGACATCTTCCCAGTAGAGATTTCTCAATTTATTGTACTGCCAAACCCTTTTGTCCAATCAGACTTTCCTTCACCCTCTTTCAAAGAAAACAATTCTCCATTACGATTTATTGCTGTAGGTCAACTAAACAACCAAAAAAACCATGAATTTATGATTAGAGCATTTGGCTCTTATGTCACTCAATATGCACCGACATCCAAACTCTACATTTATGGAGATGGCCCTCTTCGCGATACCCTTGCTACACTTATCAAAGCTTTGGAGATGTCTCAGAATATTTTCTTGATGGGTTGGAATTCTTCCCCATGGACTGACCAGCCTTTCGATTTCCATCTGCTTACCTCCAGGTGGGAAGGTTATCCTAATGTTATTGTTGAGGCATGCAATTATAACATACCGACATTGTCATTATTAATCCCGCCTGGAATTCATACTCTTATCACCGTTAATCGCATTGGCTTGTCTTCATTTGATAATTCAACCGATGCTTTTGTGACCTTGCTCTCCCAAGCATCACATGAACTTAATTCTCAGTTTGTAAACTCTTTGCATTTTAGAGATTTTGTTTCCTCCCATTCGCCTGAACTTCTGATCAGCACTATTAAAAACTATGTGTAGGTTATGGTTCTCGATTGGTTGTCAATTTGCTCCCAATCAACTGACTGACCTGCGGTCCGACTTAGATCGTATGCTATTAGCAGGTGGACCTGACTTCCAACAATTAGTATCTACTGACACTTATACTGCCTATCATTCAAGGCTTGCAATTCAAGGTTTAACCGCTTCATCCAATCAGCCGTACTTCGGCCGTAATTCTTCTGTTCTTTTGTTTAATGGCGAGATTCTTAATTGGCGTCAGCTTCTGGCTGCCTCACACCTACCAGAAGATGTTTCGTTTGAGTCAGATACTCAGTTTCTGTCTTACATTCTAGATGTTGGCTTAATTGACGCCTGTATCGATCAGTTCAAGGGGTTCTTTGCTTTCGTCTATTACAATCCTTCTAAAAACGTAATCCTTGCCTCTAGAGATTGCTATGGAGTAAAGCCTCTTTATTATTCTCGGATCACCAACAAATGTATTTCTTTCGCTTCTACTAGTGAGGCTTTGGCTTGTCATCCGTATATATCAAAACGTCTTAATCATGCAAGTTTTATTGATTTCTTAAAATATGGCTTTTTTCCATTTGGCTCTTCGGCTTATGACGGCATTGATCAGTTTCCGCCAGGAAAGTTACTTCGATACAATCTTGATTCCAATTATCAATGTCGTAGCGTTGAAGAGGTTTTGTCTTTTGGGGCTTTAGATTCCTTTTTAGGTTCCTACGCTAAGTATACTTCGCCTGATTTCTCTTCGGAACTAATACTTGACAAGCTTGTTGAATCCTGCCGATTAAGAGCTGTTTCAGATGTTCCGATCTCATTGTTTTTAAGTGGTGGTATTGATTCATCCTTGCTGGCACTTGTCTATTCTAAGTATCTTGGTATCAAACCCGACTGTTTTACACTCAAGTTTAGCCTTTCTGCAGAGGGAGATGAGTCAGATGTTGCAGCCCTCACGGCATCATCATTAAATCTTAATCACCATATATTACCTTTCTCCTCAGATGATATATCCAATTCTGTTGAGCGCGTATTTCTTTCCCTAGATCAACCCTTTGTTGATACTTCGATTATTCCGACCTTTATGCTCTGCGATTTTGTATCAAGCTCTTATAAGGTTGCGATTTCTGCTGATGGTGGCGACGAGTCCTTTGCCGGCTACCCAAAATATCAGAGATTTAACTCAATCTATTCAAAAATGTGGCCTCTTGCTTGGCTTCCTTCATCCATCTTTAAGTCTTTACCTTTTCTAGATAAATATCCTCAGAGGTTGCAAAAAGTAGTATCTGTCTTGTCTTCAGCAGCCGATCTGCCAACATCCATATACTTTTCCCAGCATCAGATATGGGCACTATCAGCGCTCCAAAGACTTGCACCTAGCTATAGTCCTATCGCTAATTGTAATCCTGTTCTTGATCGTCACATCTTTCCGTCTAACCTGGCATTTCTACAGTTCCTAGATATTGTTTTCTACATGCGTGATGACATCTTATACAAAATTGATCGCGCTTCCATGGCTTGTGGGCTTGAACTTAGAGAGCCTATGCTTGACCAAGATTTTGTTAATTATGGCTTGTCTATTTCGGATCGCTATAAGTTAGTTAACGGCAAATCTAAAGCCTGTCTTCGCGATCTCGTTGACAAGCATCTACCTCATGTATCGATTTTACCCAAAAAGGGTTTTGGCATCCCTCTTGATCTTCTCTACAAATCAGAGTTCATGCAGGATTCTCTCTCTGATTGTCTTTCTTCCTCTTCACAGCTTTGGAGCATATTAGATCGATCCTTTGTGTTGTCTCTTTTGAATTCTTTCTCTCTTACGGATAATCAAGAGTGGCAACTACGTTCACTACTTGTTTGGTGCAAAACACACTCCATTTAGATATGATGTATTTATTCTTCGTGCCCTCTATCCAGTCTGGTGGCACCGAGTCGGTTGTCTTTAGGTATTGCAAGCAATTAATACCAGCTCATTCTGTCCATATCTTCTCGATTGTTCAGGACTTAAGATTTTCTCACCTGCCCACTTCTTTTGCCTTCGAATCTGTTAATTGTCCTCTCTACCGGTTTTTGAGCCTTCCGCCTCTTAGACCCTTTTTTTATTTATATATTACTGTAGTCTTTCTGTTTAAATTGTCTTTGCTTCCTCGTTATGTGCTTTGCTTTGGTGACTTGCCTATTCTTCTTGCTTCTCCTTTTGCCCTGTTCTGCTTTCTTTTTCGTCGCGTAATCCCAACTCCATATTTCGTATCATCATTTAGGAACGATCCATCGACTCTGAATTTTGTAAAAACACAAATTTTCGCTCTCCTCTCGTCGTGCTTTGATTTGTCTACTACAAATTCTTTATCTGCAGCTAGACTCTTCAATCGCTCGCCCTTTTCTTTTTCCTATGTATCCTGTTTGTATAACCCATTGCCTTCGCACCCACCTCTCAACGCATCCTCTGTTAAAGAAAAATCCAAGTCGCTGTTTAAGTTGCTATCTGTCTCGAGATTGGTACCTCAGAAGAATGTGTGTGAGATGATCACGCTTATGTCGACTCTAAAGAAAAATCTTGCAATGCCAATTAGTCTTATTGTAGTTGGAGATGGTCCTGAGCTTGTCCCACTGCACCGCTTATCACAGCAATTGGATGTCGATGACTGCGTTGAGTTCCTTGGTTCTTTAGACTATCTCAGCATTTCTTCGCTGATGCAAGAGTGCCATGCCTTGCTTCACTTCTCGTTGTGGGATGGTATTCCAAATACTGTTCTGGAAGCTTTGGTTCACTCCTTGCCAGTATTTGCTTACGAGTCCCCGCATAGTTCACTGTCAGATCTGAAAGGTTTTTCGGCTCCTATCTATTTCTTTGACTCATTCGATCCTGATTCCCTGCTCATTGAGTTCCGCGCTTTCTTGCGCGATTCTGTTCTTGATTCTGATTACAATACGCGCTCATCTGATTTTGTTCGCAGCTATTCCAGTTCTACATGTCTTCAGTCATTTATCACGTTTGCGCAAGCACTCAATTCTGTCTGATTGCTCTATGAGTTGGTCCTTTCGTTAGTTTCCTCTGACATAGATTTTATGTACCCAATGCGCATCTGCTGCATCGGCGCCGGCTATGTGGGCGGTCCGACGATGGCGGTGATCGCCGACCGCTGCCCGGCTGTGCAGGTGACGGTGGTGGACATCAACCAGTCTCGCATCGATGCTTGGAACGCCGAGGACCTCAGCAAGTTGCCGGTGTATGAGCCGGGGCTGGATGCGGTGGTGGCCCGGGCCCGAGGCCGCAATCTTCACTTTTCCACCGCCGTGGAGAAGCAGATCGCCGCAGCCGATATGGTGTTCATCTCCGTGAACACCCCCACCAAAACCAAGGGGCTCGGGGCCGGTCAGGCCAGTGACCTGCGCTGGGTCGAGGCTTGCGCCCGCAGCATCGCCAAAGCTGCCACCGGCCACACGATCGTGGTGGAGAAAAGCACTCTGCCGGTGCGCACGGCCGAGGCGGTTCAGTCGATCCTTGTTGCTGCCGACCCTTTCGGCGGCGCGCGCAGTTTCTCGGTGCTCTCCAACCCGGAATTCCTGGCGGAAGGCACCGCCATCCGCGATCTTGAGGCCCCCGATCGGGTGTTGATCGGCGGTCAGGATCCTGCTGCGATCGAGGCCCTCGCCGCCATCTATGCCAGCTGGGTGCCCGATGAGCGGATTCTGCGTACCAATCTCTGGAGCAGTGAGTTGTCCAAGCTTACCGCCAACGCCTTTCTTGCGCAGCGGATCAGCTCGATCAACAGCATTGCGGCCTTCTGTGAGGCCACCGGCGCCGATGTCCGGGAAGTGGCGCTGGCGGTCGGTACCGACAGCCGCATTGGCCCGAAGTTTCTCCAGGCGGGACCGGGGTTCGGCGGCAGCTGTTTCCAGAAGGATATCCTCAATCTTGTGTATCTGTGTCGCCATTTCGGCCTGCCCGAGGTGGCCGACTACTGGGTGTCGGTGGTGCAACTCAACATCTGGCAGCAGCACCGCATTGCCAGGCTGGTGGTGCAGAAGCTGTTCGGCACGGTGACCGGTAAACGGCTGGCGATCCTGGGTTTCGCCTTCAAGGCCGACACCAACGACACGCGCGAGGCACCGGCGATCCGGATCTGCCGCGATCTGCTCGAGGAGGGGGCCCAGCTCGCGATCCATGACCCGAAGGTGGAACCGGATCAGATCGAGCGCGACCTGCTTCTACCTGCCAGTGTGGCGTCCGATGCGGAGGCGGGTCCCAACCGGGAGACCCTTAGCGGTGAGGGCACCTGGAGGAGCAGTGCTGCGGTGGAGGAGGCCCTGGCTGGCGTCGATGCGGTGTTGATCCTCACGGAGTGGCAGCACTACCGCTCGCTCGACTGGGCTGCTCTGGCGCCCCGGATGCGCCAGCCCGCCTGGGTGTTTGACGCCCGCTCCGTGGTGGATCCGGCGGTGGTGACTGCGGCGGGCCTGAAGCACTGGCGCATCGGCGAGGGCCAGGCATGAGTCATCAGCGTTCCAGGCCGGTGCTGGTCACCGGTGCGGCCGGCTTCATCGGTTCGGCCCTGTGTCAGCGCCTGCTGGAGCGCGGTGATCGGGTGATTGGCATCGACAATCTCAACAGCTACTACGACCCGGCCCTCAAGCGTGCCCGCCTGGCCGAGGTGGAGGCCTTGATAGCAGCATCTGGCACCGATCGCTGGCGTTTTGAGCCGATCGCTCTTGAGGATGCCGACGCACTGATGGCGCTGTTCGCTTCGGAGCGGCCGGCTGTGGTGGTCAATCTCGCCGCTCAGGCTGGCGTGCGGTACTCGCTCGACAATCCCGCCGCCTACATCCAGAGCAATCTGGTGGGCTTCGGGCACATCCTTGAGGGCTGCCGCCACCACGGCGTGGAGAACCTGGTGTATGCCTCTAGCAGTTCTGTGTATGGCGGCAACCGCAACCTACCCTTCCACGAGCAGCAACCGGTGAATCACCCGGTGAGCCTCTATGCCGCCAGCAAGAAGGCCAATGAGTTGATGGCCCACACCTACAGCCATCTCTACGCCCTGCCGGCCACCGGTCTGCGCTTTTTCACCGTGTATGGCCCCTGGGGCCGCCCCGATATGGCACCGATGCTGTTTGCAAAGGCGATCCTGGCCGGCGAGCCGATCAAGGTGTTCAACCATGGCCGCATGCAACGGGATT
>Ga0194134_10003608_pt1 | contig 16448 bp, 13 predicted proteins | sample TA2KigOff0mmetaG_FD_148602 | JGI IMG/M metagenome (GOLD analysis project Ga0194134, IMG submission 148602) | Freshwater microbial communities from Lake Tanganyika, Tanzania - TA2015056 Kigoma Offshore 0m | ecosystem: Environmental > Aquatic > Freshwater > Lake | place: Tanzania: Lake Tanganyika... | reverse complement strand
TGCGCAGACGCTGTCCGGGATAGCCTATGTAACCCGCGAGCATCTCATCGGCTCCCTGCCCATCGAGTGTCACCGTTACCCCGTTTGCCTTGGCCAGTTGATAGACTCGGTATTGAGCATAGATGCTGGTGCTTCCGAAGGGCTCGCCTTGCGTTCGGATCATGTCATCCAGGTCGCGTGCCAGCTCCTGCGGAGAGACCACAACCTTGTGTGCCGACGCGCCAACGCGCGCGTTGACCATATCCACCCAAGGTTCCTCATTAAGTTCGCTCCCGGCCGCGATGTAGCTGAACGTGTTGATGGCGGCATCCGGTGCGACATGCCGCATGGCACAGACGACGGCAGAGGAATCGATGCCGCCGGACAATGCGGCACCCAGTGGCACATCGCTCCGCAAGTGCAACCTGACGCTTTGCAAAAAAGTCTCCCGGACGGCTTCTGTCGCCTGCTCGAAGGTTAGATCCCGGCGCTCTGCGAGAGACGGGGTCCACCAGCACTCAGGTGTGCCTGCTTTCCCATTCGCCAAATCGACTCTGAGAAGATGGCCGGGTGGCAGGTGGAAGATGCCCTCGAAAAAAGTTTCCGGTCCGCTGTCGTAATCGCCATGGACCAAATAGTCGTAGGCGCGCTGCCAATTGAGCTGTGCCCGCCCGGATTTGAGCGCCAGCAAGGCCGGAATCTCTGAAGCAAAGAGAAAATCCGCATTTTCATGAGAATAAAACAACGGCTTTATTCCGAAAGCATCGCGGACAAGAGTCAAATGGGCTTCGACATTGTCGTAGACCCCGAACGCAAACATGCCCGTGAGACGAGTCAGGCAAGATCGGCCCCATTCACTCCATGCCGCAAGCAGCACTTCGGTATCAGACTCCGAAACAAATGGAGCACCGCGTTTTGTAAGATTCCCGCGCAGCTCGCGGTAGTTGTAGATCTCTCCATTGAAAACAATGGTGTAGCGGCCGTCAGCTGAACGCATCGGCTGATGCCCGCGCGACGATAGGTCGATGATAGACAGCCGCGTCTGCCCTAGCTCCAAAAACCCTTGTGCAAGACGAAAGGTTTCCAAGCCTCGGTCATCGGGACCTCGATGGCCGAGCGCATGCAAAGCTAGCGCAAGCCTCTGAACATGCTGTTCAGAATTTCTTGAGGACGCTTCAATAAAGCAACCAGCAACTCCACACATGGTAACCGCTCCAACCGTCAGTTAATACCGAGAAAAACGTGCCTGTTCGATATCTGCTTTGACGCGCTCCGCTATCTGCACCGGATCGTGCCACCGCTCAACGTATGCCCGACTTTTTTTGCCCAAGGCCAGTAATTCCCATCGAGGCATCAGTAAAACCCGCTCCAAGCATTGCTCAATAGTATCTGGGGTTGTTTTGATGACTGGCAGATCATTTCTCATCTGCACAGGGACAAAGCTCAGATCGCTCTCGCGTATATAGACAAGAACAGGCTTGCCCAGAGCCATGGCTTCAACGGCCAAACCTCCATACCATCCGATGAACAGCTGATCCACCAACACATCTAAAGTCTCGTAAACAGCTTTCGCTTCATCGTTTTTGATACCCTCAACAAGAACAAACTCGAAATTGTAGCCTCTTTTGCGCAGGTTCTCGACCGCCGCTCTGATCAAGTCGGTTCCTTTTACGCCCCGATGGGAAGGAGCATGACCGATACGCAAAGCACGGTCCTCTAATTGCGTATACTTCGGAACCCAGTCCTGCAGCGATATATGGCTATAGGGTAAAAATTCGGCACTGGCAGGCAAGACATGAAGCAAATCGGGATTAAGCGCATAGATTTTTTTGCACTGACTGCAGATCAAAGAAATCTGCTCTCTCTTTAGACGGTCTGATCCGCCGCTGTAGTAGTCTGCTCCTACTTGAGTTGCTGCGGTGATCTCGAATTTCTTTCTGCAAAAATCGCCCTGCCGGGCATCATCTCCCTGATACTGAATGATAACTGGTTTGCGGAACAGCCTTAGCAGAAAGAGTTCTACTCTCTGCATGGCACTCAAATACAGGTGCAATATTCTTTTTTTGAGTTGGCTTGCGATGCTTCCCCTGTCGCTGCCTTGCTCAGCATATGGATAGAAGAGGGTAGCCCCAAAATTGAGAAATACAGCGTCGAACAACAGAATATACCGTAGAGCAAGAAGCCTTTTGAGTTGTGCCACGATCGGATTCTTGGTTTTTCCGACAATGATATAATCCGTTCGGTAACCGTAGAAGTTATCGGTTATGGACCAAGACTCGCTTCGTATTCCCGGAGTATCCAGATGCTTGCTAAGACAGGCTGCATTACCACCAACGCTTGTCGGCAAATGCACAATGCTAATAGGTTCTGTACGCTTTGCTTTTTTCACGACAACCTTTGATTCGAATATTTTGGCTCTATAATCCGCAGCAAATTGCTTTTAGCTGCTCGAGCGAACAGCTTGTTAAGTTAAAAACCCCTTACCCACTTACCGACCGAGCAATATCGTCAACGGAATCGAATAGAGACTTTTCCGGCCTACCAAGCGTGGAAATCATTAATGAGATATCTGCCACCAAATCCTCCGGCTCGGTCTGCTGTATAACATATACGGGCTCTCGCATAGAATGCTTTCCAAAGCACTCCACAATCGTTCTAATACACAGGACTTCTGTTCCTGCTATATTTACTACAGCACTTACAGGGTTTTTTATCGCAGCAACCACAGCTTTGGCTGCATCGTCGACGTGGATTGGATTAATGTTTATACCTTCGTTGCCAGACAGGTGGATCGGTTTTCCCGCTTTTATTGAATCATACAGCCGCGGAAGTAGCATGTTGCGTTTTTGACCGGGCCCATAAATAAAGAATGGACGTAAAATTGTTGTCGCCATGAACCCCGAGTAACTCTGGGTAAGGATCTCCCCACAGAGCTTGCTGGCGAAATATGCCCCCAATTTATCCGGTTCGTGGATCGCGGAGTTTTCCGCCAGCTTTGCCCCTTTTGCCTTATATAGCCCCCCCGTCGATGCGTAGATGAACTGTCTGGCACCGGCTCGCCGCGCATATTCAAGGAGTTGGGCGGTCGCTGAAACATTGACGCCAAAAAGATCGAATGCTCCTTCGGGAAAGTCGCGAAATCGATTCGATTGGGCCAAGTGAATTACGACATCAATCTTCTGAGGCAGATGTTTCGGATTCCAATCATCGCTCAGATCAACGACGCATCGGTCAGCGGCTGGGGGGCAGTCAGCAGAATGTTTTCTTACCAAGGCCGTGACGCTTGCCCCCGATGAGCAAAGCGAGGACGCGACAGCGCGTCCCAAAAGACCGGCTGCACCGGTTACCAGAATCGCATCGGTCATCTCAAAAGCACAGTTTGATCGGAGTTGAAGTTTCGGCTCTGGCCGGCGCGACAAACCTTTGTCGCATAGAACGACTATCCACCACTATTCTTGCCGCGCACCGTGATGCCGTAAAAGTCGACGTGACGATGCGTGATCTGCAGACCGACTGACTGAAACCATCCCTCGATTTCGCCGAGCGTGTGACGCGTGGCAATCTGAGGGTGATACCAGTCGTAATTGACCAGCACATTCTCCTCATGAGAGAGATCGGGGTTCCAGTAGCACTTTGCAAAGAAATGGTAGATTAACCGCTGCAGATCATATTCTCCCTCCTCGATGCCAAGAAGTTCGACGGATGGAACCCGCACGCGCAGACCGGATTCCGACAGGCTTCTTCCAAACTCCATGATTTGGGTGCAATGCTTCATCGCTTCGTCGTATTCGAGCGAAGCGATTTTGGCTCTGATGAAATCGTCTACATATTCCCGTGCCGGCGCCTTGAGCTTATAAACGTAGATTGCTATTTCGCCGGTGGGCGAGAGCAGCCTGCACAAGTTGCCGAATGCGCGGGCCGGGTCGGACGTATGATGAAGGACCTCCTGACAATAAATGAAGTCAAACAGTCCAAGCCCCGAGAGATCGCCAAGGAGATCGCGAGTTTCGAAATAAGTATGCGGCACATTCTTAAAGTTTTTTTTCGCGATGTCCGCCGCTACCAGATCAATCCCGACAACCTCCGCTTGTGCTGGCGCCATGGTACGCAACAGTGCTGTTACCCGCCCGTTGCCACACCCCGCATCTAGAATGCGCTTGCTTTTAGCCAAGTGACTGGCAAAGTTGAGGAAGCTGTCAAAGCCGTTACGTTTCAGTATCCACCGCTGGGTGTCCGACCCTTCCCGCAATGTTTCGGCGTAGAAGGCTTTGCTGTTTTTTTCCCACTTATCCTGAAAGCTTCGTAGAGTATTTCCACTCATAGTTCAACTTATGGCGCAAAAGAACATGGCCTTTTTTATCAACGAAATCGTGGTTGGGAATTTTTGGCTTATTTCTTATATCTGAAAAGCTTATAAATTTATATCCCGCTCGCTGAGCGCACGTCATCATAGTTTTGTATGTTTTGAGGTTAAAGAGCGACATCGTCAAATGCTTCATGAATTTTCTTTACAGGCACATGTAGTTGTTTTCGCATCGCGCCAATATCAGCAATTAGATCATTTGGCTTACCAGGTTGCTGCGTAAATAATAGCTTTATATCTAAATATTTTGCCATACCTTCACAAATGTCACGAATTGAAAGCACGTCTGGCCCTGCGATATTAAAGGTTGCACTTTCGTTTAGATTTAAAGCAGCAGTTACGGCGGACGCGGCATCATCGACATGTATCGGATTAATTCTTATCCCACTATCGCCTTGCAAGGTGATTGGCCTACCAGTGGCAACAGAATCAAAAAGTCTCGGAATCAACATACTACGCTTTTGCCCTGAGCCGTATATAAAAAAAGGTCTTACAACAATTACATCAAATACTGATGCATAGCTTTGAACCAAGATCTCACTACAAGCCTTGCTTCCTAGATAAAAACCCAACTGACCTCCAGGAATTATTGGTGCATTCTCTTTGAATGCCTGACTACTATTTCCATAAACACCACCAGACGATGCATAAATGAACTTTTTGACCCCTGCCTGTCTTGCATAATCGAGAAGCCGGGCGGTAGATTCGATGTTGACCTTAAAAACATCCAACGCACTGTTTGGGAAATCACGAAAACTAGCAGATTGTGCTAAGTGAATGACAACATCACACCGTTTTGGAAGGTACTCAAGCGACCAGTCAGAAGCAAGATCGATGGTTAGGTAGTGAATAGAAGATTTCGGAGAATGAGTGTTACCTTGAGCGATTCCATGAATAACAAACCCTTTGTCATTCAGAGTACCAGCCAGACGCCTCCCAAGAAGCCCCTTAATACCTGTAATCAAAACAGTTTTAGTCATATCGATTTAAAAGAATTAATTGGCAACAACCGCCAGCCCAGTGCTACGCAAACAACTGCGATTGTTAATTTTGTTAACACTGTGGACCACTCGAAATTGTCCGCACACATAGTGAATGATACAGAGGCAACGATGATGCCGAGTGCAATGAGTATGCCCAACCGCCTCCATTGAACAACCAGTGGATGTAACCGCTGGGTGTACAGCATATAATTAATCGTGAGTACGACATACGCGATCAATGTCGCCCACGCAGCTCCAGCCGCACCAAAGTTTGGTATCAATAACCAGTTTGCGACCAAGTTCACTAAAGCAGTTATCCAAGCCAGGCGAGCAAAGAGGTATGTCTTTCTCTCCAGCGATATTCCGACCGCCGTAACTTGTTGTGTTGCCTGCAACAAAATGCCGAACGACAGAATTGCCAAGGGCAAGGCGCTAGGTAGGTACTCTCTGGGCATGATCAAATAGACGATCTCACCAGCAAAGAGCGCCACGCCACCACCCACTGTCAACATTACAAAAACTAATAGCAGTAACACCTGACCATAAATTTGTCGATATTTCTCAGGGTGATCTGTCCGAATCTTTATTGCCACTGGGCTCCAAGCTTGCCCAAAAGCGGCTGCGACGAAAAGCACGACTGACGCAAACCTGAATGCTACGGAATAGATCCCTACCTCCTCTATACTGGTCATTGAAGCCAGCATCCACCGGTCCATTGAGCCAAAGATCCAGTAGGCAAGCCCAGCAAAAATAAACGGATAACCAAAATGAACGAGCTCTCTAAACCATGTTCGATCGAAGCTCGCTAACCTCAGATCTTTACGGATCAGCCAAATTGCCCAGGGCATTACGAGCAGCAGTACAAGTGCTTGGGCGGATAACAAGCCATCCACTCCAAGTGCTAGAGCCACCACTGCAATTAGCCCAAACACTAAGCTAATTGCGCGTGACGTAAGCGCCAAAAGAAAAAAACGCCACGGTGAAAAATGTAGACGTATTACGTCTAAAATATATTGCACCCACTGAGATAAAGCCATTACCAATAGAGCGGCGACCAGGGCAACTCCCGTGACTGGCCAGCCCCATTTTTCTATGAATGGAAGAGAGAACGGAATAAACACAAGGCCAACCAACACCGCTGTACACCCAAATAAAATTTGCGCTACTAACCCAGAAGTGACAATTGAACGTTGGTGCTCGGCTGTAGTATCTTTATCCCAATAAAAGCGTTGAACGGAATTATTAAGCCCACAATTCATGATCAAGCCCAATAAACCTGTTACCGTAAAAATCATTTCGAGTGAACCAAATGCTTCAGGCGAAAGAGCCGTGGCGATAACAGGGAAGATGAAAAATGACAGCGCTTTAGTTAAGAAGTCAGCCCCGCCGTAGGCTGCCGAATCCTTGGAAAGGCGATTAAAAACCATTAGTGAGCAATTTTATTGTTCACTAGAGGATGTTGTATTTTTGGCGATCGATTCGGATACTCGCCAAGTAAGGGGTGGTAAAGATTAATCAAGGATTCCTTACGTCCGTATACGTAGTCGATCACATTTGAAAATAAGTAACGTGCGGAATCTTCGCCGTGGTACTTCTCGACATAGGCACGACCAGCGCGACCAAGTTCATGGCGAAGCTGGGGTCTGGATATTAGCTTGCGAAGCACTTCGCACAGTGTTTCCGGAGAAGCAGAAACCAATGGGCACTCACCAAAAAATGACCAGCGTCTCATTGGGGTAAGGTAAGAATCATCTTCGAGATTCGAAACTGTTGGTAAACCGCTGGCCATGCCCTCAAGGCCATTAAAGCCATGGCCTGTAAAAACCAGCTGTTCGATTAAAATATCAACTTCCTCGAAGAGAATCCGTTTTACTTCAGTGTTTTGTATTTTTTCGATTAGCTTTAATTCGACTTTTAGGCCTTCACTCTGTAGTTGCTTAACTGCATTTAGAACGAATTCCGTACCTTTGAAGCCCCGATGATTTGGCGCGTGGGCAAGCACGACAGACTTGGAAGTTCCATCTGCGTCACTTAAGCGAAGGGAGGATCTCCAAAGATCTAGGTCTAACGTCAACGACGATGGCGTCAAAACGTCCCAACGCCCAAACCCGTCTGGGCCCATTACCCCAGGTATAACAGCATCGGCTTTAGAAACCCAGTAGTCGACGTCGCTGGCTATTTTTTGCTGACACCTAGAAGCGAGGGGGTATGACATTACAAGACCGTGTGTCGTTGCAGTCGATCTGATTCGTCGATAGACGTAGGCGTCTGCTCCATATGGAACAACCACAATTTTTTTTTCAGCAATTTTTAGAAATAGAGCCTGAAATTTATTTAGTGGGGTGTGTCCGATAAAAAAACCCGTAAACGGAAGAAAAAAAACATCATAACGAAACAACGAGTGAATAAATGCTAGGAACGGTCTTAAATGAAATGGAAGATAGTTATATTCTTCTGATAAAATTCGATTCCAATCTCCTCTTTTGTTGATGCTGGAGTAAAAGCTTTCTGTAAAGGTCTCTGATTTAAACCCGCCATCTTCCATGGCCCGAGACCAGTAAGAATTATTAATGATCGGTGCGCTTCCCCAAACAAGACGGGGTGCCCCTTTATGGCTTTTAAATAGTCTCGCGGTGACCGCAATTAAAATCATCGGAATAAACAAACACCATGAGACAATATAAAGCTCTACCCTGTATACTATTCTTTTGAGATGCATGACCGACTGCTAAGTTAATCTCTTTCTAAGTGACGTAATGAATGTGTCGGGCGACTCCGCATCTTTGGCTAGTTGTACCTTTAAAAATCGAAGTTTTCCAGACCCACAAGCAACCTCAATGTGGCCGTTTCCAATCTTCGTAACCTGCCCCGGTACAGCACAAAAAACCTCGTCATCCGCTACAAGTTCAGCATCCCAAATAATCAGCTTCTCACCCTCATAATCACAAAAAGCACCAGCGTAGGGTTTGTTACTAGCGTTGATCAAGCGCAGTACATCAATCGCGGGTTTGGTCCAATCAACGCGCCCATCCTCTGGTTTCCGGGGGTAACAACGCAGTGCTTGCTTGGGGTCTTTTGATTGCTGTTCGAGTACATACGTAGGATTAGAATCAAGCTTCTGCACCGCTTCCAGCATCAACTCTGGCGTACGCACTGACATCCACTCCCAAGCGCGAGTGACTTTGGTGGTGTGATCAATTGCCAAGTAGTCCCGGGCAATGATGTCACCGCTGTCTAGTTCCCCGCCGATCATTTTGTGAATGCATAGGCCAATACGTTCTTCGCCATTTAGGATTGCCCAAGCCTGGCATGCGTTGCCTCGGTATCTGGGCAGGTCGCCGCCGTGTGCGTTCACAATGCCATACGGAAATAGGTTGATTATCGATTGCGGAACAATTCCGCTATAATTGATGCTTACCCCTATATCAGCTCCGGTTTCCCTGAACAAATAGCCATGGTTTACAATGGTGGAGCCTTCTGCAAACGGTATGTCCCACTTCTGCGCCAGCTCGCGAAAGTCTGCTGCCGTTCGAGTGCACTCAGACGCTTCCTTTGCAGTGAGTATGGCGACAATGCGGTGTCCCGCGGCTTTTAGACGAAGGGCCGTCTCGTAAAGCACTTCGGTTCTGCCAATAATGGCTACTTTCATGAATTTCTAACGCCGGGCGATTATTGGAGAACGCTGATCGCGATGGCGTCAGGACGGACCCGCAACCTGAGACTCGGCACCCACACCCCAAAAGTCCTTCAAGAAGACTGTGTTGATCCATTGCATTCGCTTAATGGCGGATCGAAATGCGTATCCCGCCCCGCGACCGGCCTCAATGTGGCCTCGCACCTGATCCTCTGAAAGGTCAGCCAAACGCCCCATCGAGCGCACCGAACGATAGGCAGTTGTTGTCGCAGAGTTTAGAAATACATGAATCGGGTGAAAGTTCATGATCATTAGACCGTCGTAGCGATCAATCATCTGCGCAAGATTCCAAGAGCCGTCGGGTCGCACCATCTCAAAATCGTCCTCCCACATATACGGCAGTCGCACGAGACGCTTGGCGTTTTCCCAAAAATAGACAACGGGCTCCAGCGCTTGAGTGTGCGGTAAAAAAAGTGATACATCTACAATAATTGAACTCTCATCAATAATCTTTTCTAGCAAATTCGAGCTCTGGGCTAGGCCGTGAGTTCGCATAACTTGCGCATGGGGCACCAAGTCCATGCAGTGGCTGATGACTTCCGACGCTGTATTGCCGTGTGTTGTGCCTGGCAGAAAATTGGGGTGAATGCCGAGTTCGAAGAGAAGTGGATGCTCGCGCAAGCGTTCAACTCCAGGAGAGCGGTGTGTGATAAACCAAGTGGCGCGCACTTGTGCAGCAATTAACATTTGAGCAACGAAATCAATTGCGAAGTCCGGCGCCCAGTCGATGTCAATGGTAATGACAGGCTGTGAACTCACCCTATCACCTCGTCAAATAATTCAGGCCACGTGACGACTCCGATGTCGCTTATTTGTCTGTCGCGCAACCGCGCAGCGATCTTATGCCCAAAAGCCAGAGAACATATTAACAGTCTCTCGGGCGGATGCATCACCAATTCATCCAAATTCTCTATCGGGACATCGAAACCGTCGTAATAATGTCCACGCAGACCTGGGTCATCGTCAAAAAAACGCAACTTTATTCCGGCTGATAGCTGACCAAGGTAGGGAAATGCACGCAGAGGCACGTAAAGACCAAGCTCACCTTGGCGAGTTTGATTAACCAGGCATGCAAATCGTTGCAGTGCGCTTCGCGCTTTGGAACAGAAAGTCCGGAACTTCAAGTCGCGCTGGTCACTTTCGAGAGGTCGGGCCGGACTCTCCTTTTGCACAGCGCAACATAGCAAAACCCCACCATGATTCGCGGGTTCAAGTAGAAGCGGTTCGAAGCCGGCTGCCCGCACAACATTGGCCAGAGACTCATTGTCAAAGTAGTTGAGGTGTTCGTGCAGAAGCATTGAAACGTCACCAAGCGCGATATGATGCGAGCAATCCGGAACCGCAAAAATTACAGCGCCTTCCGGCGACAGATTGGCATGGTGTGCCCTCAAGAAAGCGACAGGATCTTCGACGTGCTCCAAGACGTCGTAGTGGAATAGAACGTCAAATCGCTCCGTGAAGGCTGGTGAGGGATAGAATTCTTGCACTATCTCAATGCCGGCTTTGCTTCCCGCTCTCACAGTTACCGGACTTGGGTCAATACCTTTGACCGTTAAGCCCTGCTCCCTCACCCTATTTAGTAGGTAGATACCGCCACAACCAATGTCGGCAGCGCTGGTCGGCGGGTTGGGCAGCAAGACACTGGCTCTCTTGAAAAATTCGATGAACTCGCCTCCATACGATTCAGCCAAAGCATGCCCTTCTTGCAAATACCCGACATTAGCGTTTTCATTGTATATACGCTCAAGGCACTGCAAAACCATGGGATTTCGCTTCTGAACCACCAGTTGCATCTCTTCCATGAAAGAGAATGCAAATGGCAGACGCGCCGGGACGTCATTAGGCGGCTGATTTAGCGTGGTTTTAACACGCCAATAGAAGGGTACTTCACCCAACTCAAGCGGCTTAGTCATTGAGTTCCTCTTGGTTCATTACTTTGTTCCAGACCTGGGCCAACACATCGCGCTGGAAGAAGATATTCTCATCGGACAGAATACCCAGTAAAATCAAATTGTTGATCTTAGTCGCGGCGATTTTGCTCCTTATATCAGACAAATGTTTAAAGTTATTGAGCGATGGCATGGGGAAACCTGTAGGGAGCGGTTCGACCGCTGAAAACACCGCGTTTTCGTCAGAGGCTATTACTTTAAATCGCTTCAGCTCATTCAACGCCAAGCGCTTCATGCTCTCCGTATCAGGAAGCGGTGCATCTAGCAGCAATTCGACCGTGATAGGCCATGCACCAGCACGAGGAGCACCTTCACAATATCCCGTGAAATTGGTGATGCGAAAGGTATGGCATCCCGGTTCATAGCAGTATAGGTAATAGAGGTCCCCCATATTAGGGGGCTTTCGCAGCAGAAAATTGACAAGCACCGTTTTACGTGGTGGGTCAAATCGATAGTCGGACAAGTCTTCGCCAAGCAATTGTGCTATCGACGGCAGACCCGACGTCCAAATTAAGTTCCTTACAGCAAAAGATCTCATGCTACCATCATGCTCCAGTCTCACACTCCTGATCCGCCCAGCTTTGTTTTCGGCTGACTGCATTTTGGCACAAGTCAGAATCGTTACGCCTGCTTCTTGAAGCCGCTTAGCAAGGGCACCGATCACACGATGAATACCGTATTTTTTAGGGTAATATGCTTTGCGCCCAGATTCCCAACGCGCAGGCAGGGTGCGCTGCTCCGGCCAGGCCAACCGTTCGCGTAGCATCGGAGACTCCATGAGATTAGCTAAGGGCCTTTCGCTGAACAGGACCACCCGGAACAAAGTAGTCAATCTGGCCGCGAGGGGTGCCAATTCAATCGCAGGCTTCCCATATTGCTTGTGCAGGACTTTATCTATAATTCCCGCAATAGGCATGCCAAATCGGGCTCTGGCATCTTCCCATGCGTTGGTGTGATCCAGGAACTCCCTAGTTTCCAGTTGACGAAAGAAGCCCAAGACACATGCGTCCCATTGCGCTCCTTGCAGCGTGCGTAGATCAGGATAGGGTGAATTGTGCTGGACTACGCCATTGAAAACTGTGCCCGCCAGATCACGAGCTCCCCGCTCCAAGATTTGCCAATCATTCTCGGGCAAAAGACCAAAGAGCAACTTGTCAAGGGGAGCGATTCCCGTTTCATACATGTTGTGCATGCCACAATCAAAAATGCCGTAGTCACCATAATCGAAATACCGTAAGTGACCGCCGACTTGGTCATCTCGTTCGACCACGACTACTTTGCGTCCGAGCTGCTCCGCAAGCAACAGCGCTGCAACCATGCCAGCAATGCCAGCGCCGACAACAACATCGACATCTTCCATTATGGTGTTTTTTCTAAGTAGATAGCTCCGAGAATGGCACCGTGAAAAAAGAAGGGTATGCCGCGAGCAGGTCCGCACGATCTGCCTTTAGAACCTCGGAGTTATTCACGGTCACAAAGTAGCGGTATGGCAGATCTTTAGTTCCCCAGCGGCTTTTGAAGCGGTAAACCCCCTCTTGCGACCGCCAGGTTCCGCCCCAGTTCCACCACTCATACCCAAGAGAAGCCGCATCGCACATCGCGCGAAAAATTGCCGCACTTAACGCTTGAGTTTCCCGATACTGTTTGCGCACGACAGGCGTGTAGTATTCGGCAGTTCGGTTGTAAAAAAAAACCAACACCGCCGCAACTGCATCGTCATTAAGCTGCGCCACATACAATCGGTAGTCTTGCCCAGGTCGGAAGTATTGAGACAAGAAATCGAAAAACGATGTAGACTTAGGCATCGCTCTCATCTCGTGCATATTTTCCTCATGAACCGCAACGAGGAACGGCATAGCCCCATTATCCACCACGACTTCCACCCCCAGCTTCTCAGCTTTTCGTATCATGTTGCGGGTTTTGTAGTGAAATGAGTGCATCAGCGCAGCTTTTTTGTCGCTGGTTGATGGCAACGGTGTCAGCTGACCTATACGTTCATCGGTTATGTCGTGAACAAGCTCGTTCGCGTTTTCCGGCGAAAGGGGATTTTCAATGATTGTGCCAGCTGCAACGCCGCTGGCATGCACCATCTCGGTGTATGTGCGAACTAATTCAGACCGCGCAGCTAAATTCCTGCCGATAATACCGCCATTACTACCAAAAAAGGGCAGCGAGTTAAAAACACTCCCTAACGGGCCATCCATCGCCATTAAGGGCAACGCCGCAAGTATGCTACCATGCTCATCCAAGGCTAAAAGACTTTGCTGGCGGCAACCGAGCAAGCTTACCAACAAACTCTGATAACTCCAAGAATGGTACAGCAATGTGCTCGGCTGCGCTAAAACAAACGCTTCGTAGCGCTCGGCAAAGCTCTCAGACAAAACCTCAATTCGCATCACGCCGGATTAAAAATATTGTCTGGACGAATAACTTTGCTGTCTTTCAAAACGACCACAGTGAACTCATAGGGCATATATGATTCATCACACCGCAATCGAGGTGATAAATACTGCCGCGTGAAGTCTAGCATCTCGCCCACGTTCATGTGTAGTGCATGGGGTTGCGTAAAATCAACGCGGTCAGTCATGAAATTCATCGCAAGGGACACCCGCGCCAACGAAAAAAGATGAATCAAGGCGGACTTCACTGATCGTATATATTCAGCCCGATTATTACCAATAATGATATTAAATGCTCCGGAGATAACGACATGATCTACGCTAAGGGACACATCCGAATATGAGCGAATCAATTGCGCCTTCGCATCAGGAAACTTGCCCTCAACTGCGCCCACGAACTCAGGAACGATATCGACACCAAAGTATTTATACTCCTTGAAGCGTGCGTCCAAATACGGCTTCAGGTGCGCAAGGCCGCAGCCGAAATCGAGGACAGAAAAGTTTTCGCACGAAAAATGCTGCGTCAACGCATGGAACCGCGCATCTTGCCGGCCACGGGGCCACATTACACCTGAAGGTGTGTCACCGTGTTTGTGGAAAGCATCCTGATACATTTGGATCAGCCTGAGCGTTGAGATCTCCATATTGCGTAGCGACATCGAATATTAGATGCCAGTTTGTTCAAGCGCAATTGTTACATTTAGCAGGGACCAAATCAGAAGACGCCGATTCTGTTCTCCGTGAATATGTTGGTGTATAAGTTTTATTGTAATTTTACGATTTAACACTTCGTAGATGCGAGGTTCCCCTTCTACTAAGACACGGCGGACAAAATCTATGCTTTCTCCCTTAAACCAACTCGCATCAGGAGAGGAAAATCCCTGTTTTTCAGCTCTTGCCACTTTTTCAGGTATCATTCGCTCCATGACTTCGCGGAGTAGCTGTTTGCCGTCTTGGGTCTTCTCAAAATAGGCTCTCTGCTTATCGCCCGGTTCGTTCTCGTTGATGCGGAGCACATCATCTAGATTGTTCAGTTTCAGCGCCACCGGGCAAATCATGGAAAAATTGACGAGGTCGTTGTCCATAAAGGGCACACGATTTTCGAGGCTATGGGCCATGCTGAGCTTGTCTTCGACCACAAAGAGGCCGTGCAGAAATGTTTTTGCCTCAAAATAGAGCGAGTGATTGATGTAGTCTTCCGGACGGTCAAGGCTGTTCTCGTGGGTAAGAAAAACATCCCGAAAAATGTTCCGGGTCCATACTCCGCTCACATCATTCCAAACCGGAGCGAACATGGCTTTTAGTTCGGTGTTGCTAGCTAACCGTTGCCAGTAGAGATAGTATTGATCGATGTATTCCTCGAAGTTCTGCGCATTGGCGGCGCGATAGTATCGCCAAGGATAACCGCCGAAGAGCTCGTCTCCACCGCTGCCGGCCAAAACTACTTTGACAAACTTCCCGGCAAGTTTCGCCGCATAGTAGTTGGGATAGCTTTGTCCAACGCGCGGCTCCTCCAAGTGACGAGCAACTGCGGGCAATGATCTTTCCATGTCTCCGGCCTTCAGGACCATTTCATAATGCTCCGTGCCAAACTTCGCCGACATGGCTTCTGCTTGCTTTCGTTCATCGAAAGCCAACTCCATTCCGGAAGCCGAACTTAAATCGAATCCGACAGTAAAGGTTTTGAGGTTAGAAATCGACTTGGCCGCCACAGCTGTAATGGAGCCCGAGTCCATGCCTCCACTGAGATAGGCGCCGAGCTCCACATCGCTGACAAGCTGTCGGTTTACCGCCTGCTTGAAAAGTCGATCCAGCTCCTCGAGATACTCCTCTTTTTTGCGGGGCTTTTCGGGCTCGCGAAAACGGTAGTCCCAGTAGCGGGTAAGTTTTAGGTTTAACGTTTTATGTTTTAAGTTGAGGACAGCATAGTGGCCGGCGGGGAGGATCTTGATGTCCTGCAGTAAGGTCTGGTCGGTGAAGATATTCTGAAAGGTAAAATACTCCAGCAAGGCCGGCTTGTTTAGCGCCTTACGAAAGCCGGGCTGGGCGGTGATCGCCTTTTGCTCGGAGCCAAAGGAGAAAACGTTGCCTTGTTGGGAATAGTAGACCGGCTTGATCCCGTAACGGTCCCGCGCCAACAGCAGGCTTTGCTCTTTGCGATCCCAAAGGGCCAGGGCAAACATGCCATTGAATTTCAGCAGGGCACCCGTCCCCCAAGCGGCCAGGGCGTAGAGAACCACCTCGGTGTCGGTCTGGCTGCGGAACCAGACGCCCTCGGCCTCCAGATCGGCCCTTAGCTCCCGGTAGTTGTAAACCTCCCCATTATAACTCAGCACCCAGCGGTGATCCGCACTGACCATCGGTTGGTGACCAGCCGGGGTAAGATCCAGGATGGCCAGCCGGCGGTGCCCGATTCCCACATTTCCCTCCACCCACTGCCCCTCCCCGTCCGGACCCCGGTGGGCAATTACATCCGTCATTTTTTTCAAAATGACCGCCGATGCCGGCGATCCGTCGAGGTTAATATATCCAGCTATGCCGCACATTGTTGTAAGTTTTAGGTGTTAGGTTTTAACGTTTTAGGTTTCACGTCTTGGTGCTGCGCTGAGGAAGGCTTTTGATAAGGCCGTGAAGCATGCCACCGATTTGCTTTGTTTTTTGGGTCAGCTCTTCTTGGTCAGAATCGTGAATCAGACCTACTTGGGTGGCGATGGCAATCTGGGTCCGAAGCTCGGCTGCGGATCCCTTGGTAATGTGTAAAAATCTCTTAAAATCCGCTGTGGATCCTCGTTCTGCCCCTTCGGCAATATTGGATGGAATGGAAACTGCGGCCCGGGTCATTTGGTCACGCAGCCCGTAGTCACGACAATTTTTAAGAATTTCATACACTCGAACCGCCAGCTGACAGGCTTCCTGCCAAACTTTTAAATCTTCAAAGGACTGATAAGCCAAGGTTTTTTATCGGGAGATTTTTGTCAGACGATTTAGCCCTATCCACGATTCCTAAAACCTAACACTTAAAGCCTAAAACATTTTCGATGACTTTATCCTGCTCTTCCTCCGTCATTCCGTGAAACAGCG
>Ga0194134_10003607_pt1 | contig 16454 bp, 15 predicted proteins | sample TA2KigOff0mmetaG_FD_148602 | JGI IMG/M metagenome (GOLD analysis project Ga0194134, IMG submission 148602) | Freshwater microbial communities from Lake Tanganyika, Tanzania - TA2015056 Kigoma Offshore 0m | ecosystem: Environmental > Aquatic > Freshwater > Lake | place: Tanzania: Lake Tanganyika... | reverse complement strand
GCCCTGATGGCAGTTGGACGGGGTCGGATGGGCTGGCGACAGGCGCACTCAAGGGCCGCATTGGATGGCACGCGCTTTGATGAGACAAGCGCCGAAAAAGGAGTTCCTCTAAATCACGCGCGGGCGATTTAAGCGGTTTTGCTAAGCTCTTATCGTCATCAACTGACCCCCGCCCTTGCCTTGACGAAACTAAAGGGGCCGTGGACCCGCGAACCGTGCGCCGACGTGGATCCCATGCCCGACTACGAAAATGTTCTGACCGATTGAGCGGACTCAGTGCGCCGGGTAAAACACCGGCGACTGCGCCGCCGGTGAGGTGCGCCCCGAGTTGGTCGCCGACCGCGCGATTTCCGACCGTTTCCTTGCGGCGCGCAGAGCTCGTCCGGCAAAACCGGCGCAAACTTGCAAAAGACACGAAAACAATGCTTGCCAACGATCCGTGAAGGCGTAAACACACAGCTAATGAACCCAACGCAAGAGCAATTCTCCCTGAAGCGCGGAGCGTCCAGAAAGCAATTTCCTATCAGTAAAATGTTCGTGTGCCAGCCGTACGTCGTGACGTGGCTTGCGATCGGCCTCCTCGGCGCCGCGGCGGCGGCAGCGGAGCCGACTCCCCCGCGGGCCGGCGCGACCCCGCCGCGCACCGGTAACACCCAGAAGTTCGGGTCGGGCACGCTCACGCACCGGTCGGACGGCTCGTCCAGCCAGACCCGGCCCTTCGGCTCCGGCTCGATCACCACCGAGCGGACTCGCGACGGCAAGACGGTCACCGGCCACACGCAGAAGTTCGGCTCCGGCACGATCACCCGCTGGTCCGATGGCACGACGACCGAGACCCGGCCCTTCGGTTCCGGGGCGATCACCACCGAGCGCGGCCGCGACGGCAAGACCGTGACCGGCCACACGCAGAAGTTTGGCTCGGGCACGATCACCAATCGGTCCGATGGATCGAGCAGCCGAACCGAGAAGTTCGGCAGCGGCACGCTGCAACGCGACCAACCGGGCCGCCAGTCCCGCTGAATCAGTTGAACCCCATCGCCCCTTCAGCCAGCATCCAACCTCGAACATGCCTCAGTTGAAGCGCGGAGCGTCCAGAAAGCAATTTCCAAAAGGTGTCAGTCCCGGCTATTGGAGAATTTAGAGGTTGCGCATTCCTCCTGTTCGAAAAGGTGTCAGTCCCGGCTATTGGTGAATTCAGAGGTTGCGCATTCCTCCTTGATTGGCGAGTCTCGCCGCCAAGCCGAGGAAGCCCGCATCACCTGCGCCATCGTGGACGCCGCCGCCCGCGTGCGCGACCTGAACTTCAAATACCTGGCCGAAGGCAAAGGCGCGACCGTCACCGCCCGCTTCGGCCAGGTCGGCATCACCCTCTGCGACCCGAACCGCGCGAGCGAAGGCGCAGACAAGGTGTTTCATAAGATTTACGAACGAGCGATTTAAGCTGCCCCAGCTCGTATCGTCATCAACTGACCCGCCCTCACCCTGACGAAACTTAAAGGGCCATGGACCTGCGAGCCGTGCGACGACGTGGATCCCATGCCCGACTACGAAAATGTTCTGTCCGATTGAAGACAAACCCCTTGTCCGAGTGATTTTCCCAATGGCCCAGCGGGACGCCGATGCGGTGTGTCTCGATGCGGCCGTTTTTTTCCCGACAAATCTGCCTCGGCGGTTGCAAGTGCTTACATAGCTGCATCCCTCGCTACCACCACAAAACTGGGAGGCATAAGGAGTTTAAGCATTCCAAAACGACACATCGTCGCGCCCAACAAACCCGATAAAGATGGTACGTCTCTCTGCGCCGTGTTGCGTTCAGAGAGTAATTTCATATAGGCAAAGACTGATTCGACGAGCAGGGGAATATTTATGTAGGTGGTCTGAGAGCGATGTTTTACGGATGCAATTACAAGATGCGCGGCGTTTCGCCGCTGCTAAGGAAGCACACTCGGTGGAGTTGAGGTTCAAGCCGCCAATTAGAGGGCTATAGGTTAGCCTGCCCGCATCGGAGTTTGATCCAATTTGTTGTGGGTAGATTGCGGTGTCGAACCGCAAGGGTAGTATGTCCCTTGCGTCGGCTCCGGGTTTACCGTGCCACAGTCCAAAGGCCCGAATTTGTGATTTGGGTTGTCGGACGAGCCGCCGTCCGTAACTTATCGAGCATTGAATGAAACCACTGCAATTTCTTGATTCACTGCCGCTCTTTCACCACGTGGTGCGCTGGCTACGGTTGCGCAAACTAGCAGCTTGGTGGCTGGGCAAGTTCCCCCTGCAACGCGCTATGCCTGGCAGCGGCGCGCGATATCGGGTTCGGTATTTGGAGACGATGCTGTTGTCTGAGGAACTATTTTATCGAAATGTTTATCTTAAAGCGATTGATCCGGCCCAAGTGACGCATTTCGTGGACTTGGGCAGCAACGTGGGGCTGTTTGCCGTGCTATTATCGCACTTGACGCGGCGCAAGGATCTCAGGGGCATCATGGTGGACGCTAATCCTGACATGGTGAATGAGACTCGCTGGAATTTAAGGGCCAACCAACTGCTTGACGTGCTTCCTGTGCACGGCCTCGTGGGAGCCGAGAGCGGCGCTGACCATGGTGAATTCTATCTCCTGCCATCCAATCTCGGCTCGTCCCAGTTCCCCGTGTACGAACCAGGCAAACCGCCCAAGGGGAAATGGACGAAGGTCAGCGTCCCGTGTATCGACCTCGAGGCGACGTGGAAAAAACATTTCGGCGACGCACGTTGTCAGGTAGTCAAGGTCGACATTGAAGGCTCGGAGAAGACCTTGTTTCATACCGACTGCGAGTTTTTTAAGCGCGTGGACAACATTATCTTAGAGTGGCACAAATGGATTGTAAAACGCGAGGATATCGACGCCACATTGCAGGAACAGGGCTTTCGGCTAGTGGAAATACTCGAGGACATCGAGACCTCCGGCATCGCTTGGTATGCGCGCTGTTGACCAAACTCAACCGTGCGAAAAATTTCCTCTCGCTCAGTTATCACCAAGGCTGAGAAAGAAAGAATGTTGAAGCAAAAATTCTGACCTGTGGGCAGCGATACTGGCACAGGACGGCATTTTGCGCGGTGACGATTTCCCAGGTGAACGGCGCGAGCCATGGTTTGACGCGCCCCATCGCTCAGGAAGGTTGCTTGCGTTGGCGCGCGGCTTTCGCCTTTTGCAGTTCAGCCACGCCCGCGCTCTTGAGGTAGCCCTTGCCGGTCTTGGCGAAAAGGTGTCAGTCCCGGCTATTGATGAATTTAGAGGTTGCGCATTCCTCCTTGATTGGCGAGTCCCGCCGCCATGCCGAGGAAGCCCGCATCACCTGCGCCATCGTCGATGCCGCCGCCAAGGTGCGCGACCTGAACTTCAAATACATGGCCGAAGGCATAGGCGCGACCGTCACCGCCCGCTTCGACCAGGACGGCATCACCATCTGCGACCCGAACCGTGCGAGCGAAGGCGCGGACAAGGTGTTCCAGTGCATCTACGACGAGGCCATCTGACCCGCCGTCCGTTGCGATATCCAGTATCGAAAACTGACTCCTTTAGGATCTCCAACCGTTTCTCCCAGCGAGCAGGGCTCTTTCGGCAAAACCCGTGTAAACTTGAAAAAGTCACGTAAACAATGCTTGCCAACGATCCGTGAAGGCGCAACGTGACAGCCAATAAACTCGGTGCAAAAGGAATTCTCCCTGAGCCGCGCAGCGTCAAAAAGCAATTTCCCATCAGTACTTCGAGCGTGTAAATCCATTTGCCGGTGACGGCGTTGGTCGTGGCGGCGGACTTCTCGGGCTTGTCAGCAGCGACACCGAGGTGGGCTACCAGCAAGCATACGACGAGCGCCAGCAGTTGTGGGGGAAGACAGGAAATAAGGTGATGGACGCGGCGACTCAATCGGCGCGGCGGGGGCTTGTCAAGCGACCGGCAGATCACCAATAGCCGACGATGCTGTTGTTCGGCGTGGCCGGATTGGCTCCGCGCCACAATACATTGCGCGGTTTCATGTCGACCATCTTCCGCCACTGAGCCGAGCCATCAGGCAATGCTACATTGCCGCCCGCTGCACGAATGGCCTCAGGTTCCACACTCGCGGGTGAACCGGGTGCGCTGAAGACAGGCCCAGTGCCCCCGTGCGGTGCAGAAGTTGGGCCTTGCCCGGCTGGTGGATTGGCAGTGCCTCGCTCCATTATATCCGCACCCAGCACATGATGCGGGCCAGTGTCTTGCACGAACTTGGGACTGTCCCACGGCGAGGTTGTGGGCCGGGCATAGGTTGCATCGCGGTTCCGGTTATCATCTTGGGTGGGGTAGGCCCAAAGGTTATAGTAGCCGATGCGCCAGCCATTGCCAGCCACATAGCTCACCCAGTTCTTCTTGTTGGGGCAGGACAGTGAATTGGTCACGTTGAAGCCCGAACGCAAGAATGCGTTGGTGAAAGTCTGCGAGTTGACGAAGGAGGCGTGGTAGGTCGGTGTGGCGTTGTCGCGCGCTCCACTGGGATACCGGTCCCCATTGTCACTGGCGTAGATGTTCATGGCCAGGCCGATTTGCTTCATGTTGTTAAGGCACATCGTGCGCTTAGCCTTCTCCTTCGCCCCGGCCAGCGCGGGCAGGAGCATCCCGGCCAGAATCGCGATGATTGCGATGACGACGAGCAGTTCGATGAGCGTGAAGCCAGCGGCGCGGGAGCGGAACGGATTAGGGCCAGTGTTCATCGGCATACGTTGTGGTAGGTTAAGTAAATAGACAATAAATGTTTTGAAGCGCGCAGCGTCCAGAAAACAATTTCCTATCAGTTGAACGATTCGCCTCTTCCCGTGAACGCCGGACCGTTGTTTCAGCAGGTGCACCGCAGCCTGCCTCTCCTGACGTTCGGGTTCGGCATTCTGGCATTCCTCGCCGGCAGCGTAGCTAAGGAAAAGAGTTGTCCGTTTTCCGGCAGAGCGAGCAAGCCAATGGCAACATTCTCGACCTGCAAGGGCGGTTGATATCGTGTCAACACGCGGCGCGGAACTTGGTGCGCACTGAAGCCGACGGATCGATCACCGTGCTCGCGGATAAATGGGAAGGTAAGCGCTTCAACTCGCCGAATGATGTCGCGGTGAAATCAGACGGTTCGCTCTGGTTTAGCGATCCGCCATGGGGGCTTACTGGAGCGGCTGAAATTCCCGGCCACTGGGTTTTCAAGTTGGATCCGAAAACGGGCAAAGTGGAACCCGTCATCAAAGATCTAGCGATGCCCAATGGCATTAACTTCTCGCCGGATGAGGGCCGCCTGTATGTAGCCGACACAGGCGGGCATCAGAAGCATCCCGATCCAGCCTTTCATAAGTTAAAAGGGGGCGTCCATTGCTACGAACTCAGCAGGGACGGTCGGCTCGGCAAGAAGTTGTTTGTGATTGAGCATGGCAGCGATGGCATGACGGTTGATACGAAGGGCAACCTCTACACAACGCACAACAAGGTGCAGGTTTACGACGCCGACGGCAAGAAGCTTGAGATGATCGACGTCCCTGAGGGGCCGGCGAACGTGACCTTCGGCGGTGATGACTACAAGACTCTCTTCATCATCGCGCGAACGTCGCTCTATGCTGTAAAGCTGAAGAATGCAGGAGCGAAGCCGCCCGGAGCACAATGGTAGGAATTGTGGCTCCCTTTGAGTTTAAGGCTTCGAGTCGGGTCGGCTGCTGAAATTCTATAGCAAGGATGCCCAGTTTTCGCGGCCTCCCGACGACGGGAGGCATCAATTCAATCCGTAAAGGACACAGACGCCCCTGATGGTCCACGCTCCCGTGCGCCACCAATTGCTGCTGACCAACCGGCGATGCGTCTCGGGATCGAATCCTTTCGCGAGTTCGCGGTGGAGGGGTATCTGAACGCGCCACGTCGCCACCCATACAAACGCCAAGGGAAATAGGCTGATCCAGAACCACATCGCCTTTTCCCCTCCAGCCAACCACAGCAAGGCGGTCACCAGTTCAGTCAGCATGAGCGGTGCGACGATCCACGTTATCTGTCGGCCATGGAGGGCATGATAGTGGCGAAACTGCTCGGCTCCGATCTTTGCGAACAGAGGATAGTGAACGAGTTGGACCATCCAAATGAGCCCGACCAATGCCCAAGTGGCTGCGGCATGCGCGGCCAGCAGCGAGTTCATGACGCAGCCGGCAGGCGGCAAAGTTGCGTGTAGTCGGGCCGGTCGGCTGCGTTGGCATGAAGAAAACGGCGCACCACCTGCCCATCATGGATCAAGAATGCCCCCGGCATCTGCGCGCCGTCGCCTTCCAGCATTCCCACGCGATGCCCGGCGAAGAACGCACGGGCCCCGCGCCACCAGACACTCCAACCGAGCAACTGCTGCAGCGTCCCGCGCCGGAGTCCGATTCCACGGTAGAGCCGGCGCGTGGGGTCAGAAATCGCAGGCACATCGCCAAGGCCGTAGCGGGCAGCGAAAGCGGCGAAGGACTCCGGAGTGCCCATGTGCACGAGTGCGATCTTGGTTCCGTCGCGCTCGATTTCAGCACGTCGGGCGGAGAGGTCCGCGAGCGCTTCGCGACAGAAGGTGCAGCCCGCATGCCGGAGGAAAACGAGTAGCACCGGCCGCTGGCGCGACATATCCGCAAGGCTGCTCCCGGCACTGGTGCGCGCCTCGGCAAGCAGGCTGGCTTCATTGGGTAATTCTTCCCCGTCGGAGGTGGCCAGATTCTGCTCCCACGCATATTTCAGAATGAGCCCGAACGGCACCCACCAGATAAGATCGTTCGTCACGCAGTTGAGCGCGAAGCCCCACGGCAGCGCGCCAGTCCAAAGTGCCTGCACCATCCCGAGCGGTCCGCAGACTTTGCCCAAGAATCCGACCAGCACGATGGGCCAGTGCCGTGCGGGATTGAACGCCGCAATCGCATAGCCAATCCCGTAAACGCCGACGATCATTCCGATGCATTGCCAAAGCTGCGGGTAGTTGGGCAGCTCCATGTCGAGCCAGCGAAACATGGCCGACGGAAAGAGCACCACAAATGAGCCCCAAAGGACGTTGTAAGCGCCGGCGGCCAGCAGTACCCCGCGCATCCAGCGAGGCGAGGATTTAGAAGCATCCGAGTTAGTCATAATCTATCTGGCAAGTTGTTTTACGCACGTGCACATAGCCAGAATAACAACATTTTGCATCCCTATTCCCTAATCGGCAACTGTTCCCATGCCGCCGCTGATACTCCATGACTCCACTCCCCCTCAGCTGAGGCGGATGAGTCTTGGGCTTAGTAACTATTCACCAATATGAGAGTCCCTGCCTGATTACGAAAACGTACTCGCTGATTGATCCAGCGCAGCGCGCAACCTCTGCGCGATATGAAGCTTGATGCTTTGTCACCGGGTAATCATCAAGCGCGGCTCGAAGCCGGGATGGATCTCCCAAGGGAAAGTGTAGGGCGTCTTTATTGAGGAGGAGTTCAGTCTGCAGTCAACGGGCCAGTCTGATCGGCACCATTTATTCCTCATTGAACGATGTTTTTCGCGCTCAATCCGACTCGCACCGCTGATCTTCTCTTTATATGAGGCAACGCGAGAGTCGAGACGCAGGCTAGATTCTTGCAGACAAACCCCTAGCCTTTGCGCTACGCTTTCGCGAACCGCTGAACCACTAAAAAAGGCGCAGGGGACTCACCAACCTGAGATCATGAAAGCAAAACCCGGTTCCAACCGCAGCGGCGTGCTTGCCGGCGGCAATTGGATTGTTGACCAGGTCAAGATGATTGACGTGTACCCGCAGCGCGAGCGGCTTGCCAACATCAGCCTCCAGTCCGAAGGCACTGGCGGCGCGCCTTACAATGTCCTCGTGGACCTCGCGCAACTAGGTGCGTCCTTCCCGCTTGCGGCAGCAGGGCTGGTCGGTAAGGACGTCTTTGGCACGCAGATTCTGGATCATTGCCAGAGGCTAAAGATTGATACCAAGTTCCTTCGCGCTACTGCTGAGGCGCCCACGTCTTACACCGACGTAATGACCGAGACGGCTGGCGGCGTGCGCACGTTCTTCCATTGTCGGGGCGCGAACGCTTTATGGGACGGCAGGGACCTCGACTTTAGCAAAAACCGGGCGAAGATTTTTCACCTTGGTTACTTGCTGTTACTCGATGCGGTAGACAAGGAGGATAAAAAATTTGGCACCCGGGCGGCCGCGCTGCTGGCGGCTGCGCAGGAGGCAGGCCTCAAGACAAGCGTGGACACCGTCAGTGAGGACAGTGACCGCTTTGCCAAGATCGTCTCGCCTGCGCTTAAGTACGTGGATTACTGCATCTTGAACGAGTTAGAGGCGGGCAAGACCACCGGCTTTAAGATTCGCAAGTCCGACGGCACGTTGGATACCGTCTCGCTGCGGCATGCCGCCGGAGCACTGTTGCAATGCGGCGTGAAGGAACTCGTGGTCATTCATTTCCCTGAAGGCGGTTTTGCCCGCACGCGCGATGGTAAGGATTCGTGGCAGATGTCCCTGAATCTCCCAGCTAAATACATCGCTGGCAGCGCGGGCGCGGGCGACGCATTTTGTGCGGGCGTGCTCTACGGCCTGCACGAGGGCTGGGAACTGCAAAAGTGCTTGCTCACGGGCGTGTGCGTGGCCGCCGCGAGCTTGAGCCACCCGACTTGCACGCAAGGGGTGGGCAAGCTCGACGCTGCCATGGCCCTAGCCAAGAAATACAAGCCGCGCGCGCCGTTGGAACCGGAGTTTTGACCGGGTTTGGGCGTTGTGCCCTTGCAAGCTGTCGGTTGTGGCCCACACGACAAATGGGGATGCCTTTCTGGTGGGTAGCTTGGGCATGGCGTTTAGCCTTTTTGGTGCCCGCTGCTTTGGCTGCGTCTCGCTACTAATTTTGGCAAGTAGTTGGGTGAGGTTGGAGGCAAAGCCCAGGCGGGTCGGGCTTTAGGCCCTGTTCGCGCAGGCAAACTGGTCGGCGCTTGCAACCTCCAGGGCTTCATCCGCATCCTTCGTCGCATGATACGCCGACTGATTCTTGCCGCACTCGCTGTCCTTTACCTCCAGCTGGCCACTGACACCACCGCAGCTGCTGCTGATCGTCCAAATATTCTTTGGATTACCAGCGAGGATCATGGTCCGCAGCTGGGATGTTATGGGGACAAAAATGCCACCACTCCAAACTTGGATGCTTTAGCTGCGCGTGGATTGCGCTATCGCATGGCGTGGTCGTGTGCGCCGGTTTGCGCGCCTGCCCGCACCACACTCATCAGCGGCCTCTACCCGCCCAGCACCGGCGCGGAGCACATGCGCTCGATGGTGCCGCTCCCCGCCGGCTTCAAGATGTATCCGCAATTCCTCCGCGAGGCTGGCTACTACTGCTCCAACAACTCGAAGGAAGATTACAACCTCGCCAAACCCGGCCAAGTTTGGGACGAGTCTAGCGGTAAGGCTCACTACAAGAATCGGGCTGTTGGTCAGCCATTTTTCGCTATTTTCAACTCCACCAAGAGTCACGAAAGCCAAATTCGCACGCGTCCCCACACCGCCGTTCATGACCCCGCCAAGATCCGCGTGCCCGCCTACCATCCCGACACGCCCGAGGTGCGGCAGGACTGGGCGCAATACTACGACAAGGTCACCGAGGTGGACGCTGATGCGGGTCGGCACTTGAACGAGTTGGCCGCCGCCGGCCTCGCGGACGACACCATTGTCTTCTACTACGCCGACCACGGCTCCGGAATGCCACGCAGCAAGCGCTGGCCCTGCAACTCTGGCCTGCAAGTTCCCGTTGTCGTTCACTTCCCGGCGAAGTGGAAACATCTGGCCCCGCCGGAATACAAGCCAAGCGGCGTGAGCGACCGGCTCATCAGTTTTGTGGACTTCGCGCCGACTGTCCTGAGCCTTGCGAGTATTCAGCCGCCCGCGTGGATGCAAGGCCACGCCTTCGCGGGTAAGTTTGTCGCGCCGGCGCAGCCTTATATTTTTGGCTTTCGTGGACGCATGGACGAGCGCATTGACTGCGTCCGCAGCGTGAGTGACGGCCGTTACGTTTACCTGCGCAACTTCATGCCGCACCTCTCGCAAGCGCAGCATGTGGACTATCAATTTCAAACCCCAAGTACGCGCGTCTGGTTCGACCTCTACAAATCCGGTAAGGCCAACGACGCGCAGTCCATCTTCTGGCGCACGCCCAAAGCGCCCGAGGAACTCTACGACCTCACGACCGACCCTGACGAAGTGAAGAACCTCGCCAACTCGTCGCAGCATCACGAAGTCGTCGCGAAATTTCGCAAAGCCCAATCTGACCTCGCCGCAAAAATCCGCGATGTCGGCCTTCTGCCCGAGGGAGAAATCCATTCCCGCTCCGCCGGCAGTGCGCCTTTCACGATGGGCCACGACGATACGAAGTATTCCTTCGCCCGCATTCAAAGCACCGCCGCCCTCGCCTCGAACCTCAAACTCGACGCGCTCCCGCAGCTCCGCCAATCACTCACCGACGCCGACAGCGCCGTTCGCTACTGGGCTGCGTTGGGCATATTGATGCGTGGGCAGTCCGCCGTGGACGCCGCACGCGCTGACTTACACACGGCACTTGCCGATTCTTCACCCTACGTGCGCATCCCGGCGGCGCAGGCTCTTGGGCAGTTCGGAGGCAAGGTGGACTTGGATAAGGCGTTGCCCGTGCTGCTGGAGCTGGCCGATTGGGGCCGGAGCGGCGTCTTCGCCTCCATTACAGCGCTTAACGCGCTAGGGGCGCTCGGGCCGAAGGCCGCAGCTGCGACCGATGCCATCAGGGCGCTGCCCGATAAGGGTGCTTCTCCCGACGGCCGCTATAACTCCTATATTCCACGTCTGCTCGCGGATTTGAATCCCGGCTCCGCCTCTCACGGGGCTCCTGCAAAAAACAAAGCCACGACCCAGAAGGCGAAAAAGAAAGTTGAGTGAGTCAAAAGGCCTCGTCGGTGAGCCCTGGTTGTGCCGATATTTCTGGTTGCACGCCCGCTCGGTGGCTTTCAACTTGCATTGCCCCGGCTCGTTCCTACTTTCGAAGAAGTGCTGTTCACAAATTTGACCTGCAACCGACCGATTTTGCTCGAATGACCGCCACGCCTGCCGCCTTCGCCCATCCCGACAACTTTGCCCGCCGTCACAATGGCCCTCGTCCTGGCGAGACCTCCGAGATGCTCAAAACGCTCGGTTTAGATTCGCTCGAAGCGCTCATCAACACGCTCGTGCCTGCCGATATTCGGCTGGCAGCTCCGCTGAATCTCCCTGCCGCACTCTCTGAGTTCGATGCATTGCGGAAGCTCAAGGCCATCGCGGCGAAGAATCAGGTCTTCAAATCCTACCTGGGCCTCGGTTACCACGACTGCATCACGCCGCCGGTCATCCAGCGCAACCTCCTCGAAAACCCAGGTTGGTATACGCAATACACGCCTTACCAAGCCGAAATTTCTCAGGGTCGCCTCGAGTCGTTGCTCAATTTCCAGACCATGGTCTGCGATCTCACCGGCCTCGATATCGCCAATGCCTCCATGCTCGACGAGGCCACTGCCGCTGCCGAGGCCATGACGCTCTGCCATCGCGCAATGCCGCCCAATGACGAGCGCGCAAAGTTCTTCGTCGCGGAAACTTGCCATCCGCAGACTATCGCGCTCGTAAAAACGAGGGCGGAGGCGCTCAGGCTTGAAATCGTTGTGGGCAACCATGAGTCGTTCACCTTTGACAACTCCGTCTTCGGAGCGCTGGTGCAATACCCGACCACGACTGGCGCCGTTCTCGATTACTCAGCCTTCACCGTGAAGGCTCACGCGGCGGGCGCGCTTGTCGTCGTCGCAGCGGACCTTCTCGCGCTCACGGTGCTACGCGCACCAGGCGAATTTGGTGCGGATGTTTGCGTGGGCAGTGCGCAACGCTTTGGCGTGCCGCTGGGTTACGGCGGACCGCATGCGGCGTTCTTTGCCACGCGTGATGCGTTTAAGCGCAACATGCCGGGCCGGCTCGTTGGCGTCTCGAAGGACGCGCGCGGCCGGGCCGGCCTGCGCCTCTCACTCGGCACCCGCGAGCAGCACATCCGCCGCGAGAAGGCCACGTCGAACATCTGCACCGCGCAGGCATTGCTCGCAAACATCGCGGCGATGTATGCGGTTTATCATGGCCCAGCCGGGCTAACGGCGATCGCCAACCGGGTCCACCGGCATACGCGCCTGTTTGCCTCGAGTGTGTTGAAACTTGGGCACACCTTGTTAAACGCGGCATACTTCGACACCGTCGCCGTACAACTCAAGGGTTGCACCAGCAAGGAAATCGTCGCCGTCGCAGAGAAGCACGGCGTGAACCTGCGCGTGCTTGACAAGGACACGCTTGGCGTCGCGCTCGACGAGACGACGGATTTGGCGGACGTGGAGTTACTCGTCTGCATCTTTAATGCGGGCTTGAAGCTGCCGTTCAAACTGGAGGACTTGCATGCGCACGTCGAAGCCGCCGGTTTCGGTGGGCATGCACGGACTTCACGATTTTTAACGGCGCCGGTCTTTAATCGCCACCACTCAGAGACCGAGTTGCTGCGCTACCTGCGCAAGCTTGAGTCGCGCGACCTCTCGCTGTGCCAAGCGATGATCCCGCTGGGCTCTTGTACGATGAAGCTTAATGCCACGAGCGAGATGCTGCCCGTGACTTGGCCTGAGTTTGGCAAAATCCATCCTTTTGCGCCACTCAAGCAAACCCTCGGTTATCAGGAGTTATTCAAACAGCTTGAGGCGTGGCTCGCGGAAATCACCGGCTTCGCGGGCATTTCCCTTCAGCCCAACTCGGGTTCGCAGGGCGAATATGCTGGCTTGTTGGTCATCGCTAAGTATCTCGCCAGCAAGGGGCAGGCGCATCGCGACATCTGTCTCATCCCAAACAGTGCGCACGGCACGAACCCCGCCAGCGCGGTTATGGCTGGCATGAAAGTCGTCGCCGTCGCGTGCGACGCGCAGGGGAACATTGACGTGGCCGACCTCCGTGCAAAGACCGCTGCCCACGCGGCGAACTTGGCGTGTTTGATGGTGACTTACCCGAGCACGCACGGGGTCTTCGAAGGTACCATCCGTGAGATCTGCGGGATCATCCATAATGCCGGTGGGCAGGTTTATATGGATGGCGCGAACATGAACGCACAGGTTGGCCTGACTTCTCCTGGCTTCATTGGCACGGACGTTTGTCACCTAAACTTGCATAAAACCTTCTGCATTCCGCATGGCGGCGGCGGCCCCGGCATGGGACCCATTGGCGTGGCAGAACATCTTGTGGACTTCTTGCCAGACCACCCCGTTATCCCGCTCGGTGGCGAAGATCCCATCGGTCCCGTGAGTGCCGCGCCGTGGGGCAGCGCGAGCATCCTGCCCATCTCGTGGGTCTACATCGCGTGCATGGGCAGTGCCGGACTCACTGAGGCAACAAAGTTCGCGATTCTCAATGCGAACTATATCAGCCGTCGCTTGGAGAAGTATTTTCCTACCCTTTATAAGGGCGCGGGCGGATTCGTTGCCCACGAATGTATTCTCGATCTGCGTGGCTTCAAGGCCACGACCGCCGAGGATGTGGCAAAGCGCCTCATGGATTTCAGCTTTCACGCGCCGACATTGAGTTGGCCGGTCGCTGGCACGCTCATGGTGGAGCCAACCGAAAGCGAGCCGCTCGCAGAACTCGACCGCTTCTGCGACGCTATGATTACCATCCACGCCGAGATGACTGCAGTGGAATCCGGTAAAGCCGACAAGGTGAATAACCCGCTCAAAGGCGCGCCGCATACTGCCGACCAGATTGCTGGTGACTGGACGCGCCCTTATTCTCGCGAGCAGGCTGCCTTTCCTGTGAAAAGCCTCGTGGACTATAAGTTTTGGCCGCCTGTTGCTCGCGTGGACAATGTCTTCGGCGACCGCAACTTAGTTTGCTCATGCGCGGGAATGGAAAATTATCAGTAGTCGATATTGAACAGTGGTTCCATTCGTTGAGTCTCACCCGGGCATGAAAATCACCGAGGCCTTGCTTGCCGAGCACGTTGTTTTCCACAACCTGTTCGATTATGTCGAACGGGCCACGCCGAAGCTCAAGTCACTAGGCGAAGTTCGTGCGTTGGCTGGTCTGCTAGACGCGATGCTAGAGGCACACGGGCAGATCGAGGACCGGCTTATCATGGAGCCGCTGGAGCATTGTCTCGATCAGCTGGGGCAGAATGAGGTTGTTCACGCAGAGCACGATCACATCGAGGCTATCCTCAGGCAGGCGCGCGGCTGCCGCGACCTTAAGCAGGCGAAGAAATTCCTCGTCACCGCTGCCGTCGCCACGCGACAGCACTTTGACCGCGAGGAGCGCGTCATCTTTCCGCTGGCAGAAAAGTGGCTCAAACGCACGACGCTCGACACACTTGGCACTGAGTGGGTGGCGAAGCGGAAACAGGTAATAGTTTAAAATTCACGACACAAAATCCTCTAAGGTCGTCAGTCGCAACTGACGAATCCAACAGCGATTCTGCGTCAGCAAGACGTTGATTTGGTTATCGACTTGGAGTGCCGCTGTTGGCCGGTTTATCCGTCCCCCAGACACTGCTTTCCGTGCGGGCAGTATTGAGTAATTTCTCGAGGATTTTCACAATGGCTGGATAGTCCGTGGCGACGTCGCGCGTTTCGTTGGGGTCGCGGGCGAGGCGGAAAAGCTCTAGCGGCGCGTTGGTGCCAGCCCGAATACCTTTCCAGTCTCCCGCGCGAATGGCTTGGCGGAACTTTGGTTCGTGCGTCTCCCAGTAAAGGAAATCGCGCTCCGTCTTGGTCGGCCGGCCCAGTAGCGTCGGCACAAGAGAAATGCCGTCGGTTGGCGGCGTATTGGTATGGCCGGCCAGTTCGATGACGGTCGCAAATAAATCCCAGGACGCGACGGGCTGGTCGTTCGTGGTCCCAGACTTGATGCGCCCAGGCCAGCGCACAAGTAGTGGCACTCGCAGGCCGCCTTCGGTCAGGTCACCTTTCGCGCCACGGAACGGGCCGTTACTTTGGAAGAACACAGGATCGCATAGCCCGTCCTTCTGCGCGGCGTTGTCACTGGTGAAGAAAATCGCCGTGTGCTCCGCCATGCGCATTTCATCGAGCTGTCGTAGCAGTTGCCCGACCGACGCGTCGAGGTGCGCGATGGCGGCGGCCTTACGGCGCTCGGGCTCGGGCCACTTCTCTGCCGCAAACCGGCTGGCCATACCTAAATAGCGCGCGGGTGAATTTGTTCCTGTCTCCTCCCCTGCGTTGGGCAGCGTGAACGCGAGGTGCAGGAAAAACGGGCGGAATCTGTTCCAGTCCGCCGGCCGATAGATGCGGAAGTAGTTCGAGGCTCCGTAGGCGAAGAGATCCTGCGTGTGCCGCGCCTGCGCACCGTTTTGATTTTCGTAGATGGGCTGATAGTAGCTAGGATTGTTCGTGAAAATCGCCTGTTTGGGATCGAATCGCGCGACCACGGCGGGGAACTGGTTCGTAGCATGGCGTAAATCCAGTAGGCCGAGCCATTGATCCACGCGTTGCTCAGCGGGCGTGCCGGAGGAGCCGTCGCCACCCAAACCCCATTTGCCGATGACCCCTGTCGCGTAACCCGCGCGCTTGAGGAGCGGTAAAAACGTGGCGTCCTCCGCGCGCAATGCAACCGAGTGGCCGTCTGGACCATAGTTGCCACGGATGCGCGCGTGCCCGGTGTGCTTGCCGGTAAATAGCGCTCCGCGTGAGGCCGCTCCACCCGGCGCACCCGCGTAAGCTTGTGTAAAGCGCATGCCCTCCGTCGCGAGCCGATCTAGGTTTGGTGTAGAGAATTTCTTTTGTCCATAGCAGCTCAAGTCACCCCACCCCAAATCATCCGCGAGGATAATGAGGATATTGGGGAGCGTTTGGTTCGTGGGCCAAAAGGGCGCGGCAGCGGACGCGCTCAAACCGAGCTGCAGCAGGAGCAGGCAGCAGATAGAACGAGGGAAATTCATTTACTTCAGTAGTTACCGGTCAGCTTTGCCAGCCAGCCGCTGCAAACAATCCATTAAATGCCCGAGTTTCGCCCGCCGCCCGCGCGTTGGTCAACTCACCTTGCGGGTCACCGCCGGGCAGATCAAGTTCACGGCGACGGCCAGTAACGCGGTGAGGCGACAAACCGGGCTCGTCAGCTGCGCGCTTGCCTTGGCTGCTCAACGCTCTGATAAGGCCATCATCGCTGATCTCGACTTGATGCATGCCACCACGCAAATATGCCGCAGACAATTTCATACTCCGCACTTTCTGGTGGCAGGTCGGACGCAGTTGGTCCGTAAGTGCGGCTGTAGGTGAAGTCCAGCTATGCCCCTAAATGAATAGCAATGTCATGTCGATGAACTGGCCTAATTTTGGAAAAGTCGGACAGCAGAGTCTCACTCGTCTCGGGAGAACCTTTAGAGACGCCTCACATCGTCTCATCAAAAAGTGGGTGTTGTTCTTC
>Ga0194134_10003603_pt1 | contig 16463 bp, 15 predicted proteins | sample TA2KigOff0mmetaG_FD_148602 | JGI IMG/M metagenome (GOLD analysis project Ga0194134, IMG submission 148602) | Freshwater microbial communities from Lake Tanganyika, Tanzania - TA2015056 Kigoma Offshore 0m | ecosystem: Environmental > Aquatic > Freshwater > Lake | place: Tanzania: Lake Tanganyika... | reverse complement strand
CTCGGCTGGTACCACGAGCGCAAGGACGATGTCCGCAGCGTGGGGCTGGGTCCCGAGCACGACTGGTCGAGTCACGCGGCCGATGCCTTCGGACTCATGTGTCTGGTGGCCGAGCTGATGGACCGCACCTGGATACACGCTTGTGCGGCAGATCAGGTCGACTTTTGCGGCGGCATTGCCATCAGCGGGCTGTTTAATCTGGCGCCGGTGTCGCGCTCCTTTCAAAACGATACCTTGCAGCTGACCGACGAGGAGGTCAAACGCTTTAGTCCCCTGTGCCGAGGGCTGGACCTCGGCGCTCCGCTTCTGGTGGCGGTCGGGGGCGACGAGACGGGCGAGTTTCTATGCCAGTCGGCCGAATTTGCAGCGCACGCCCGGGCCCATGGCGTTCCCGTCGAACATCAGGTGGTTGCCCGGGCCAATCACATCACGGGGGTGCTTGACGAACTGGCCGTCAGTGATCGGCCGCTGAACCGGGCCACCCGCGCTCTGCTTGGACCGGTGTAAAGCATTTGACATTACACCCCTAGGACAAACACGCATGAGCCCGGACACCGCAATTGGTATGCTCTGCGCTACCTTTCCCATGGACGCAGGCAGCCCGCGCCGTCAGTCACCTTGGCCACCACTTCGACCCCTGAGCCCTTCCTGCAACTGCAAGGCCTGTCCAAGTCCTTCGGGCAGTTGCGCGCGGTGGACGAGGTTAGCTTTGTGGTGGCCCAGGGCAGCCTGACCGGCCTGATCGGCCCCAACGGCGCTGGGAAAACCACCACCTTCGACCTGATTGCAGGGGTCCAGAAATGTGATGCTGGGCGCATCCTCTTTCGGGGGCAGGCCATTGATCCCCTGGCGCCGCACCAGATTTTCCGCCGAGGCCTGGCGCGCACCTTTCAGGTGCCCCGACCCTTCCCCACCATGACGGTGCTGGAGAACGTTCTTCTGGCCCCCTTAGGACAACTTGGCGAGCGATTCGATGCCAACTGGTGGGCGGTGTCCCGGATACGTGCCCAGGAGCGCCAACTTCAGGAGCGTGCGCATGGTGTGTTGCAGTGGTGCGCCCTGGCCGATAAGGCCGGATTGCTGGCGGGCCAACTCTCGGGCGGTCAGCAAAAGCTGCTCGAGCTGGCGCGGGTGCTCATGATCGATCCACAAATGATTCTTCTGGATGAGCCGGCGGCCGGGGTCAATCCCAGTCTGCTCGATACGCTGATGGAGCGAGTGCAAATGCTGCATCAACGGGGCATCACCTTTCTCCTGATCGAGCACAACATGGATCTGGTAATGCGCATGTGCCAGCGGGTTTTGGTCATGGCCCAGGGACGGCTTCTGGCCGATGGCAGTCCGCGAGAAATTCAAGACAACCCCAAGGTGCTCGACGCTTACCTGGGTCCAACGCCGGTGGTTGCATGAGCGAACTGTGCGTACAGCGGCCTTGCGGCGGCCAGCAGGTGCTTGAGGTTCAAGAGCTGGTGGCCGGTTATGTTCGCGGCCTGCCCATCGTGCAAGGAGCGAAGTTGCGCGTGGACAGGGGTGAGCTGGTCACCATCATCGGGCCCAACGGAGCGGGCAAGAGCACCCTGATGAAGGCCATTGCGGGCCTGGTTCCTTTCGAATCAGGGCAGGTGCTACTGCGCGGCGGCTCTGTGCTGGGACGCGCCCCTGATCAGATCATGCAGGCCGGCGTGGGTTATGTGCCTCAGACGGGCAATGTCTTTGCCACCTTGACCATCCATGAGAACCTGCGCATCGGGGGCTATTGCCTGGGCGCTGAACTGGCCCAGAGGCTGGAGCAGGCCTACGCCATGTTTCCCGCGCTCGCCTCTAAACGGCGGGAGAAGGCCCGCACCCTCTCTGGCGGGCAACGTCAGATGCTGGCCATCGCCCGGGCCCTCATGACGGAGCCCAGCGTTCTCATGCTTGATGAACCGTCGGCGGGCTTGGCGCCCATGATGGTGCAAGAAGTCTTTGAACGCCTTCGGCAACTCACGCGTGAGGGGGTTAGTGTGCTGATGGTCGAGCAAAACGCCAAGGGGGCGTTGCAGTTCAGCGACCGCGCCTACATCCTCGTGGAAGGGCGCAATCACCTTGACGGACCCGCTCGAGACCTGATCGATGACCCGGTCGTTGCGGCGGCCTTTTTGGGCACAAGCCGCAGACAGGTTCACCCATGATCGTGCAGGCTATCGTGGACGGCATCTTCACCGGGGCCATCGTGTCCCTGGGGGCCATTGGCCTGTCCCTGACGCTGCAAATCATGCGATTTGCCAATTTTGCGCACGCCGAATTCATGACCATTGGCGCCTACCTGGCCCTGGCCGCGGTCGGCTTGATGGGGCCGGGCGCCCCTTCTCTGGGCCTGAGCTTTGGGTGGCAGCTCCTGGTGGCTGCATGCCTGGCAGCTTCGCTGGCGGGTGTGCTTTCATGGGGCCTAGACTTAGTAGTGTTTCGGCCCTTGCGCAGAAGCGGCGCAGCCCCTCTGGTTCTTGTGTTCGCTGCTTTCGGGGCCGCGCTGGTCCTTCGGCATGTCCTGGTGCTTATCTGGGGGCACGATTCGTACTTCTATACCCGTGAATTGCAGCTGGGCGTGATGATCGTGCCTGGTGTCCGGGTGCTGCCCGATCAGGTTTTCATTCTGGCCCTAGCCATATTTCTGGTTACCCTGCTGCACTTATATCTGACGCACCATCGCACCGGTATTGCCATGCGGGCGATGGCCGAAAGTCCTTCGCTCTCGCAGGTCTGTGGCATTGAGGTGGACCGTGTCATGAAAACCACCTGGATCATTTCGGGCTTCATGGCCGCCATGGCCGGCGTCTTCTCCGGACTAACCCCGCAACTTCATCCAGAGCTGGGCTCAAACATGTTGCTGTCCATTTTTGCGGCTGCGATTTTCGGTGGCGTGGGGTCTTTGCCGGGCGCTGTCCTAGGGGGCTTGCTAGTGGGCATTGCAGAGAACCTTTTTCTGCTGGTGGCCGATCCCGGCTACAAACCGGCTATGCCTTTTTTGTTGTTGCTGGGGGTGCTTTGGCTGCGTCCTCAGGGGATTTTGGGCGAAAAAACCTCATGACCCGGATGTTCTGACGATGGGCTTGGCTTCCTATCTGGTGTTCTTTGCCTGCGTGGTGCTGGTTCTATGCATCCTGACCATGGGCCTGAACCTGCAATGGGGCTTTACCGGCCTGTTCAATGCCGGTGTGGCCGGCTTTTATGCGATTGGGGGCTACACCCATGCCATTTTGACGGCCGCCCCCAGCCCCCAACTGATGGGCAATTACGGGTTGCCATGGCTGGTGGGCATCATCGCGGCCATGCTGGTCACCGCCGTCGCCGCGCTGGTGGTTGGCCTGATCACCATACGCCTTCGCGGTGACTACCTGGCCATTGCCACCTTTGGAATTGGCATCATGATTCAGTTGGTCTCCCTAAACCTGGAGTCCTGGACCGGTGGCTCGCAAGGAATTACCCGCATCCCCAAGCCCTTGAGTACCTGGTTTGAAGGCTCGCTGGCTTACAACCTGTTTTATCTGGTCTTCATGGTGGTTGTGGTGGTGCTGGTCTACTGGGCCCTCGAGCGCATCCTGTCTTCCCCCTGGGGGCGTGTGCTGCGGGCCATTCGCGAAGATGAGATGGCGGCCTCGTCTCTGGGCAAGAGCCCGCTGTCGTATCGTCTGCAGTCCTTTGTGCTTGGCTCAACTCTGATGGGTTTGGCTGGAGCTCTTTATGTCACCTTCATCGGCTTTGTCAGCCCCTTTGACTTTTTGCCTATCCTGACTTTCCAAGTTTGGGCCATGCTCATCGTGGGCGGAAGCGGCAACAATCGCGGTGCCATGCTAGGTGCCCTGGTTGTCTGGAGCATCTGGGCTGCCAGCGGGGTGGCTGTCTCCAAGTGGGTACCGCCCTCCCATGCAGCCCAGGGAGCGGCCATTCAGGTCATTCTGATCGGATTGACGCTGGTGCTCATGCTACTCTTCAAGCCACGTGGCCTCCTAGGGGAGCGTGCTGTTGTGTCGCGGCATCTGGTTTATTAAGCTTAACTTCATCTGTTGACGAAAGGAATCATCATGCAACTGCTGACATTCGTAACCCGGATGGGTCTGAGCCGCCATCTTCTGGGCCTTCTGCTGGCTTTGGCCGCTACGCCGGCAGCATGGGCGCAATCGACCCCATGTCCGGTCAAGGTCGGGGGCATCCTGCCGCTTACTGGCTCCATGGCGCCGATTACCAAGAAAATTGCCCAGGCGGCTGAATTGGCTATCGAGCACGTTAATCAGGGGGGCGGCGTCAAAGGATGCCCTGTTCAGTTCATCCTGCGCGATGACCAGGGCCAGCCCACGGTGGGCGTCGATGCGGCCAAGTATCTAGTCGATGTCGAGCGTGTGCAGGCCTTTACCGGCACGATCTCCTCCGGTGTAACCGGGCCCATCATCTCCGCGGTGACTGCGCCTTCAAAGGTGGTGCAGATCTCCTGCTGCTCCTCGGCCAGCGCCTTCACGGACGGCCGCAGCGCAGGCTACTTCTTCCGTACCCTGCCCACAAGCAAGACCCAGGCCTATGCGACGGCCTCCGAGGTCAGTCGCCGGGGCATGAAGCGACTGGCGGTCATTTATGTGAACACCGATTTCGGCACCGACATGTTGCGCTTCTATCGCGGTGCGCACAAGAAACTGGGCGGTGAAATACTGACCGAGGTGGCTTATAACGACAACCAGCCCAGCTATCGCGCCGAGGTCACCCGCGCCCTGGCGTCCAAGCCGGAGGCTTTGTTGCTCATCGGATTTCCGAAGGATGCCGTGACCATCATTCGCGAGTGGCTCTCGCAGGGCGGTCCGCGCAAGGTGGCGCTGAACAATTCAATGCGCACCATGGACTTTGTCAATGGTGTGGGCGCGCAGTTCGTCGAAGACTTTTTTGGTATGGACAACGCCCAGGAACCGGGCCCTCACGTTGACGCTTTCAATGACGCCTTCCAGAAAAAGTGGAATACCGATTCCAAGGGACCGGGCGTACACACCCAGTACGACGCGGTCATGGTGATGGCCCTGGCTATGAACATCGCCAAGGATCTCAGCGGCCCGTCCATCCGTGAAGCCGTGCGTCGCGTGCACACCCCCGGCGGTACGCCGGTGGGTACCGGCCCCGCAGAATTTAAGAAGGCCATCGAGCTGATTCGGGCCGGCAAGCCGATCAAATACTTCGGCGCCACGGGTCCGATCGAATTCGACGCCAACGGAGATGTCAGCGGCCCGGCCTTGGTATGGAAGATTACCGGCGGGCAGATCGTCACGGACCGTACGATCGGATTGACCGATATGCAAGCCTTGGCCCGTCTGGTCGAGGAGTAAGCGGTGCGAGGATGCAGGCCCGGTCTGCAAGAGTGGCGGGTCGTTTGAATCCTGCGTTGTCCTCGCTCGTCCACACCGCCCGGATGGCCTGCGCTGTCGATCCGGCGCGGGCCTTGAGTTTCCTGGCTGATGGGCGCCAGCTCGGCCGCTGGGCCTTGGGCTCGATGAACACTGTTCGTGTCGGGGTTGGGCTTTACCGGGGCATAAGCCTGTTTGATGGCACGGCGACCTTGATTCGGCCGGTTCTGGACCTGCAGGCCGGGCGGGTGGACTATTGGGTGGGACCCGATGCGCAAAATCTGCAGCCGTGTATCCAGGCCGGTGTCGTGGCGAGTCAGTCCGGCTGCGTGATCTCGCTGCGCGCCAGGCGCGGCAAGGATATGTCCGATCATCGCTGGGGCCGGCTCATCGCCTGCCACGAGGCTGAGGTGTACCTTATTCAATCGCTTCTGGAACAAGTGAACCGGTCAGCGCGCCGGCGCCCTCATGAAACCTCTCGAGCTTGAACGTATCGAACTGGCCCCTGGCCTGGTCGTGCCCCGCCTGATCACCGGCCTGTGGCAGGTCGCCGACATGGAAAAGGAGGGAACGCTTCTGGACCCGCAGCTAGCGGCGCGCGATCTCATGGACTATGCCCGTGCCGGCTTCGACGCCTTTGACATGGCCGACCATTACGGCAGCGCTGAACTCATCACTGGCGAATTTTTGAAGATTTGGAAAGGGCAGCGCCCTGCCCATGCTTTCACCAAATGGTGTCCCGAGCCGGGGGCAATGAGCGTCGACCGGGTTCGTGCGGGCGTGGATGAGCGTTGTGCGCGGCTTGGGGTCGATCGTGTGGATTTGCTGCAATTTCACTGGTGGGACTACACCCACCCGGCCTATCTCGATGCCATCGAGCAATTGATGCGGCTGCGGGAGCAAGGTCAGATCCTGAACCTGGGGTTGACCAACTTTGACACCGATCACCTGCATTTGCTGCTTCAGCACGGCGCACCGATCGTGACCAATCAGGTCTCTTTTTCCCTGCTTGATCGAAGGGCGGCTGGGCGCATGAGCGATTTGTGCCTCGCCCAGGGCATACGTCTGCTGGCCTATGGCACTCTGGCCGGCGGATTTCTCAGCGAGCGCTGGCTCGGAAAAGCCGAGCCGCTGGCGCTGCTCGACTGGAGCAAGTCCAAGTACCAACGATTCATTGACGCCATCGGCGGATGGGATGCTTTTCAGGGGGTTTTGCAGGCCGCCCATGCGATCGCTCACAAGCACGGCGTTTCGATTTCGGCCGTCTCCTTGCGCTGGGTGCTCGAGCAAGCGGCCGTCGGGGCGGTCATCGTCGGCGCAAGATTGGGCGAGAGCGAGCACCGGGCCAGCAATCTGGCCGTTTTTGGTTTCGCGCTGGATGCGCAGGACCATGCCTTGTTACGCCAAGCTTTTGCCCTTACCCAGGATCCGCCCGGTGACTGCGGCGATGAGTACCGCAAGCCGCCCTTCCTGACTGCCTCCGGCGATCTTAGTCACCATCTCAAACAGCTGGAGCGCCCTTTTTCAGCCCGGTCGGTCGCGGGTCTGGCGCAGCGCAGCCAAGTGTCCAGCGGCAGCCAATGGGAAAGCTTTGGCGGGTATTCGCGCGCTGTTCGACAGGGTTCGCGGATCATGGTCAGCGGCACCACAGCGACTCACGGCACCGGCCAGGTGGTTGCCCCGGGCAACGCGCAGGCCCAGACCGTCTTCATCCTCGACAAGATTGCGGCGAGCCTGCAGGCTCTGGGCTCGGGGCTCGAGCATGTGGTGCGAACCCGGATTTACCTTTGCGATATCGCTGCCTGGCAAGGGCCTACGGAGGTGCACGGCCGCGTTTTTGCCGACGTGCGACCGGCCAACACGGTTTTGGCCGTGGCTCAACTGGTGGGCGACTACGAGGTCGAGATCGAGGTGGAGGCCGAAATACCGCCGATGCCACGCAGCTTCGTGCGTACGAATTCGGTCTATGAGGCGATGGCAGGCTACAGCCGGGCGGTTATCGACGGCCCCTGGGCCTTTGTCTCAGGCACGGTAGGCGCAGACTTGGTCACGGGCCAGTGGCCGCAGGGCGCGGTCGAGCAAGCCCGGCGCGCCATCGACACGATCGAGGCTGCTCTTGCGCAGGCTGGATTTAGCTTGATGGATGTAGTACGCGTGACGGTGCATGTGGCCAAGCGCGAAGACATTGCTGGTGTCTGTGAAGTCATCGCGCAACGCTTTGGATCGGCCAGCCCGGCCAACACCACTTTGTGTACGCCCCTGGCGGTGCCCGAGTGCGAAGTGGAAATCGAAGTCACCGCCTACCGGCCGATCCATTGAAGCTTGCTGCGGCCTCAGACGGAAACCTTGGCAAAGCGCGGCTCCTTCCAGACCTTGGTCTCGAGCACCTGGACCAGGCGGTCAACGGCCGTCCAGATGTCTGCGTGGCTCAAATACAGGGGCGACAGGCCAAACCGTATCGAGTCCGGCTTGCGAAAGGAGCTGACCACCCCAAGGGCCAAAAGCGCCTCAGTGACGCTTCCTGCGCCCGGGTGACGGAAAGTCAGGTGACCGCCTCGCTGTGCGTAGTCCAGCGGCGATGTGACCGTGACGCCCAGATGCGCGCAGCGCTCGCGCAGTAGATCGACCAGCAACTCGGAGAGCGACTGGTGCTTCCAGCCCAGGTCCGCCGGCTTGACTTGTTTCCAAAGGTCGGCAGCGGCGCTCATGGCCTGATTGGCCAGGATAGAGGGTGAGCCGGTCAGATGCCTGCGCACGCCTGCCGAGGGGGCGTAGTTTGGAGCAAAGGCAAAAATGTCTTCGTGTCCCATCCAGCCGGCGATCACCGGCCAGTCTTTTTCTTGGTGGTGCGGATGCACATATAGCCATGCGGGCGCTCCTGGACCGCCGCACAAATACTTGTAGCCGCAGCCCACTGCAAAATCAGCCCCATCGGCCTGAAGCTCGACGGGAATTGCCCCGGCTGCATGGGATAAATCCCAGAACACCAGGGCGCCGCACGCATTAACCGCCTGACTGGTCTGGCGCATCGGCCAGCGGTAGCTCGAGCGGTAGTCGACATGACTGAGATAGACCACGCCGACATCGGGCCCGAGCGCGGCAGAGAGTTCATCGGGGTGATCAATCAGACGCAGCTGCGCCTGGCCATCGAGAAAATGCGCCAGGCCCTGGGCGATGTAGATATCGGTCGGGAAGTTATAGCGCTCGCTGACGATAACAGGCCGCTGCGGATTTATCTTCCAGGCGTAGGCCAGCAGCTTGAACAGATTGACCGATGTGTTGTCGCTGAAGATCACGTCATGGGGGCGTGCGCCCAGCAAATGCGAAAGCGCCTGACCCAGTAGCCAGGGCTTCTCCAGCCAATCGAAATAACTCCACCCGCGTCGACGCGCATCGCGCCAGCCCTGGGTCAGCAGGGCATGGACACGATCGGGCGCATCGGCCGGCATGGCGCCCACCGAGTTGCCGTCCAGATAAATCGTGTCCTCCTGCGGCTTTGCGAACGATGCGTGCAAAAAAGCCAGTGGATCGCGCGCATCGAGCGCTTGACAGTGGGCCAGCGTGACCATGGAGGTCCTCCTGAAAATCTCTTAAGTCAATCCTTCGCTGCGATCGCGGTCGCGGGCCAGTCGGTCACGAAGGGCCGGATCTCCATAGCCGGCGCCGCCCGGCAGTTCCAGGATCAGGTGACATCCGGCCGGCACTTCATGCACCCCCTTGTTCAGAATCACCGTGCCGTCACTGATGCGGCAAGCGCCCACCTGCCCATCTCTCCCGCCCTGGCGACCTCGAGCGGCATACAGCCGCCGATCGAAGGTGGCTGCCGATATCCGGAAGCTAGCGCCCTGTTGATGGCTGATTTCAATCACGCTGCCCAGGCCGCCCCGGTACTGGCCCGCTCCGCCGCTGCCAGGCAGGTACTCGCGGCGATGGAAAAGCAAAGGCGTGGCGGCCTCAGTGACTTCAACGGGAATACTACCGACTCCGCTGGGGAAGGCGGTGCAGGACAAGCCGTCCTTACCTGGCCGGGCCCCCATGCCGCCAATTCCCAGACTCATAGTGTGAAAGGGGCCGGCCGCGGTCTGTCCCGACAAGGCCAGCACCCAGATGCTGCCGGCACCCTCGGCACTGACCTGGGCTGCACAGGGCTCCTGAAGACAGCCGAACATCAAGTCCGGCAGCATCTGCCCTACGACATGACGGGCGGTTACCGGCGCCGGCGGCAGCGGGTGAACAATCGTGCCCGGCTCGGCCACCACCTCGATGGCCGAAAGTGATCCCGCATTGTTGGGGATATCCGGGGCAATGACGCATTTGATACCGTAAACGCAATAGGCGTCGGTGTAGCACTTGGGCGAGTTGATGCCCGCACGCGAAGCAGCAGAGGAGCCGGCCAGATCGATCCGCATGTGCGTCCCTTCGATGGACAGATTGGCCACCAAGTCCACGGGTTCGGTGCTGCCGTCAATGCGCATCGTGTGCCGCCATTGCCCGTCGGGCAGGGCCTTGATGGCCGATCGCATGGCTTGCGCCGAGGTCCCGACGATGTAATCGGCCAGTGCCTGCAAATCCCGCAGCTCAAATTCGGTCATCAGCGCCTGAAGCCGCAGTGAGGCGGCGTTATTACACGAGACCAGCGACATCAGGTCGCCCCGGGTCTGTAGCGGCTCCCTTACATTGCGCTCAAGTAAGGCCAGCAAAGTCTCGTTGGGGCGGCCGGCCTCAAAGAGCTTGAGATGCGGCACCCACAGGCCCTCCTCGTAGACCGACTGCGCCTCGGCGGTAAAGCCACGCCCCCCAATGTCAATGACATGGCAGGTGGAGGCAAACAGGGCCACCGCCCGACCGTGATGAAAGACGGGCGAGACCACCACGAAGTCGAAAAGGTGCCCGGTCCCCATCCAGGGATCGTTGGTCACCAGTACATCGCCAGGGCGCAGCTCGGCCAAAGGGAAGCGCTGCAGAAAATGACCTACCGCCATGGCCATGGTATTGACGTGCCCCGGCGTTCCGGTGACCGCCTGCGCCAGCATGCGACCGCCGGTGTCGTACACACCGACTGACAAATCTCCGGCCTCACGGGTGACTGCGCCAAAGGCGGTCTTCAGCAGAACTTGTGCGCCCTCTTCAACAACGGCGATCAGGCGATTCCACATGACCTGTCGCATCACCCGCAAACGCATTTCCTGGTCAGCAAGCGCGGATGGGGCGGCGGGTGAAATGTTTTGCATGGGTTGGACTCCGGGCCAGGTTCAGGCTGCCTCTGCTCTTGCCGTGGCCGCCCGCAGGTGCAGATGGCCGCGGCTGTCGACTTGAGCTTGCCAGCCCGCAGGTACCAAAGTGGTGGTTTGGTCCTCAACCACCAAGGCTGGCCCTTCGAAGTACGATCCGCCGGTCTGCTGCTCGCGGGCGTAGACGAGGTGATCGATCCAGCGGCCCGACAGAGGGTCGAAGACCGAGGCATGGCCCTCAGTTGCTCCGGGTGTAAGGCGGCCCATTGCCGCAGCAGCCTGCGGTCGCGTCCAGGCCGGTGCCGCTACGGATACGGTCCAGTTAAGAAATTCCAGGGGGACGCCCTCGATTAGCAAGCCGTATTGGGCCCGATAGCGCCGTTCAAAATCCTGCCGCAGTGCAGACAGGCCTGCCCGGTCCATCATCGGCTGGGGTAATTCGATGGTCAGCTCATGCCCTTGCCCTTGGTACCTTACATCCACCCAGCAGCGGGTCCGGAGCGGGGCCTTCGGGGCACCGGCCTGCACCACTTCTTGTGCACTGGTCTGCAAGTCCTCCAGCAGGGTATTGACCTGGCCAAAGTCCGGCCGGGTTTCATCCACGTACAAACTGCGAACCAGCTCGAAAGCCAGCGGTGAGAGCAGGAATCCAAGGGCCGAACCGACGCCGGCATTTTTGGGAATCACGATGTGATCGATATCGAGCCGCCGGGCCATGGAGGCTGCGTGCAGGGGTGCTGCCCCGCCAAATGCAATCAGCGTGCATTGGCCAATGGGCTGACCTCGTTCGATGCCATGGACCCGCGCCGCGTTAGCCATGTTTTCGTCGACGATCTCAAGCATGCCGCTGGCACCCCATGCCGTATCTAGCAACTGCGGCCTCGCAATTTCTTTATCGAGGCAGTGATCGGCAGCCTGCCGGTCAAGTTTGAAAGTGCCTCCGGCAAAGCGCAGTGGATCAAGACGCCCGAGCAGCAGTTGTGCGTCGGTCACCGTTGGCTTGTCGCCGCCCCGACTATAGCAGGCTGGGCCTGGAGCGGCCCCGGCGCTGTTGGGCCCCATGCAGATGCGGCCCAACAGGTCCAGGCGCCCGATGGAGCCGCCCCCGGCCCCGATCTCGACCATTTCCGTGACGGGTATACGGACCGGCCACCCGCTGCCCTTACGGTTTTTCCAGGATCGGGCCACTTCAAATTTGCGCGACTGCTGGGCCTGCCCCTTGTGGATGAAACAGATCTTGGCCGTGGTACCGCCCATGTCAAAACTCAAAGCATGTTCGAGCCCAAGCTCCAGGGACAGGAAGGCCGACAGGCTTGCCCCACCGGCGGGCCCGGACTCCACCAGCCGGATGGGGAACTCTGCGGCCGTCTCTAGTGTGGTCAACCCGCCGCTGGAGGTGACCATGAACAGCGGACAGCGAAAGCCCAGGGCGTGCAAGCGTTTTTGCAGCGCCCGTAAATAGCTCGACATCAGGGGCTGAACGTAGGCGTTGGCCACCGTGGTACTCAAGCGCTCGTATTCACGTATTTCAGGACACACCTGGCTCGACAGGCTGACAGTCAAATCGGGCCACTGCGCGCGCGCTCGTTGGGCGATTACCAACTCGTGCGCCGGGTTCGCGTAAGCATGCAGCAGGCCCACGGCCAAGGCGGTCACGCCTTGCAGTTTCATCGAGTCCAAGGCGCGATCGACATCGCTCATCGACAGGGCCTCGTATTCCCGTCCATCGGCCAGCATGCGGCCACGCACCCCAATCCTCAGTTGTCTGGGTACTAGGGGCAAAGGCTTCTCGAGGTCCAGGTCGTAGTGGTCAAATCGCTTTTCATCGCCCATGGCCAGGACGTCGCGAAAGCCCTCATTGGTGATCAGGCCGGTGACCGCTCCTTTGCGTTCAATCAGCGCATTTGTGGCCAAGGTAGTACCGTGTACCAGAAGGTCGAGATCCTCGGGTTCGGCGCGCCCCTGCGCCAGAACTTGCAAGATGCCATCAATCATGGCTTGCTCGGGCGCGTGCGGCGTGGTCAGTAGCTTGCTGGTGTAGATCTGCGGGCCACGCTGCAGGACCACATCAGTGAACGTCCCGCCGATATCAACGGCAACACGAAGACCGGGTGAAGGCGCCATAGCTGGGAGGTGAGGGATGAAATAGAGACCGGAGCTTAGCGGGCAGGCCGGTGCGCCGCTGTCAAGCGCTTTACATTTTGGGGAAATCCCCGCCAAGGATAAGTGGCCGCTGTCGTCAGGGGTCGCTCTTGAGGCCGCTAGCTTCGCGTTCGAGCTGCCCGGGCTTGAGAACCAGCCAGTGCCGACGCTGGCGGACGATCACTTGCTGGCGCTCGAGGCGGGAAAGGGCATAAGCCACGCTGACCCTGGACAAGCCACAAATATTGCCCATCTGCTGCTGGGTAAAGCCAATGCCGATTCGAACCCCTTCAGCAGTGACCGAGCCATAGGCGTGCATCAGGCCCAGTAGATGGTGGCAAATCCGCCGTCCCGCCGTTTTATGCCCCTGCAATTCAAGCTGTTGCAAAAGTATGCGCAGCCGCCGGCTGCTGAGCTCCCGATGCTGCTGGGCCAATAACGGGTGGTCGGTCAGCGCCTGTGCGAAGCGGCGCATATCGATGGCTCGTAGCCGGGCCTGGCTCGAAGCCAGGGCGGTGACCGCGTAGATGTCGCTATCGGGCCAGCCGCAGTCACCGACAAGACCGCGTTCGCCCAAAATCATCAGATGCCGCTCGCGTCCATCCAAAGAAAACGAAGAGAGTCGAATTCGGCCCTCTTCGACCACATACACCGTCTCGGCGGCCTGCCCTTGATGGAATAAAACCTGATCGCTGTGCAGACTGACACTGCGAGCGCCCTCGGTTAGCTCGGTCCAGCCATATTCCAGGTCGGCCAGCCAGGCCGATACAAAGGGTCCGCAGGTCCTGCCGCGGCTTGGCGAGGGTGCGGGCAGGCCAGATTTCGGTGCAGGCATGTGCGATGGGTCAGCGTCTTCAGGCCGGCTTCTGATTGAGCTCATACTTCATGATTCGCCCATGCCGGCCCTGCCGATCGCGCTCGAGATCAAACACATCGCCATCCAGTTGTCGACTGCGGCGCAGTACATCACGCAGAAGGTCGTGATCGCGCGTTTTGAGCTTGAAGGAGAAGGCCTCAAGCATTTGGGGCAGGTGTACGGCATAGCGTGCTCCGACGATTGCCGCGGCCACATGCGGTTGATCGAGCACCCAGCGGGTGGCCACGCTGGAGAGGGCCACGCCGTGGCGCTGGGCCACGGTATGCAGCGCCTGCAGCAATTGCTGGAACAAGGACCAGCCGCCAAAGTCATCGATGATCAGTTTGTATTTGATCAATGAGCGATTGTGCAGGGACCCGGCCGCTGGTTCCGGCTGACCCAGCCAGGCGGCGGTCAGAAAGCCGCCGGCCAGCGTGCCGTAGCACAGAAGTTGCATGCCGCTTTGCGCGCACAGGCTGGCCATCTGGTCTGCAGGTCGGCGATCCAGCAGTGAATACTGCACCTGCATGCTGACTACTTTGATACCTGCATCGAGCAGTCGCTGACTTTGCTCGGTGTTGAAATTGGTCGCCCCAATGAGCCTGAGGCTTCCCTCCTTCTGCAGGCTCTGCAAGTGTCGGGCTGCTTGCAGCATCCCTGCGGCCGTATAGTCCCACCAATGAAATTGCACCAGGTCCAGCCGCTGTGCATGGAGCCTTTGCAGGGAGCGTTGGTGAATGGTGCGAACGTAGCTCTCGTCGACCTGGTGCAGGATCGACAGGTCGGGGACGAATTTGGTGTGCACCTGCAAAGAGGGATCGTGCAAACGGTATTGCCCGATGAGTTCCTCTACGCCGGTGTAAATGTCCGCGCAGTCGAAGGTGTTCAGGCCTGCGGCCACGAAGGCAGCCATATCGTCGATCGCTCGCGAAGCCTGCACCTCCCCATGATCTCCGGCGAGTTGCCACCCGCCCCGGATCAGCCGCGGGATTTCATAGCCCGGGGCCAGGGTGCGTCTGCTGATCTTCATGGGCGGTCTCTCCAAGGGGTACGGCAGTGGTTTGGCTATGTTCAAAGCGGCGCTTGCGCGTTCGGGTGATTCGAAATCGCGTGGGGCAGTGGGGGTCGGGGCAGGCAATTTCGCTGTCAGTGCTGATCCAGTCATTGGGGTTGGTGCTGCGCTGCTTGGCTGCCAGCAAAGGCAGGATGGCGGCCAGTGAATACATCGAGAAGCCCTGGCCCGGCGGGAAGTGCAGCATTTCCCCGTGCACTTCAAAGTAATCGCCCACCTGGGCCCCGCAGTAGATTTTCTGGTCGCTCGGTCCGATCACCTCCACGCGCAGGTCATACAGCTCGAAGCTTTCGTCTTGCATGGCGTCACTCCGCATCAGGCCTTGGGACATTCCTAGCGCAAGGGCACTCAGGCCCCTGGCTTACACCCGTGAGGGCAACCCTATTGTGATGCACGAAGCGGGTCAAGCAGTCTTGAGCGTCCCTCTGCTTTTCGTCTTCCAACCCAACGGCATTATGCCGCCAATTTTTGTTCATGCTGACTGGTGATCCATGCTTCCAAGAATTGCATGGGCGAGGCGTAGCCGAGCGTGGAATGCTTGCGTCGCCGGTTGTAGAACGGTTCGATGTAGTCGAACAGGTCGGCCTCGGCTTCGGCCCGCGTGCTGTAGCGGGTGCCATGCACCCGCTCATTCTTCAAGCTGTTGAAGAAACTCTCCGTCGGGGCGTTGTCCCAGCAGTTCCCCTTGCGGCTCATCGAACAGTTCATGCCGTACTCTTTCAGCCGCGCCTGAAAGGCGTGGCTGGCATACTGACTTCCCCGGTCGGAATGATGAATCAGGCCTGGCGCCGGCTTTTTGCGGAACCATGCCATGGTCAGCGCATCGATTACGATGTCTGCCGTCATCCTCGGCTTGATCGACCAACCGACGACTTCCCGGTTGAACAGATCGAGTACCACGGCCAGGTAGAGCCAGCCCTCGTCGGTCCAGATGTAGGTCAGATCGGCCGTCCAGACCTGGTTCGGCCCTGCCGGCGTGAAGTTCCTGTCCAGCAGGTTCGGCGCTACCGGCAAGTTGTGCTTCGAATCCGTCGTCGCCTTGAATCGCCGCTTGTGCCGCGCCCGGATGCCGTTTTCGCGCATCAACCGCTCGACCCGTTCCTTGCTCGCCGGAAAGCCGCGATCCCGCAACTCCTGTGTGATACGCGGACTGCCGTAGGCACCCTTCAGTTCGGCGTGGATGGCGCGGATCAGCGCCAGCATCTGAACGTCCGTCAGGCGTTTGCGTTCCTGCGTACCCCCGCACTTCCAGGCACGATAGCCACTGATGCTGACCAACAGCACCTGGCACAACTCCGTCAGCTCAAACTCCTTGCGATGCGCCTCGATCCAGGCGTACTTCATAGCGCATCCCTCGCGAAGTACGCCGCCGCTTTTTTTAGGATTTCGTTCTCGTGCTTGAGCCGGACGTTTTCAGCGCGCACCCGCGATAGTTCCATTTGCTCCGGCGTGACCTGCTTCGTGCCAGGACCATTGAGCTTGCCAGCATCGAATGCCTTGACCCAGTTCCGCAGCGTCTGCTCGATCAGTCCAAGTTCTTTCGCAACCATCCCTGCTGTCTGCCCAGATTTCACCCGCTTTACCGCCAACTCCCGAAATTCGGGCGTGTATTCCTGCTTCGGTATCTTCTTCAACTTCTTTCTCCTTCCAAGTTACCGGGGCCTTATACCCCATCTCTTGGAAGACGATATTTCGGGGGAAGCTTAGTTTTAGGCTTTTCGGTACGCCGATTTTAACGCTTTTTGAGCAGCCTGCTAGGCTGCACTTGGGGCCCCTTTGGCTTATTATTTTTAGTTGCTTGT
>Ga0194134_10003601_pt1 | contig 16472 bp, 9 predicted proteins | sample TA2KigOff0mmetaG_FD_148602 | JGI IMG/M metagenome (GOLD analysis project Ga0194134, IMG submission 148602) | Freshwater microbial communities from Lake Tanganyika, Tanzania - TA2015056 Kigoma Offshore 0m | ecosystem: Environmental > Aquatic > Freshwater > Lake | place: Tanzania: Lake Tanganyika... | reverse complement strand
GCCAGGGGGACCGCGAGAAGCTCGACGAGTACCTCACCGGCCTCCGCGGGATCGAGCAGCGCATCGAGCGCGCCGAGCGCTTCGGGGAACTCCCCCGCGCGGACCGCGACACCCCGTCCGGCATCCCCGCCAACTTCGGGGACCATATGGACCTGATGTACGACCTGCTGGCGATGGCGTTCGAGACGGACTCGACCCGCGTCGCCACGCTCCTGCTCGCCGGGGACGGCAGCAACCGGGCCTTCCCGCAGATCGGCATCCCCGAGGGCCACCACTACTGCTCCCACCACCGCAACGATGCCGAGCTGATGGACAAGATCGCGCGCATCGACCGGTACTATATGGAGCGCTTCGCCCGCTTCCTCACCCGCCTGGAGTCCAAGCGCGACGTCGACGGCCGCTCGATCCTGCACAATTCGATGATCGTCTACGGCTGCGGCAACGCCGACGGCAACCGCCACACGCACCACAACCTCCCGATCCTCCTCGCGGGCGGGGGCGGCGGCACGCTCCAGCCCGGCCGCTTCCGCCAGCTCGGCGGGGTGCCGATGAGCAACCTGTTCCTCAGCCTCTCCGACCGGATGGGGGTCGATGGCGTCGCCCGCATCGGCGACTCCTCCGGCCGCCTGCCCTCCGTCTGAAGCGGGGCCTTCCGCCGGGGCCGCCCCGCCCCCGGCGCGCGTCGTTCCGCCGCGCCGTCCGATGCACCTTCCGCCGGTCGCCCGCCTCCTCGCCGGTCTCGCCGGGGCCGGCTGGCTCGGCGCCGCCCCCGCGCCCGCGCCGCCCCCGGGCCCATTGGAAACCCGGATGCTCCGGCTCACGGAGCTGCTCGACACCCGCCTGCCCGGGATCCTCGGGGTGGACGGGATGGTGCTGCGCCTGCAGCCGCGACTCGGCGATCTCCGCGACCGGGAGTACCTGCGCTTCCCCTTGGAGTTCCGGCGCGGGATCGCGGAACGCACGGAGCTGGCCCTCGGCCTCACCCCCTTCACCGCGAATCCCTTCCGGCGCGGTCCCGACCACCGCCACGGGCTGGGGGAGCTCCGGACCGAGGTCCGCCGCGCACTGCGGCTGCCCGCCGGTTCCGCGTGGCGCGCGGATGCCGGCCTCGAGGCGCGTTTCCCGCTGGGTCGCCCGCCGGCCGCGCTCAACGACGGCTTCGCCCACCTCACCCCCAACGTCGCTCTGAGCCGTCCGTGGCCAGGCTGGACCGGCGCCCTCGCTTACGCGGAGGTGCGGCACGACTGGGGTCTGCCGTATCCCGCCCGCCCCGCGGAGCGCCGCGCTGCCCGCCGGCGCTGGGACGCCACGGCCGCGCTGGGCCTGCTCTACCAGCCCGAGGCGTGGGGCGGTTTTTTGGAACATCACCTGCGCCGGGTGGGGGAGGATAGAACCTCCTTTGCCGCGCCGGAATCACGCGTGGGCGTGGTCTGGGCCGTGCCGGTCGCGCGCAGCCGAGCGTGGGGGCTGCCCGGCATCTGGCGGGCCGAGGTGGCCTACCGCCGCGTGCACACCTCCCGCCCCGGCTCGGAATTCGAGAGCGGCCTCGTCACGCGCGTGCGCTGGAACCTCGGGCTTCGCCCGCCGCCCGTCACCGCCCCGGTTTCCCCGGCGGCAACTCGGTCGCCTCGATCTCGATGATCTCGCCCGTGGTGCCCGGCCGCGGCGGGAAGCGCGTGGCCACCGCGGGCCGCCGCCGGGCCCCCCGGATCCGCAGGTAAAGGTAGGTGGCGAGCCCGGCCACCGCCAAGCCGGCCGCCACCACCAGGCCGACGGTCAGGGCGATCGCCGCCAGCGCCACCCCGAGGAGGATCTTCACGAGTCGCATCACGGCAGCAAACGGGGTCCGGGCCGGGTTGCAACCGACGGGCTGGGACGCCGCTCAACGGCGCGGGGGCGGCGCCGCCTCGACCGCCCGCGCGCCGCCGGCGCCGTCGGATTCGAAGGAGAAGTCCACGCGGGCCCCGGCGGCGAGGGGCGCCGCGTTGCCGCCAGTGCGCTCAAACTCGCCTGTGCCCTCGGTCACCTCCACGCCGCACCAGCCGAAGCCCGCCGCGGTCAGGCGCACCTGCAGGCGGGCGGCGCCGCCGTTCAGGCGCAGGACGCCCGCGGGGGTCACCACGGCCAGAAAGGAGCCCTGCGCGGCCCGCAGCGGCTTCACCTGCAGCCGCAGGTCACCGGCCGCGAGGCGCAGGCGGGTTTGCGAGACGCTCGGCTCCTGGGGCAGCGTCGCCACCTTGGTCCCGGCCGGGAACGGCGCCTGCAGCAGCTCCTCGAGCGTGAGCTCCGATTCCGGTCCCAGCTCGAGGCGGGTCCCGTTTGAAAGGACGAGGGTCAGCAGGGCCCGCCGCTCCGTCCGCACGGTGGCGTCCGCGGGCACGCGTTCCTCCGCCCGCACCGGACGGCGCTGGGTCCCGACGCCGGCCGTCGCCTCGCCCATCAGCTTCTCCACCACGCATTGCCCGGGGCGGGAAAGCACGGCCTCGGCCGCGCCGGCTGGACCGGCGCTGAGCAGCGCGGCGTAGCCGGCGAGGAGGAACCGAAAGGAAACGGCGGAGGCCACAGTGGGCAGGTGCCGGCGAAGCGGTGGGGCGGCAAGCCTCTTCCGGGGCGTCTGGACCGGCTTGCCAGCCGCCGTTTTCCACTTTCCCTCCCGCCTATGCTTTCGCGGCGCGCTCTCTCCGGCGTCTTCCTGCTCACCGCCGCCCTCCTCGGGGCCGTGCACCCGCACTCGGGCCGGTTGGAGGACCTGCGCGCCTTCGCAGCCGCGCCCACGCCGGGCGGCCCCCAGCCGGGCGCGCTGATCCCGAACTTCCGGCTCACCGACCACCAGGGCGTCACGCGCGAGCTTTATTACGAGTCGACCGCGCGGGCGGTGGTCCTCGTCTTCACCGCCCGCGGCTCCGCCCGCGCCCTCGCCACGGCCGCCGCCCTGCGGGATCTCCGCGCCCGGTTCCCCGCCTCCGATGTCGTCATTTGGCAGGTGGACTCGACCGCCGGCGCCGACCCCGCCGCCCTCACCGCCGAACAGACCCTGTTCAACAACGGGACCCCCGTCCTGCGCGATGAGGCCCAGCTGCTCGCCTCCGAGCTCGGGGTCACCCGGGAACTGGAGACCTTCGTGCTCACCGCCGGTCCCGGTTCGACGCTGCTCTACCGCGGGCCCTTGGACGACGCCCCGCCGGGCACGCTGCAGGCGCCCGGGCGGCGTTGGGCCGCCGAGGCCGTGGCGGCCCACCTCGCGGGCCGCCGTCCCGAGCCCGCCGCCGTGGAAATCCCCGCGGCCGCGCCGCGCCTCGCCCTGCCGGCCGCGCCGGAAATCGATTACAGCTCGGTCGTAGCGCCGATCGTCCAGCGGCGCTGCGTCGCCTGCCACGTGCCTGACGGGATCGCGCCGCACGCCTACACGCGGCACGCCGACCTAGCCTCCCGCGCCGACGCGATCCGCGGCACGCTGCTCACCCGCCGGATGGCGCCCTGGCACGCCGACTCCGCGCACGGGGCGTGGGCCAACGGGGTCGCGCTTACCCCACTGGAGTCCTCCACCCTCCACGCGTGGGCCAAGGCCGGGGCGCCGCGCGGCACCGGTCCCGACCCGCTGACGACGGTGCGGCCCCCCGCGAGCGACGGCTGGGAGCTGGGTCCGCCAGACCTGATTCTGACCATTCCGACCCAGTCGATCCCGGCGACGGGGACCATCGACTACGTCTACTCCACCGTGAACCTGCCTTTCGCCGAGGAGCGCTGGGTGCGCGCCGCGGTGGTCAAACCGGGTAACTCCCGGGTCGTCCATCACTCCCTAGTCTTTGAGGGGACGATCTTTGACGTGTTAGCCGCTGCGGGAGGGCAGGGGGGCTTCTTTGCTGGCTTTGTGCCGGGAGTCGCCCAGACCCCATTTCCGGCGGGCACGGGCAAGCGCCTCCGGCCGGGTTCCGCCCTCACCTTCCAGACCCACTACACGCCGACGGGGCGACCCGAGACGGATGCGACGCGCATCGGCCTGTATTTCCATTCCGCCGCCCCGGCCCGGGAACTGCAGACCCGCTCCGCTTACGCCCCGATCTTCCCGGTCAACACGATCTCCATCCCGCCCCGCGTGCGCGACTACCCGCGGCAGGCGACGTTCACTCCCTCGACCACCCGCGATGTGCTCCTCTACGAGCTCAACCCGCATATGCATTACCGGGGCAAGACCGTCCGCTACGAGGCCCTGCACCCGGATGGCACGGTGGAGACGCTCCTGAATGTGCCGCAGTACGACTTCAATTGGCAGACTGGCTATCGCTTCACCGAGCCGCGGCGGCTGCCCGCCGGGACCACGATCCGGCTGCGTGGCTCCTTCGATAATTCCCCGCAGAACCCCTACAATCCGGATCCGAACCAACTGGTCCGTGGCGGCGACCAGACGTGGGACGAGATGTTCATCGGGTACATCAACTACGCCGAGCTGCCGGAGCGCTCCGCGGCCCGCGCCCCGGTGCCCGGGCCGAACCGGTTCGCGCGCGCCCAGGCGGGCCAGCCGTTCCGCCTCGCCCTGCCCGCCCCCGGCGCCGGCGTGACGGTCGAGGCCCGCGGCTTGCCCGAAGGGGTCACGCTGACCAGCGACGCCCTGACGGGCACGCCCCGCCGCGCCGGCCGGCACGAGGTCGAGTTGCGCCTCAGCCACGCCGTGGGCGAGGCCCGGCAGCTGATCGACCTCGCGGTGCTGCCCGCGGCGACCGCGCCGGAATTCACCCGGCAGCCCCGCAGCGTCCGCGCCGCGCCCGGCTCCACGGTCACCTTCTCCGCCGCCGTCGCCGCCAGCCCGGCCGCGACCTTCGCGTGGTACGTCCGCGGCGGTGAGTTCTGCACCACCGAGGGCCCCGAGCTCACGCTGACGAATGTCGGCCCCGCGCACGCCGGGGACTGGGTCTGCGTCGCCACCAACGCCGCCGGCCGCGCCGCGAGCGCCCCCGCCACGCTCACGCTCGACTTCGGTGCGCTGGTGAACCTTTCCGCCCGCGCCTCCGTCGGCACCGGCGCCAACGTCGTCATCCCCGGTATCACCGTCCGCGGCACCCGGCCCAAGACACTGCTCATTCGCGCCGCCGGCCCCGCGCTCGCCGCCTTCGGCCTCGGGGGCACGCTCGCCGACCCGGTGCTTTCGATCTTCGATGCCGCGGGCGACCGGATCCTGTTCAACGACGACGCCTCCGCGTTCCCCGATCCCGCCGCCGTCGCCACCGCCTCCACCCAGGCCGCCGCCTTCCCGCTGCCCTCCGCCGGTCGCGACGCCGCCGTGCTGGTCACCCTTCCGCCCGGTGGTTACACGGTCCAGGTCTCCGGCAACGGCACCGGGGCCGCGGCCCAAGGGGTGGCGTTGGTCGAGGTCTACGAGGCGGATGCCGAGCCCGGCGCCCTCGTCAACCTGTCCTGCCGCGCCCGGGTGGGCACCGGCGGCGACGTCCTCATCGCCGGCTTCGCGGTGGGGGGCACGGCGCCGAAGCGGCTGCTGCTCCGCGGGATCGGCCCGACGCTGGGCAGCCTCGGGGTTACCGGCTCGCTCGCCAATCCGCGCCTGGCCGTGCTGCGTTCGGGGGCGAGCGAGGAGCTGGCCGCCAACGATGATTGGGAGGCGGCCCTGGCGCCCGCGTTCGCCAGCGTCGGTGCCTTTGCGCTCACCCCGGGCAGCCGCGATGCCGCGCTGGTGGTCACGTTGCCCCCTGGGGCCTACACGGCCCAGGTGAGCGGCGTCGGCGGTACCACCGGCATCGCGCTGGTCGAGGTCTACGAGCTGCCCTGAGTCGCGGGGTGGGCCACAAAAGGCGCAAGGGATCGGAGCCGCGGACGATGCTTGCGTGGCGTCCATAGACGCCGCGGGGCGAAATTGCGGGAGCAGTTCAGGCGAAGGCTTGAGCCGCAGATAGCCGACCGCGCAGCCGTGCGGGCCTCAATCAATAGGGGCAATCGCTGGGAGCCCTCTGGTCCGAGCGCTCGCGCCGAGTCCTCCGCGGCGTCTATGGACGCCACGCTCAGTCCGGTCCGCGCCGAGCGGCCCTTGTGCCTTTTGTGGCTAGCCCACTCCTGAGCGAATCCGTAGGCGGGCGGGTCAGCGGAAGGGGTCAGGGCGAAACCTGCAACTGCTCGGAGCCCTCACTCGGGGCGCTCGCCCTAAAACGACCGCGGCGTCTATGGACGCCACGTTCAATGCGATCCGCGTCGAGCCGCCCTTGAGCCTTTTGTGGCCATCCCACCCGGCGGGCCCGCCGCGCGCCGCTCAGGCCTTCCTGAGCAGGAACGCGCCGCCGCCGTCGTGGCCCGCCACCCAGGGCTGGCTCACCACGGAACGCTCCAGGCTGAACGGCCCGCCCGCCTTCCCCGCGAGGAAGGCGCGCACGACGTGCTCGTTCTCCTCCGCGTCGATGCTGCAGGTCGAATAGACCAGCCGCCCACCCGGGCGCACGAGCCGCGCCGCCGCGTGCAGGAGCGACAACTGCTGCGCCGGATGCTTGCGGAAATCCCCCGGCTGCAGGCGCCACTTCACGTCCACCCGGTGCCGCATCACGCCCGTGTTGGAACACGGCACATCCAGCAGCACGCCATCATAGGCCTCGGGCAACCGATGCTCCCGCAGCACCATCCCGGGCTGGCCCAACAGGTCCGCCTGCACCAATGCCACGTCCACGCCCCGGGCGCGGGACAGGTTTTCCTTCAACCGCTCCAGCCGCGTCCCGGGCTGGTCCACGGCCACGAGGCGGCCGGCGCCCATCTGATCCGCAATGAGCAGGCTCTTGCCCCCGGGGGCCGCACAAAGATCGAGCAAGGTCTCGCCCGCTTGCGGGGCCAACAGCTCCACCGGCAGGCGGGTGGACGGATCCTGGAGGTACAGTTGGCCCGCCGCCAGGAGCGGCTCCACGTCCGCCCAACGGCCGGAGGGCACGCGCAGGAAGCCCGGCCAGGCCGTCGGCTGGAGGAACTCCGGCGGCTCACCCGGCCCCCGCCAGCGCCCGTGCACCGGCGCCGGGGTCTGGTTCCATTCCAATAGCGACCGCGTCGCCGCCGGGCCGAATTGCGCCTGCCAGGTCCGCACCAGCCAGACCGGATGCGAAAAATACTCGGCCAGGGTCGCCGCGTCCGCCTCCGCCGGCGGTGGGGGCTGCGCCAGGGGCTCGGCCAGGCGCCGCACGACCGCATTCACCATCCGGGCCTCGGCCGGGCTGGCGAGCGTCTTGGTGCGCTCCACGGCGTGGTGCACGATCCGCGGCACCCGCCCCGGGTCCGCCTCCGCCGCGGCCGCCGCCTCCAGCAGCTCCAGGCCCGCCAGCAGCAGCACCGCGCGCACCTCGTGCCGCGGGGCGTGCGCGACCAGCCGCCCCAGCGCCGCCTCCAGACGCCCGTGGTGCCGCACCACCCCCAGCACCCGGTGCTGGCACTGCGCCCGCGCCGGGCCCGTCAGCTCCCGCGGCAAGGTCTCCAGCAACAGGTCGATGCGCTCCCCGCGGGCGATCCAGCGGGTGAGCAGCAGGGCGGCGGAGGTCCAGGCGTCGGGTGGCAGGGCGGTTTGGGTCGGCATCAGGGCGTCTTCCCGGGACGCCCGGGGCGACACTCGGTTTGACAAGGCGGAGAAAGGTCCGCTCAACTCTCCCGTTCAGGTCATCAGTCACGCAACCATGAATTCCGAAGCCGTTTCCGCGCTCCTCGCCAAAATGCCGGCCCTCAAGCCGGCCAAATCGAAACTCGAGGCGATGGTGCCGGGCGCTTACGTCGTCCACCGCAGCTGGGGCTTCGGCCAGATCCGCGCCTACGACGAGTCCGCCCAGCGGCTGACGATCGACTTCAAGGGCAAGGCCGGCCACGCGATGGATCCCGCCTTCTGCGTCTCCACGATGGAGGTGCTCCACCCCCGCCACCTGCTGGTCCGCCGCGAGACCGAGCCCGCCCGCATCAACGAGCTGATCGCCAACGAGCCCGCGCAGTTGGTGGTCGAGGCCCTGCAGGCCTACCCGAACCAGGCCGCCACCGCCATCGAGCTCGAGATCGTCCTCGCCCAGGTCCTCGGCGAGGAGAAATTCAAGAAGTGGTGGGCCGCCGCCCGCAAGCAGATCGCCCAGGACGCCCGCCTCTCCGTCCCCGCCAAGAAGACCGAGTGCTACGTTGTGCGCGAGACGCCCGTCTCGGCCGAGGACGGCATCCGCGAGCAGTTCACGAGCACCCGCTCCGCCCGCCGCCGCATCACCCTCGCCGAGGAACTGATGGCCGCCGTCGACGGCAAGGCCAGCCCCGGCGACCTCGGGGCCATCCTCGACGGCCTCGCCGAGTCCGTCCGCGATTCGAACCAGCTCGATGCCGCGGAACGCCTCTACGGGGCCGCCGTCCGCGACGACCTCACCAAGCTGCTCGGCCGCACGGACGCCTTCGAGCCGGCCCAGGCCACCCTGATCGCGAACACCCGCGACCTCCCCGGCATCGCCGAGAAGATCCCGGTGCACTTCCAGGCCCGCTTCCTGCGGCTGATCCGCGACACGCACCCGATCGAGGCGCGCGACGTGCTCTTCCAGCTGCTCAAGACCTCGCAGGGCAAGTTCACCACGGAGTGCATCAACTTCCTGATCGAGGAAGGACACGCCGACCACCTCGCCGAGACCCTCCGCCGCTGGCAGACCGAGCAGAACCTCCGCGCCCCGGTGCTCCTCTGGATCGTCAAGAACCGCGACTCGAAGAAGTTCGCCAAGCTCCTCCACGACCTGATCACCCCGCGGCTGCTCAGCGCCATCTTCTTCGCCATCGATTACGAGGCCCTCCAGGCCGCCAGCGCCCGCCGGATCCCGCTCGCCGACATCCTCTCCGAGGACACCGACCTGATCCCGGACCTGCTCTCCACCGCCGACCCGGAGACCGCCCGCGACCTCGCCAACACCCTGATGCTCAACCAGGGCTTCGAGGAACTGACCAAGAAGTCGCTCCTCGCCCGCTTTATCAAGATCTTCCCGAAGATCCAGTCGCTCGTCGCCGCCGACGCCGAGGGCAAGGACGAGCAGCTGATCGTGTCCCGCGCCAGCTACGACCGGAAGCGCGAGGAGTACGATCAGATCGTGGCCAAGAAGATCCCCGAGAACTCCAAGGCGATCGCCGCCGCCCGCGAGCACGGCGACCTCCGCGAGAACTCCGAGTTCAAGATGGCCAAGCAGGACCAGTCCGTGCTGATGGCCCAGAAGGGCCAGCTCGAGCGCGACCTCGCCCGCGCCCGCGTCACCGACTTCAAGGACGCCACGACCGACCAGGCCAGCATCGGCACGGTGGTCGCAGTCCGGAAGGTGGCCGATGGCTCGACCGCCACGTTCACCATCCTCGGCGCCTGGGACGGCGATCCCGACCGCCACATCATCTCCTACAAGACGGCCTTCGGTGCCGCCCTCCTCGGCCGCAAGCCGGGCGAGGTGGTCAAGGTGAAGACGGCCGGCGTGGATGAGGAGTTCACGATCGTCGGGATCTCCCGCTACGTCGCCTGATTCTCCCGGGCCGCGCGCGCCGCGCTATGGCGCCGCGTGGCCTCCAGGAGCGCCGGGAGGTTCGGCAACGGCCGCACCTCCGCGAGCAACTGGTACGCGAACCACCCCGGCGCCAGTCGAATCAAGTAGCGTTGCACCGCGAGCAGGCGCCGGCTCCACGCGGGGTTCGCCAGCGCCAGCGGGATCGGCGCCGGCACGCCTGTGATCCGTTCGACCCGGAACCCGCCCTCGCGCAGCAGCCGCCGGAGGGAATGGAGGGTGAACAGCCGCCGATGGCGCACATCGAGGATGCCCCGGCGCGTGGGGTTGAAATGCCCCGCCAGCAGCATCAGCCGCGGGACGACGAAGCCCAAATTTCCCGTGGACAGCACGACCTTGAGGCCCGGCCCCGCCGCCGCCCGCAGCGCCGACGCGTACGTCTCGGGATCCGCCTGCCGCGAGAGTTCATCGAGCAGCAGCACCACGTCGATGCCCCGCAGGTCGTCCGGCGGAACCTCGCTCCCCGCCTCCGGCCCGCGCACCTCGTCGTAGGCCCCCGCCCGTTCCGGCGGCACGGCCCAGCCGAGCACGCGGCAACCGCGCGCCCGCAGCGGCCCGCACAGCTCCGCCCCCGCGCCCCCGAGGTCCAGCACCACCGTGCCCGCCGGCACCGCCTCCAAGGCCGCCGTGAGCACGGAGGGAAAACTCAGCCTGCCCGGGGCCGCCGGGGCGTCCGCCGGCGGCACCACGTCGAAGTTCCGCCGGTACAGCAGCCCCCAATCCTGCAGGCGCGCGACCAGCGTCGTGCGCAGGGTGTCCGAGGCGTAACGCAGCCCGTTCACGCGGCAGATCTCGTCCCCGTAGCGGGTGGGGAAGGGGACCTCCGTGATCCGTGCCCCGGTGCGCAGGGCCTGCACGATGAACTCGGGATCGAAATGAAAGACGTCCGCGTTCAGCTCGAATGGGATCCGCCGCAGCAGGTCCGCCCGGAAGGCCTTGCAGCCGGTGTGGTACTCGCTCAGCCCCACGCCCAAAATCCGGTTCTGGCACGCGGTCAGCAGCTGGTTTCCCACGCGCTTGTACAGGGGCATCCCGCCGCGCCGCGCGCCGCCCGGGGAGAGCATCCGCGAGCCCAGCACGAGGTCCGCCTCACCCCGCCGCAGGGGAGCCAGCACGTCCGGCAGGCTCTCCGGGGCGTACTGGCCATCCCCGTGCAGGAGCGCCACGAAGTCGTGGCCCTGCTCCAGGGCGTACCGGTAGCCCAGCTTCTGGTTGCCGCCGTAACCCTGGTTCACCGGGTTCACCAGCACGGTCAGGCGATGCGGGCAGCCACCCTCGTCCCGCAGCCGCTCCGCCACCTTGAAGGTGCCATCCGCCGAACAATCGTCGATCACCAGCACCTCCACGTCTAGGCCTGCGAACCCCGGCAGCCGCCGCAACACGCCGGTGATCGTCCCCTCTGCCTGGTACGCGACCACCAGAATCAGGAGGCGCGGGACGCGCGCCGGTTCCGGCAGGGTCGCGTTCATCCCGTGCAGACGACGCCCCTGGGCCGCCTCAGTCGCGGAACCCCTCCGCCCGCTCGACGATGAACTTCGGGCGTGCCCGCACCTCCTCGTAGATGCGGCCGATGTACTCGCCCAAGATCCCGATGCTGATCAGCTGGATGCCCCCAAGGAACGAGATCAGGATCACCAGGGTCGGGTTGCCCCAGGCGATGGGCCAGCCCATCAGCTTGTAGAAGAGATAGATCCCCATCAGCAAAAACGCCCCGCCCGAGACGAGGAAGCCCAGCCATGTGCTCAGGCTTAGCGCGTAGGTGGAGAAGCAGAAGATCCCGTTGAAACCGATGCGCAGGGACCCGAGGAAGCGATTGTAGTTGGTCTCCCCGGCGAAGCGTGCCGGACGATCGAACGGGATCAGCGCCTGCCGGAACCCCACCACGGCCACCATCCCGCGCAGAAACCCGTGGGTCTCCTTCAGGCGCGTCACCTCCGCCACCACCCGCCGGGACATCAGCCGGAAATCCCCCGTGTTGGGCGGGATGCGCACGTCCGCGATCTTGTTGATGACCTTGTAGCCGGTCGCCGCCACGAGGCGCTTCACCCACGGCTCCCCGGTCCGCTGGCGCCGCTGCGGCAGCACGACGTCGAACCCCTCGCGCCACTTCGCCACCATCTCGCCCAGCAGCTCCGGCGGATCCTGCAGGTCCACGTCCATCACCACCACCGCCTCGCCCGCCGAATACTGCAGGCCCGCCAGGGTCGCCATCGGCTGGCCGAAGCGCCGCGAGAACCGCAGCAGCTTGACCCGCGGATCCTCGGCGCGCGCCGCGAGGATGACCTCCTCAGTGCGGTCCGGCGAGGGATCGAGCGCGAAGATCACCTCGTAGTCCTCCGTGATGGCGCTCAGAATCGGCCGCACGCGGCGCAGGAACTCCGGGACGTTCTTCTCTTCCCGGTACACCGGGACAACGAGGCTGAGGAGCATGGCGGGGAAGGGTTACCAGCGTAGCCCGAAGGCGAGGAGCCGCGCCGTCAAGGCCCCGTGCCACCGGGCGCGCCGGGCGTGATGCTCCATCTGCGCCCCATCGTCGGACCTTTCCCCGTGGAAACGCACCCGGATGCGCCGCATCTCCTCCGCCCCGGTCGTGTGGATCGCGGTCGCCGTCTTCTGCTCGGCGTGGACCCGGAACGCGCCCAGGAAGTACGGCACCCGCCGGAGCACGCAGCCCGCCTGCTGGAAGCGCGCCAACAGGTCCCAATCGAGGGCGAACTGGAAGGTCGGGTCGATCCCGCCCACGCGGTCCCACGCCCGCTTCCGCCAGAACACCGTCTCCTGCGGCACGTAGTCGACCCATTCCAGGGTCGCCGGATTGTGCCGCGGCAACACCCAGCGCCCGATCTCCCGGTCCTCCTCGTCGATCAGAATCCGGTGCCCGTAAATCACATCCACCTCCGGATGCCGCGCGAAATAGCCCGCCGCGAAGGCCAGCGAACCCGGCGCGAGGAGGTCATCCGAGTTGAGCCACGCCATCACGTCGTCCGGCGCCAGTTCCCCGGTGACGTGCCCGAAGCCCCGGCGGATCGCGTCCGCCTGCCCCCGGTCGGGCACGGATTCCCAATGGCGCAGGCGCGCGGCGTGGCGGGCGATGAGCGCCGCGCTGCCGTCGCGCGAACCACCGTCCTGCACCACGTACCGCAGGCCGGGGAACTCCTGGTCGAGCACGCTCGCGAGGGTCCGCCCCAAAAACCGCTCCTGCCCGTAGCTGGGAGTCACGACCGCGACGCTCAGGCTGCCCCCGGCCGGCGTCCGGTGGCGCGCCAGGGCGCGGTCCCAGCGCAGTGGCCGCGGCGCGTGCTGGCGCAGCACGCCGAGCTCGCCCGGTTGCCCCTCCACCAGCCGCCGGTACAGCCGGGCTTTGAAGGGCCGCAGCCAGCGCTCGCGGACGTAGCCCCGCAGCAGCAGCGCGATCCGGCGCAGGTCCGCCGTCGAATGGGTGGTTTCCGCCGCCACCTCGCGCAACACGCGGTCGCGGTGCGCGATGCCGGCGCTCAGTTCCCGGATCACCAGCTCCTTCTCGCCCAGCAGGCGGCCGTAATGCTTGGCCTGCTCCAGCTCGTGCAAGCCCGCTTCCCGGTTGGCCGTCCCTTGCCGCAACTCCTCCAACTCGGCCGTCTGCCGGATGCGTACCGCTTCCAGGTTCCGGATATGGACCGCCTGGTCCTCGAGCGCCCGCGCCGCCCGCCCCGGCTCGCCCGTCACCTCCGCCAAGGCTCGGTCCCGGACCTCCTTCTCCGCCTTCAGGAGGTTGTTCTCCGCCTGAAAGTGCCGCACGTGCCCGTCGAGGATCAAAATGGTCTTCTCCCGCTCGTCGCACACCGCCTTCAGGGCGGCGATTTCCCCCTGCTTTTCCGCGATCGAGAGGTCCTTCTCGCGCGCCAGGGCCGTCAGCTCCTCCAGCTTGTGCTGCCGGGCCAAATGCCCCGCCTGCGCCTCCCGGTGCCGCTCCGCGGTCGCGCCCAGCACCGTCCGCACCTCCGCCGGGATCCGCTGGATTGCGCTCACGGCAAAGGCCTCGGCGGCCAGGGCGGCGTCCACCGCGGCGATCGCGTCCGCGGGGGTGATCGCCTGCAGGCAGGGGGCGTCCCCAAAGGGGCAATCCCACCCGCAGCCAAAGCAGGGCAGGGGATGCACCACCGCCGCCCCGTGCGCCGCCGCGGGCTGGAAACGGGGCCAGGTACCCCCGCCAAAGATCCCCACGGTCGGAATGCCCGTCGCCGCCGCCAGGTGCATTGCCCCGGTGTCGTTGCCCACGAATACCGCCGCCCCCGCCAGCAACCCCGCCAAGACGGATAAGTCCGCCGGCCCCTGCCCTAGCCACAGGTACGGGCCCGCCAGCGGCGCGAGGTGCGCCCGTTCCGCCTCCGCGCCCACCCAGAGGGTCGGCAGGCCGTGCCGCGCCCGCAGGTGCGCCACCACCTCCGCGTACCGCTCCGCCGGCCAGGTCTTCAGGCGCACGTTCGCGAACCCCGCCGCCGCGCAAACCGCGTACTTCCCCCTCGTGAGCCCGAGGGCCTCCAGCGTTGCCGGGTCGGGCTCCGCCGGGAGCCTTGGCGGGGCGGACGGCAGTTCCCGGCCCAACACCGCGGCCGCCAGCCGCAGGCCGCGCCGCCAATCCAGCTCCTCCGCCGGCGGGATCACCCGCTCAGGAAACACGCCCGCCGCCTCAATGCCCAACGCCACCCGCAGCCGAGTCGAGAAATACGCGTCCGCCGCCTCCGCGCCCAAGGCCACGCGCCGCGCGCCCGGCGCCGCCGCCGCCACGGCCGCCTCCAGCCAGTTGCCCCGCGCCGTCGCCGCCACCACGACCTCCGGCACCCGCTCCCGTACCGCCGCCAGCAAACGCTCCCGCTCCGCCGTCTCCTCCTCCGGACCGTGGCGGAACGGATCCAGCGTCGTGGTCAGCCACTCCACCGGCGCCTCGCCCACCCGCGCCGGCACGAGCAACGGGGTCAGCCCCGCGTACGCCGCGCGCACGACCACCGTCAGTCGCGTGGCCGGCCACGCCGCCCGCAACGCCTGCAGGGCCGGGGCCAGGAGGACCAGGTCGCCAAGGGTGTCCAGCTTCAGGACGAGGGCGCGTTGAGGAGCGTTCATGGCGCGGGCTGCAACTCCATCGCGACCAGGCGCGCGGTGCGCCGCCGTTGATCCGGCGCCGGCAAGGGAAAGTCCACCGCGGAGCGCAGCTCGAGCCGGCCGACCCCCGCGCTCGCCGCCACCGGAAGATCCACGACCGAATACTGCGCCGCGGGTAGGCGGTGCTCGCGGACCGCACCCTCGCCCGCCGCGGTGGCGTCGGGCTGCAGCACCGTCGTCAGGCGGCCCTCCGGCAGGCCGCTCCAGTCGGGGAACTCCAGCCGCAGGCGCAGCGTCCGCTTCCCCCCCGGGGGCAGGTCGATGGTGGCGCCGCGTTCCAGCCAGCCGTCCTGGTCGATCCCGCGCGCCGGCAACCGCGCCCCGCCCGCCGTGCCAAAGTCAAAGGTGTGGGTCGGCAGACTCGGGAACACCTCCACCAGATTCAGGTTCGCCCCGATCGGGCGGCGGTCCTTGTCCGGCAACGGCGCCTGCGCCGAGAACGAGAGCCTCAGGTGGGTGGTCGCGGCCGCGGTGGGCAGCGGCAGCAACCAGTCGAACCCGCCCACCGGGGCCGGCACGGTGTAGGCGCGGTCGCCCACCCGCACCCGGATCACGCCCGCCCCCAGCGGCCGCCCCGGCAGGTCCGGGACAAACCCGCGGATCCGCGCCACGCCACCCGCGGGGGTGCCGGTCAGGATGAACTCGCTCTCCGGCGACACCCAGCCGTCCTCATAAATGCCCGCATACTCCAGCCCGGAGGCGAACAGCAGGTCGTCCGGGAAACGCCCCAGCCGCGCCGGCCGGCGCAGCGCCGCCACCTCGTCCCGCCCCAGCGCCGAGATGTCGCGCGCGTAGGCCACGAGCTTGCGCGAGTCCAAAGGCACCTGCGGGTTGTACAGGGCGGCCAGCCCGCCCCGCTCATAAGGGAACTGCACCGGCAGCTCGTGCAGGTCGAGGGCGAGGTAGGCCGCCCCGCCCAAGGTCACCGGCCGCACCGGCCCGAGGATCCGGTTGACCGCCCCGTGCCCCGGCAAACCGAGCGGCACGGCCTCGGCGCCCAGCAGCTTCGCCTCCTTGGCCCACGAAGTATGCCCCGGGCCCATAAAGGTCTTGGTCGCCAGCAGGCGCACGTACACCTCGGCGTCCGGGCGCTCCACCCGCAGCAGCAAAAAGCGCCCGATGCCCGTGAAGTCCTGCCGCGGGGTGTACGGGTCGGCTTCCTGCTGGAAGATCGCGATGCGGTTGCGGTCGCCCAGGTAGTAGTGGTTGCCCCGCCCGGAATGGACGAACACGAGGTGGTTGCGCACCTCCGCCACCGGCTGGAGGCGGAAGAAGGCCTTTGGCTGCAGCGGCGCCGGGAAATGGAACTTGTTGAACAGGCCCAGCGCGGGATCGAGCGTCAGGTAGGTGTCCGCCGCGCCGGGCGCGTACTCCAGCCGTGGCGCCCGGAAGGTGGTCTCGAACAGGCGCAGGGTCTGCGTCGTCCGCTGGTCGCGCTCCGCCAGCCGCGGCCGCGCGGACAGGAGTGCATCGAAGTGCGGGTGCAGGCCGACCAAGGTGGTGCCGAGGCGCTCGTACTCGATCGGCGCGATCTGCTGGTAATAATCGCGCGAGAGGTAGCGCAGGTCGGTGCCCCGCAGCGCCGCCGCCGCCAGCTTGGCCGCGACCAGGTTGTTCACGTCGGCCAGCACCCGCGTGCCGGCCGGTACCGGCGGCGCTTCGGTGCCGAGGGCGGAGGCGCTCTTCGCCTCGGTGAGGCCCCCCGCGCGGTCGCCCTGCGAAACCCCGGTGTAATGCAGGGCCGTGGGCGCCGCCGCGAGGGCCGCCAGGGCAAGGGCCACCGGCGCGGTCAGCCGCGGCCGCGGC
>Ga0194134_10003595_pt1 | contig 16502 bp, 27 predicted proteins | sample TA2KigOff0mmetaG_FD_148602 | JGI IMG/M metagenome (GOLD analysis project Ga0194134, IMG submission 148602) | Freshwater microbial communities from Lake Tanganyika, Tanzania - TA2015056 Kigoma Offshore 0m | ecosystem: Environmental > Aquatic > Freshwater > Lake | place: Tanzania: Lake Tanganyika... | reverse complement strand
CATCGAGCACATTGGTGCTGAGTTGCAGGCTTTAAGACAGGATATGAAGGAAGATCGGCATGAAATATATGGTCGACTTGGTACCGCTGAACAGCGAATTTCAGCCCTAGAGGCAAAGAGATAGTACTGAAAATTTAATGGCACACTAGTGCAGCTTCATTCAGATCAATGATTGCACTTACCGCCTGGTTTTTTGCTCATGGCACTGAGCTTTTCGCTGCACTATTTGCTGTTCATGCTGCAGCAGTTGCTGTTGTAAATTTAACTCCAACCCCAAGAGATGACGAAGCCGTCGCCAAATATTACAGAATTATTGAATTCGCTGCGGGTATTTTCACTCGTTTAGTTAAAAAATGATTGATGAAAACAAAAAAGACTTAACGCATGTTGAGAGAATGGCTATTTGCCGTAGGTGCGTATATTTCGAAAGATTATACGCAAGATGCAAAATATGCAAGTGTTCAATGAATATTAAGACGCAGAATAAAAGCGCTACTTGTCCTCTACAAAAATGGTAGAATTTAAAAAACAATTATCATGGAATCTCCCAAGGTAGACCCAAAAGACTGGCAGCAAAGAATTGCCATTTGCGAAACATGTGAGTATTTTCAAAGAAGGCTTGCACGTTGTAAAAAATGTGGATGTTTTATGGCAATAAAGACAAAAATACCTCAGGCAGCCTGCCCCATCAACCGTTGGTAATGGTACACTAGTTGGCGTTATTAATGCCAATGTCAGTTACAACCTGGCAAATGATTGCCAATCTAGCTTCTAAGTCTGGGGCAAAATATCCGGAGCTGGTTGCTGCACAATGGGCATGTGAATCAGGTTGGGGCAAATATCAATCTGGCAAGAACAATTTTTTTGGAATTAAAGGGTCTGGCACAAAAAAAGAAACTCAGGAGTGGGATGGTGCTAAATTTATTACCATTGTAGATGAATTCAAGGACTATTCATCTGCAGAAGAATGTGTCAATGACCTTGTCGAGAAATGGTATAAGGATTACAAGGGATATTCTGGAGTCAATGATGCGCCAAACAGAGAAGAGGCTGCAAGGCAATTAGTAAAGCAAGGGTATGCCACAGATCCCGCGTATAGCTCAAAATTAATAGATATCATGAGCCGTAATTCTCCTCCACGTCTAAATACGCAAAGACCGGCTGAGGAGTATGTGGAGCTCACTGATGCTGCTAAATATTTCCGTGGGGAAAAGCATCAGATCGAGGCCTGGAAGGCGCTACAAGGCCAACTTACCGAAGATCAGCGCAGAGCATTCACGAAGGCATTTCGTGGCCCTCTAAAGCCCTCCAGGGGGCCCATGCCGGCATCTGTGACGTTCCCTCTTGACGTAGCCTATTTTTATCAAAGAGATAGTAAGACCGGTCACGGAGAAAGATCCTGTCAGTCCTCTGCAGTCGCGATGGCGATTGAGTATATTGACCCTGAAATTATTTTCGATGACGATGAATATTTGAATGTTGTTTTTAAATATGGTGATACAGTTTCGCAGATTGCTCAGAAAAAAGCTCTTGATAGCCTAGGCATTAAAAATCAATTTAAGATGAATGGATCCGAACAGGATCTAATTAACATTTTAGAGAAAGGTTACCCGGTTCCCATTGGAATTCTTCACAAGGGCAGTATTTTTGCGCCCAGTGGCGGGGGGCATTGGATTACTTTAATTGGATATGATGAAAAATATTTTTATGCCCATGATCCTTTTGGTGAATTAGATTTAGTTAATGGTGGCTATCCAAAAACCGGCCCAACAGATGGCAAATGCAAGAAGTATACGAGAACCAATTTAATGAAGAGATGGCTCATTGCCAGTAAAAATGATGGTTGGCTTTGGGACTTTACAACAAATAATATTAGATGAAACAGATTGTTCTTTCTTTTTTGCCAGGTTATTTTTGGGACGGTAGGTGTTTAAAAAGCACTGGTGCGGCCATCGCCCCAAGTCAGCATATTAGCTCAAAAAATGGTGAAATTATATATTATGTGCGTCCAATTGGCTGGTCCTGCTCTTGCTACATTCGTCGTCAAGGTCTCTTGGATTATATTCAGGGTCTAGATTCCTAGTCCAACAAAACATGCCATTGCTTGACCATTCTTTTGTTTTTTGTGGTATTTGATCCACTGGCAATTCTTGTGATGTGCAGATTCCATGAGAATATCCATAAAGAATAGCGGTTTTCATAAAATTATATCTGCCATATCATTTTTCCTTTAAAGAAGGGCCGCTTGCAATAACTTCATAGATATATCTCTCAACTTCGTCAACTTCCCAGTCATATTCATTCGCCAATAAGTTGCCAAGGTAATTTAAGGTATCTTCGTGCCCGTCGTGCCATTTGCCACTTTTCATTGCGTCATTTCTAACTTCGTTGATTGAAGTTAAAACATTAAGCTCGGATATCTCGTTTTCTTGATCAGATGCAGCCTCCGCATGATCTAATCTTTGACGATCTATCATCCTTAAAAGTACCCACCCAATTCGACCATTTACATAAATGAGAAATTCACCAATGCCTTTTATGATCTTAAAAACCAGAAGGTTAGACCGACTGATTATATAAAACAGGACGGGCCTCATGACTATAATCCATTTGATCGATTTCTTTGTTCGATATCTTTAATTGTGGAATCGGTCTGCACTGAAGCGGTTTCGTAATCGATAGTAATAATACTTTTTTCATGAAAGCCTTTTATACTTTCAAGAATGTCGTATTTTTCATTCCATAGCGCTTGGCGACCCCGTACTTTAGAGTGCCATACCTCCAATTCTCTATTTATTTTATCAGTATTTTCGCCTTTAGTTCGCCTTATCAACCAAGTGGCATGAGAGACATGAGCCAATGCATCGGTTCCTCTAATTTCATTTAGTTGTGGTTCAGCGTTTGAGTTGGCATCCATACCAACTCTGTTAAGTTGAGCAAGTACAAAAAGATCAATGTCTAATTCCTTAGCAACTGTCATTAACTTATAAGCTCGGTCTTCAAGCATGGCACTTGGATTGCTTGCTGAACCACCCTTATGTCTAGATAGTGCATGAAAGTGATCTAAAACTATAGCTCTAAGCTCTGGGCTCTTTGCTTTCATACTACGCATAATATTTACACATGTATCAACGCATGCACCCCATGGGGCCTCAACCAACATGCGACCTCTTTTTTCGTCAAGACGCATTGAGACCTCTGCTACAATTTGGGCAATCCGGTCCTGAGCCTTAGTTGCACCCGGAAGCTCTAGTTCTCCAACTGTTACGTGACCAAGTTGCCCGCTAAGTGTTCTACGCCAGTGATAGGGGTCAATTAATGACTTGCTTAAATTAGCAATCAGCCTGGCCTCAATCGCTCTGCTTTCTAATTCTGCCGAGACAAAACCAACAGTAAGACCCCCCTTGGCAAGTGATGCTGCAATGTGAACGCCAAGTGCTGTTTTGCCTACTCCAGTTCTTGCGGCAACGACCATGAGCCGGCCTGCGCGAGGCATATGCGGTCTAGGTGGAGCTACCCCACCTTCAATATCCAAATCAAAAGCAGGCACACCAGTGGATATTGGTTGATCCTGCTCTTTTGCGTTAGAAATATAATCAGTCCAGTTCAATCGACCAGAACCAGGGTCGCCAAGGATTGATTCAACAAGATCAACTACATGGCCCTGGTTTCCTATTGAGCCACTCAATATGCCTATGCCTTCTAGTGTGCGTTGATGTAGAAAATCTAGTGTTTTTGATAAATTCGGATCAGTTTTTAAATATTGATGACACACATAAAGAGTTTCCTTAAACAGGCTAGATACTCGCTTTTGTTTTAATATATCTAAAGCCGTATTCCATTCTGATTTTGCATCACCATAGGCGGCTAATGTTTCGGGATCAGCCAATTCTGAGATTGTTTCGCAAAAGTCTGAGAATGATAACTTATTGTTATTTTTTATAATTGATTCGTATCCAATAATGATGCTATCTTTAGATATGGTTTTGCCTGTACGTTCTCCAATAAAAGTCATATCAATTTCATGACCAATTTTTTTAAATATTTGATTTGACCATAAATTTTCAGGCAATTCCTGACCGTGGCCCACTCCAAATGCTGTGCGAAGTTGAGACCATAGCTCTCTTGCAACAGTCGAATTTGAACTCAAAACCCTTGAAAGAACAATTGCCTCTTGATTTAAAGTATCTTCACCCGCAACAATTGTTGAGGGTTGTAATTTTTCAACCAAACGAGCCGTACTTATGACTGATTCAATCTCGGCATCATTCGCTTTGCAAATTTTGCCGTTTTCTTCAACAAGTAGACCTAAGTCAACGGCCTTTTGAATATAAAAGGGAAATTCCATCAACGTGCCTCAATCGCAATGTTTCGTTCATGAAGGGTTGTATTGATACGGTCAAGATGTTGTTGCCATTTTCTAAGATCTTCAGCATTGTTTCTGTGTTTTGCCTTATCATGCTCAAACAAAATATATTTATAATCTTTAATAAGTTGCTTTTCTTCATCGTCAAGTTCAATAGGCAAGATGTCGCCGTCAGTTTCATCCTGGCCGAGTTGAAAAAGATTCTCTACATTCCTAAGCTTTTGATCCTGAGGATTACCGTACCCAAAGATAGCACTAAAATTGCGTCCTGATTGATCAACTCTTCTTGACCAAAAATCACTTCGACCAATACCTTTGCATATTGTGACAACAAATCCTTCCATATTGGCTGGTTTTTGATTTAAGTTTTTTAAATGTTTCATTACCGCTTCCATTTGTTTAGAAGAAACAGATCTAATTTTTGCATAGGAATCGGGCTTGTAATCATTCCAGGATTTAATAATAATATCAATTAAGTCAGATTTTTTCTTATTATCTTCTTCATTCTTGGATTCTTTCTTGTGTTCATTTAAAATTTCAGGCAATTTTGCGGGAAGAATGTGTTGCTCTTCAGAGTTTTCGTCATTTTCATCTATTAAAAATTGAGGCAAAAGTTTTTGATAATGAGAGGCTACCTCGAACATTGAGTAGGGATCATGCATTATAACTGATCCATCCTCATGTACAGTTATTAATCCTTCTTCTACTAATTGTTGCAAACATCTTCTCCGAGATCTTGTACTGCAATCCATCAAATCCTGGCAGTTTTTCCAGGACAATTGTTGGTCACTGGGCTTGGCAGCCGCCAGCCACAGCCAAAGAACACGCGCCTGGTAACTCAGTCTGTTGTTGAAAACTATTTCGAGGAGAGGGGCCCGTACCCACCCTCCACGCCAGTCCCAATCCCTTGTGACCCCCTGAAGCGGCCCCGTAGGTAGGGCCTCAAATTCCGGCATGAATCATTCGCGGCCACGGCCAGCATATGGAGGAAGCGAGGGGGGTTACATAATTTCAGGTTATCTTAAGTTACCTTTGGGGTATCCTAAGGATACCTTTTGGGTGACTTTATGTAACCTATGGGGGTATCCTGAGTTCACCCTACCTATAAGATATATATATACAAGATATTTGAGATTTTTAAGATGGCAAAACGGGGAAGGCCAAAACGGGAAACACCGCTGACGGCTGAGGAACTGGCACAAAGAGAGGCCCGTTACGCAGCAAACCGGCTCAAAGCCCGCAGACTGGTCCAGAAGCAGCTCCGCGAGGAACGCCACGAATGGCAGGAAATTGGCTGGATCGTTCGAAAAATGAACAAGGAGGCCAAAATAAGCCAGGAAAGTATCTGGGAACTCCTTGGCGGACTGGTCAATAAAAAAAAAATTGCTAAATGGTGCAGCAGCAATTATTTACCCCGCTAGCCTCTACTAAGAATTTTTGGACTAATGCCACAGGAACTCCCCCAGCTTGGCGGTATCGCCACTAAAGATCTTGTCGAGCACATTGGATCTGGCAGCTTCAAGGCTTCTTACATCAATTGGTCTAGGACGATGGAGATGCTTCGCAGGCACGCTCCTGGCTGGATGGTCGAACTCGTTCAATCAGGTGATGGATCGCCGTTGCACAAGGCTCCTGTCGGCGGTTTTCTGTTGCTGCGTTTTACGCACCTAGACGGAACTAAAACACCCCATGTTCCGCAAGCAATTATGGATCACCGGAACAATTCAATTCCGTTTGACAAAATTACTTCGCGTGATATTACTGACACCCATCGCAGGGGCGCCTGCTTGCTGGCTGCATTGCAAATGGGCTTAGCTTACGAGCTCTGGGCCAAAATGCCCCTTGAAAATGGCTATCAGGTCGCGGATGAGACCACAATCGAGAAGGTAAAACAAGATACAAAAACCGCCACCCCTTCGGTGCCCAAAAAAGTAGAAATCAGTATTGAAAAAACGACAGCAGATGAAGCCGATTTCATGAGGGCCTGTTCCGCAATCGGCTTAACAGAATCAGCCGCGCAAAGTTTGGTGCCAAAACTGAAAGGTGATTATGAAAATGGTATAAAAACTTTGGCTGACAAAGATCATAAATTTGTAAGTTCTCTTAACGCCAAATTTCCCGCCAGTCCAGGCGAAGACTATTGACATTGATTGCGCCGCAGCGAGTTTGGCAATTTTCTTCAGTGGCGTTGTGGCCAAAACTGAAGAAAACTTTAAAGAACTTGACGGCGACCCTTCCGCTTACTAATCTTTAGCCGCTGAAAAAAAATCAATGGCATTTGACACGGACACAATCAAATTTTGGATGGATGCTGCTGGTCGTTATCCACTACTTCATCCCCAACAAGTATTAATCCTTGCCAAGCAAATTCAGCAAAATCCACCTGAAAGTAAAATTAGACAACGAGCCATCCAAAAATTAATCCGCCATAATCTTAAATTAATTCCTAAAATTGCTAGAAAAGCTATGAAGGCAAAATACGGCAAAAATTTTGGCTCAACATATACTGAAGATGTTCTCCAATGCGGGGTACTCGGTTTAAGTCGTGCTGCAGAATTATATGATCCAACACGGGGCTACGCTTTTAGCACTTATGCAATTCCTTGGATTTTTCAGGCGATCACTAGGGACATGTGTAATAATATTTCAGCAATCCGAGTGCCTGAAAACACAATAAGAGAACACTATAATGCATTTAGAAATATTCAAAGTCCAAAAGAATTGCTTGAAATAAAAGAAAAAAAATTGCATCGATATTGGGATGCTTTTCGGGCTATAAATTGCAAATCTTCAGATTCAATGATGTCAAAAAAGACTGGAGAGGATATCGACGTTGAAGGCACGTACATGGTTTCAGATATTACCAATGAAGTTGTCGATGATGTCGATGACTTGCTTTCACTTTCTAAAACATCTGATTTGTCTGTTGAGTTGGTTAAGGCTCACTTTATTGAAAATACTACGATCAAAGAGCTTGGAAGAATACACAACATGTCAAGGAACCAAGTTGCAAAAATAATTAAGGATTGCTTATTGAGCATTAGGGACAACATAGATTAGTTAGAATATAGGGTACACGCCCATTTGGGTAACGAAATGGCATCAATTGCATTAGCCGGCAAAGTCGTCGGCAAAGCCGGTGAGTCCCCCGTCTCTATTAAAGAAGGCAAGGATTACACCATAGCATCTTTCTCTGTTAAAGATAGCAGCTACTGCTACTTCAAAAACAAGGATGACAATCCTGGACAATTTTATCGGTGTGAAGTCCTTGGCAAGCAGGCAACTCTTGCCGCTGAGCGACTAAAGCGCGGTGACAGGGTTGCTGTGTTTGGCCAGACTGTCTGGCGTGAATATAATGGCAGCAAGTATCTAGATGTGAAAAATTGTCAGGTAACCTTTATGGAGGATTTTGCTAAAAGCGTAGATGAAATGCCGTTCTAATTTTAGAAGCGCATTTATTGCTTGATCCTGCGAAAGTGAGGAGGTTGATCCTTCTCACTTTTTTTTGTTATTTTAAGTTAGGGCACAACTATGATGAAAGCGTTAGATCCATCAATGTTCCCAAGCGCTTTGGGCCCATTTGTAGATGAAAATCCATTATTAACGCATGCTCACATAAAACCTTGGATCATTGCTATTTTGCTGCAAAGGGGTGCAGTTAAGTTCAATGAAATTATAACCGCAGTGTCTCCGCATTGTGCCCAAATTGACACGAAGGTTGGTGCCTATGGCGAACTAGAAGATTGCGATCCCGATAAAACAAGACTTGAATTATTTACCGAAGAAGTTCTTGGCGAAATGGTTGCAGAAGGAATTCTTAGATATAATGACGACAAGGACAATTGGGTTCTCACCACTGGTCCAAATAACCTACATCTAACAACGATCATTAGCTGGGTTTCAACAACTGGCGGTCAATTACCAGCACATCTACTTTTAGACTTTGAAAAATGACAAACAAAACAAATGAGACTTTTCGACAAAAAAAATCTTATTATCAGACTTGTGCTTGGATGAATCGCAGCCCAAATCCCTTGCCAATTTTAGAAATTGGGCAGCACGTAGAAGTAATGAGCTCGCAGCAATGGAGGCCCGGTGAAGTAGTGGAAAGTACAAAATATGGCTGCCATGTTAGACTGAAGCAATCAGATCACATGGTGCGTATTTATGACGCACGATGCATTCGTTTTTGATTTTACTACCATGTCTGCAAACATTACAATCGCCTCTGTCTGCGATGAAATCAAGCAAATGTTGCTTCAAAAAAATATTAGTTACGGAAATAGCGCATTAGAACCTGTAAGGATTTTCAGCAAGTCTAATGACATCGAAGGCCTTTATGTTAGAATTGATGATAAATTAAGTAGAATTAAAAGGGGATCTGGGCTGTCTTCTGGTGACGAAGATGTACTCAATGATTTAATTGGGTATATGGTATTACTGAAAATTGCTTTAAGGAAAAAAACTAACAATGATAAAATACATATCGGCCCTTACTATGCAAGCACGGAAGGGCATGATGTGATCACATTTGGCAGCAATCCTGGCTTTGGGTCTGCCCCATCTACTTTTGATGGAAGTTGGGATGGCTCTGATATCGACGCCATATACGCTTTTGACTTTACTCATCGGTCTCCTGATTAATGGAGTATCCGGAGGTCATCCTTCCTCTTAGGCTTATGTCTAAGGCAAGGCCTAGGGTGACCAGGTATGGTACTTACATGCCCAAACCATATCAGGAATGGCGCAAGGAATGTGCGGAATTGCTTAAAGAAGGCTGGCAGTTGGCACCAATTGAACATCCTATAGCTGTTGAAATCGATTGCTATGGGACTGCACGCGGCGACATTGATAATTATATGGGCGCTTTATTTGATACTGCGAATGGGATAGTATGGGTAGATGACCGAGCGTCCATTATTCAACGCGCAACAATTAGCTATTATAAAAGGCCTACTTCCGAAAGCTTTTGGAAGCTAAGGGTGTTTGACCTGTTATAATAGAAAGAGGATTTTTAAAAATGTCGAGCGACAGAGCTGAAGTTTGCTATTTGCAGGCCGATGGCGATTATCGGCGTCAGGCGGGAGAAAGTCAATCTCACTTAAAGTCTATTTTAATCAGCCCTGCTCATTATCAGGCCAATAAAAAACGTAGCTTTCGTTCGTCATCTGTTATGATGGTTGGTACGGCTACACATTGCAAGGCGTTAGAGGGTGACAAAACGTTTGAAACAAATTATATTTTAAAGCCAGATTATGTAAAATATACAACTAAAGAAGGCCGTGATTGGCGTGACGCCCAACGGGGTAAAACTATTCTAGCCAATGATGGTAATGATCGTCAGTGGGACTCAGTCATTGGCATGACTGAGACTTTACGCCAAATGGAATGGTTTAATCCCAAGCAAAAAGATTATCGAAAATTTAACGAGGTTTCGTTTTACTGGGAAGAGCAAGGTATTACCTGTAAGGCTCGTCTTGATAGAGTTTTAGTATTAAAGGATGAAGTTCACGTTCTTGATCTTAAAACAACTGATTCAATATCTATTGATAAGTTTCAAAGTAAATGCGTTGACCTGGGCTATGATTTTCAGGCTGGTTGGTACTCTCATGCTGCCGAATTGGTATATGGCAAACCAGCAAGATTTACATTTGTGGCAATTGAAAGAAATGAGCCTTGGTCTGTAGGCATATTTGAGGTTCCCCCTGACATGATTCTAGAGGCTAGGCGCAAAAATGAGTTAGCACTTAAAAAATTAAGGCAATGCCTTGATACAAATGAGTGGCCCGGCGTTGAACTATCCCCTAAAATTTTAGAATATCCGAGATGGTATACACCGGTTTCCGATACACTTGTGTCAGAGCCCGCTTCTAATATTAACCATGATTTCGTCCCACTCTTCTGACTGCAAGTTGGTGTGGATTACGCCGAATGCAGAGGAGCTAATTGCTTATTGTGCAAGGGTCTCAAATCCTAGTGGTCAAAATAATTCGGAAACTGCACCTAAGCTAATTAAGTATTTAATTAAACATAATCATTGGTCACCATTTGAGATGGCCAGCATGTGCGTTGAAATAAACACAACCCGTGCAATATCGCCGCAAATCTTAAGGCATCGATCATTCAAGTTTCAAGAATTTAGCCAGAGGTATGCTGATGTTAAATCATTAGGATCAGCAATAATTCCAGCTCTTCGTCGCCAAGATTTAAAAAATCGACAAAATTCAATTGATGATTTGTCTAATAAATTAAAATCTGAATATCGGCGTAGGATAAGTTGTCTCATTGAAGAATCTGAACACCTTTACCAGGAAATGGTCAGCAATGGCATTGCAAAAGAATGTGCACGGGAAATACTTCCGCTTTGTTCTCAAACACGACTTTATATGAAAGGAGACATGAGAAGTTTTCTGTGGTATGTATCAGTACGCGGAGGTCCGGAGACACAACTCGAACATAGAAAAATTGCTTTACAAATTAAAGATATACTTAAAGAGCAAGTTCCCGTTATCCACGACGCCTTTTTCGGTGAGTAATTATGTTAAAACCCAAAACCTATCCAATACTACAACAAGCCATCGAAGAAGGAGTTCTAAGGGGATACAAGAAAGCCCATAAACATGTTGAAAAACCTGATGAAATATTTCTTGTTGAAACAATTATTAATTATACAATGGAATCTATATTTGAGTGGTTTGACTTTGACAACTCAGATACGGCATCCTAACTGGATTCAGTGATTGAATGTGGCTGGTCATTGCTACGATTTTCGCAGAGGTTATACACTTAAACCTCGCTTTCAAAAACATGAAAGCGCCAGTCAGTTCAAGGCGTTTCAGGAATATTTGAGAATGGGTGCCAACCGTAGTTTTGATCCAATTTCAAAATTAGCTCAGGTTGATATTGCTACAGTCAGAGGTTGGTGTAAAAGGTACAACTGGGAAAGCCGAGCTGCTCAATGGGATAAGGAGCAGGTTGCAATCACATGGCGAGATGCAGACAAAATGAGAGAGCAACGTCATAAACAGTCAATTTTAGAATTTAGAGATGCATCAGAAAGACAAGCTAGAATGATGATGGAGATCAGTGAAGATCTACTTTCAGTTTTAATTAAGAGAGTTAAAGATGCTCAAGATAGAGGCGAGGAGGTCCCAATGGCTCTTGTATCTGGTTTGCTTCGCGCAACAGCAAACATTACAGAGCAATCCCGTCAAGCTTGGGCTTCGGCGTTGGGTGTTGAAGACATGCTCCAACTTGTTGAACAAGAACTTGAAAGAGTAACAGTTGAGGAAATTGATGAGGTTGATGATGATATAATTGAGCTAGATGAGTAGTATTATGGACGACAACAAATTACAGGTCATTGAGAATGAGGATGGGAGTTTAACCATTCAATGGGAGGACGACCATCCGTTTGCCGCTATTTTTAATGAATGGAGTGAAGATGACTGGGTAGAAGCCATCAGACTTGGTAATGAACGAGCCAGATTAAAAGATGGCGAATAAATTAGGTAGGGACTATTTACGCCGATCAGCAAGATCTCAGGGGATGTTAAAAGCCCTGAGAGAAAAGAAACTTAAATTAAAGGAAAAAGGCGAAAAAATTCTGTTCCATAAGTTTATAAAACAAGTATATCCAAATTATAAATTTTATAAATTTCACGCTGTTCTTATTAAAGAGTTGCAGCGTGTACTAGATGGTGAATGCGACCGGCTGATTTTACAAGTTCCCCCAAGAACAGGCAAGTCGCTGCTTAGTTCTCAATTATTGCCAGCGGCTTATTTATTAGCTCACCCAGAGCGTTTTGTAGGTATTTCATCTTACTCTGCAGAGCTCAGCCAAGGATTTTCGAGGAAGGCGAGGGACTTTTTCAAGGAGGCTGGCGGACAACTTGATCCGACCTCTCAGGCTGTTAATGCCTGGGGCACGCAAGGGGGTGGGGGATTATGGGCGACAGGTGTGGGAGGCGCCATAACAGGCCGCTCCGGCCACCTACTAATCATTGACGACCCTGTCAAAAACCGTGAAGAGGCCGAAAGTGGCAGATTGATGGAAAAACTTTGGGACTGGTATGCTTCTACTCTTTATACACGTCTGGAACCAGAAGTTGGAGCAATTGTGGTCATTCAGACTAGATGGTCTGAGAACGATATGATTGGTCAACTTATTGAAAACGAACAAAATGTTAGTGAAAAGGGTAGAGAGAATTGGACAATTGTAGACTTGCCTGCGTTATATGAAGATGAAGGTAGCAGGCCGCCTCTACCTGAGCATTGTAAAGTCGTACCTGACTGGAGGGAAGAGGAAGGCCAGGCGCTTTGTCCACAGAGATACAATGAAGAAGATTATGAAAGAATCAGAGAGGCAATTGGTGCGAGGGAATTCGCTTCGCTGTATCAACAAAGACCGGCCCCAGTTGGTGGTAATATGTTTAATCCTGACTGGTGGCAGTTTTATGAGCATGATACCGTGATGCCTGATTTTAACAGGATCATGCTCTCTGTTGACTGTACATTTACTGATGCAAATACGAGCGACTTTGTCGTTGGCGCAGTCGTAGGCCAAGCTGGAAACTCATTTTATGTTTTAGATTTGTATAGGGAGAAAACTGATGTAATTGGAACTATGGCGATGATTTCAAGAATGTATAAACGACATGTTCTTGATGGTACTATTATTGAGCTTGCTGCTAGTGGATATGCAGTTTATCAAATGGCCAAGAAAAAAGTACCAGGCTTAATTGGATTCAAGCCAGAAAAAAGCAAGGAGGCCCGAGCCACAGGCATTGTACCCGTTGTAGAAGCCGGAAATGTCTACTTACCTGTTAGCGCTCCATGGTTAGATGCGTTTATATCGGAATTTAGTCTATTCCCGGCGGCAAAAAATGATGACCAGGTTGACGCAGTGACAATGGCTATAAATTATTGTTTACAACGAACTGCACCACAATTAACACAGGTTGCCTGGGGTAGAGGTACAAGATATTTGGGTGATTCTCTCGCAAGTGAATTATGGTGATAGAATGATAGATATCCAATAGTGTTATGGCAAGAAAAGCAAGAAAGTTTCATTTAAGCAAAGAACAGCAAAAGCTTGCATCTGACAATATAAACCTAGCCAGAAGGGAAGCCTGGCGTTTACAACGCACTACAGATATAGACTATGACACATTAGAGGGTGCAGCATTGGAAGGTTTATGCAAAGCAGCTTCAAGATATGATCCTTCTTCGGGATACAAGTTCAGTAGTCTTGCTGTGCCTACAATAAGGGGTGAATTGTTACATTGGGTTAGAGATAAAACATATTCGATGAGATTAACTCATAGGATGAGAGAAACTTGGATCAAAGGAAGAAAACTTTTATACAAAGGTTTTTTGGACGACGAGATTGCCGAATCGTTGGGCATTCTCCCTGAGGAATGGCAAGAAATAAAGGGTGTTTGTTCGGGACCACCCTTGGAATTAAATGATCAGGCCAAGCCGACTGAAAGCTTAGAGCCTGATGAGATTGACTTCGCCGATAGGTTTCAAGTTGCTACTTTAATGGGATGGTCTCAAATGTTAGAACAAGATCAATTAGCAATATTAAACTTTCTGCAAAACAACACTAATCGTATACCTCATTCACAAATTAAAGAGTTCACTCGTTTGGCTAATCTGTTTTATGAAGATACTTGAAGATTTAATCTAAATTTTGAAGGGTGGTTGCGTCAGTCCAAAAACCCCATACACTGAATCAAGCAAAAAATACCTTATGGCCATTTCTGCTGAAACAATTGATAAAATTAAATCTTTAAATATTTCGCACATATTAGAGCAGGAGGGTGTTGTTTTAAAAAGGGTGGGTAGGGAATTTATTACACATTGTGTTTGGCATGAAGATAAAAACCCCTCTCTGACAATATCCGATCAAAAGGGATTTGTGTTTTGCCATGTTTGTCGAGAGGGGGGCGATGCAATACATTTTGTTCAAAAGAAATATAATTTAAATTTTAGGGAAGCTTGCGAAAAAATTGCTAACAACAATAACATACAGATTATATTAAAAGACGAAGATCCACAAATAGCAATAGAAAGAAAAAAACAAATTGACAAACAGTTGGATAACGTACAGCAATATCAAAACAAATTTAGATTAGCCTTGAGACAGAGTCAATTTGCAGTAGATTTCATTAAAAAGCGAAATATACAACCTATAACATCAAAATTCTTTGGTTTAGGTTATGATGCTAATGAGAACAGACTTGTAATTCCTATTAAGGATTTTCAAGGAAGGATAGTAGGCTTCACAAGAAGAGCCCTTGACGATAAAAAACCCAAGTATAAAAATACTGAAAATAATATTATTTTTAATAAGTCTGAAATTGTATTTAATGAATACGATGCATTGGACTCAATAAGAGAATCTGGTCAGTGCATATTTGTTGAGGGTCATATCGATGTTATGGCTTTATGGCAAATCAATATTAAAAATGTTGTCGCTCTGCAAGGAACTGCTTCACCATCGGAAAATGTTATTTTTAGAATGATGCGTCGCACGACTAGTTTTGTGCTATGCATGGATGCTGACGAAGGAGGCAAAAAAGCAATTAGTCTATTTCTTGAAAATGTAAAACAATTTACATTATCTGGCAAGCTTGATGTGAGTATAGCCTCAATACCTATGGGGAAAGACCCCGATGAGGCTATCACGCAAGGTGTTAACATGAAAGATGTAATAGCCAATTCAATATCATGGATAGATTGGCAACTCGATCAATGGTTTATTAATTTAGACTTTAAAAACAATACAAAAGTACAGGAGGTTGAAAAGCATGTCAGGGATCTCATCTCACAATTAACAAGCTCTGCCTTGCGAGCTCATTATTACGATAAAGCTGCCATACGTTTAGCGCAAAACAAACAAAATCTTGCCGTTGAGATTTTGAAGAATTTACAATCTGCAAAACCTAATAATAATTCACAAAATATTTGGCTGAAGCCTGATAAACTATGGACTAGAAATTTAGTAGAAAAAAGACTTCTTAGACTATATATTCATAGACCTTCTTTGCGATATATGTTGCGACCATTAATGGAAAAACTATTTATACCTGACATGGTATGGATGTGGAATAGAATAAATGAATTAGAGGAGTTCTCTTCAGTCGATTGCACCCCTTATAGTGTGATGGCTATTTTATTATCATCAGAGCCAAGATATTTGCAAAAATTAAGACCACTTGCTCGACCCACAATAGAAATCGATGATTGCAGCGAAGTTATATTGCATATTGAAGATACTATGATGATTGATCTAAATCAGCAAAATGAAGGCATTCTATTATGATATTTTGGACATGGTAATGAATGCCTTTATGGCTCTGGCTTTCTTATTGGCTGTCCTCTTTCCTGAACAGCTATTTTTTTACACAGAAAAATTAGAACTGTCTATAAAAATTGCAATGATGGATCTTAATCTATTCATGCGATCATATTTAATTTATCGTAAACTGAAAGCGGATTCTAAAAAAATGAGTTTAGACTTTCCCGCTTTTCATTACACACGAATTCAGGATCGTAATTAATGGCCAAGCAAACTGCAGTTGTATTTGAACCGGCAGCGCCTAAGCGCACACGGATTGGTGACGGGCGTCGCGTCAGAACTCGTCTTGCACAGGGTAGGACTAAAAGAAGTCCATCTCGTAAATTTTACAGAGGTCAAGGCAAGGGTTGATCTTATGAATTATATGACAGCATCTATTTCCGACATTGTTGAAGAGATCAACCTCCTTTTTTTGGAGGAAAAGGTCGCCAAGGCTGCTGTCTTATTATTTTATCTGAACAAGCAGCGCCGTGATTTATGGGTACAACTAAAAATTTATTTGCTGCAGTCAGTGGTTGGCCATAATCAACTTTTCCAAATGGCAAGCATTATTGATGTTGCAGAAAAAACACATCTGTCTCAATCGTTTCACTTAGTTCCAGGTTTACACTTATCAGTGTTCAGCAATCAAAATGACTGAAGATAGCTTTGATTCCTTAAATAATAATGATAAAAGCGAGGAGCTGTCAGACGAAAGCCCGAAATCCCTGTTGGCAACAGGCTTTTGGAACAAAATATGCCAGCAGGAGCCTGGCTATCAAGGTTGCAAAC
>Ga0194134_10003588_pt1 | contig 16535 bp, 19 predicted proteins | sample TA2KigOff0mmetaG_FD_148602 | JGI IMG/M metagenome (GOLD analysis project Ga0194134, IMG submission 148602) | Freshwater microbial communities from Lake Tanganyika, Tanzania - TA2015056 Kigoma Offshore 0m | ecosystem: Environmental > Aquatic > Freshwater > Lake | place: Tanzania: Lake Tanganyika... | reverse complement strand
AAATCATCCAAAGAAACCATAATTTACTATTCAATTGGCATAATAACAGAAACAATTCCCCTTTTCTTGGCTTCTAAAGACCATTGAACTTGAACTACTATCCCGCTAATCTGGTCAAGCAATAAAAAATTATACATATTTTCAGTTGGATAGAGGGAGAATCTTCCGTTTATCTCTTCTTCCTTATCAACAAGAGAAAGTGAATTTAAGATTAACTCGCCCTTGGTTTTATCGTCTTCTACACTAAAATGTACTTGCCACATTTTACCATTTCTTGTGTCTAACTTTATAAAAGTCCAATAATTTTTAGTTGGAAATAGTTGATAAATGGAATTGTCCGAAGCTTTTTTCTGCTGAACCGTATTGTTTGGATTTGTTTGATTTTGTCCAAACGAAACACTTGTAAATAGTACAAATGCTAATGTGAAAAAGACTGTCTTCATATTGTCTGTCGTTATGTTTTTTATTTTGTTGCTGGGTCTTTGTATGCTGACCGCTAACGTTTTGGCGCTTGGCGCAGTGGCGGATTTCGGAGCACAAAACTGTCAATACACCACAAAAGTTGATGCGAGGTGCAATGTTCAATTAACCACGATACCCGCCATTGAGCCAAACGCCTGTTAGCACTCGTTTTTCTACTTCCAAAGTTCATCAAGTTCGTCTTTAGTTAGGTGTCCGATTATTTTCAGTTCTATTTTTTTTGATTTCGGGTCAAAGTTTATTTCAATTTTCTCTCCGTGTAGAAAGTGAAACCAAACTTGATTTAAAATGTAACTTTCCTGTTCGAGCCAAAGTTTGAAGTAACTTCTGTCATCATTTTTATATTCGTATTCGTCTGAAAAGTAGTTTGTCTGAACAATCTGAATTTTGCAAGGTTTGAAAAGACACATAGCGGATTCGTCTGCATATATCGTCTTTGTGGAATCAACATTTACTGTGTCAGAATTATGTTCACAAACCACAATTCCTAAATCATTGTCAGATTTGTTCTTGAATGTAACAGTTCCACGATTTGCATTCTGTCTTGCTTGTAATGTAAATGCTGCACAACAACATCCGGGTCTTATTACATATTCTTGTCCGCTTTGAAATTTGGTTAAAAAATTCAAGGTATCTTTTCCAATTATCGCTGTGCATTTGTCTAAATTGTCGTTTAACTTGATTGTCTTTATTAATGTGTCTTTCCCAAAAAAACTTGTTCCATTTATGTCAAAGTAAATGCTGTCAAACTTTTCAAAACTATTGTCAAAAAAAAGTCTTTCAATTTTAATTGTTGCAGTCTGTCCGAAACTGTTTAGAAGTGTCCCAAATGTTAATGTCAATATGTAGATTATTTTTTGCAATGTGTGTCGTCTTTTAAAATGAGTGCTAACGGTTTGCTGCCTTGCGATCGGCCCGACTCTTTATATAAAATCTTTACTTCGAAGTTATATTTATTTTCTTTCAAATTTATCGTTGTTCCGAAGCAAGATTGGAGGGTTGGCGCAAGACAGCTGTTATAGCCAGTACTTATTTAAAAGTGTAACCTATACTCATACCTGGCCAAGGAAATGCTGCATATCCAATACCAACAACATTATTAAATGAAGAAAAATTACGGGACTTTTCGTTTCCAAATTTATAAGTTCTAACATTCAATATATCGATCATAGGAGTTGCAGTTGCTCTGAAAAAAAGTCCACCATTTGGTCTTTGAAAACGATATCCAATTTTTGGGGTCAAGTATGTGTAAAAATCAGAAACCATGTTTGAATTTGGATTAACAACAAGTGAAGTCAATCCAATTCCTAATTCTAAATGATGACTTTTTTTACCAAGAAGCCAATTATATGATATTGGTATTCCACAGTAAGTACCATCTCCGAATCCCAATGATTCAGGAACATAAACAAAACCGACTGTGAATGAATTCATGAATCTTTTTTCTGTATTGAAAAGTCTATCGTAATTTATTGAATAACAAAAACCTTGTCCAAACGCTTCCGCATAAATTGTGTTACGTTCAAGATCGTCATTTGAATTTTTTTCTTGACTAAACACAGAAAGTACACTCATTAGAAATATTGTAATTACTACCGTTCTCTTCATAATTCAATTTTTTATTAGGTCAATTTAATTCAATTATTTGTTACACCCCAATTTTTCATCGTGCTTTTTATTGGCTATAACTTACTTATAACATTACCAAAAGTTTATCAAGCAAACACCCTCTGCTGTAATAGTATTACTTTTAGTGTACATATAAATTTAGAATAAATCTTACAAATCATCGAATGGGGAACGGATTTGTTTTAGGTTTTTGGTGCTTACGTGGGTATAAATCTCGGTGGTCCTAGAACTTGAATGACCCAGAAGTTCTTGAATGTAACGCAAATCGGTTCCGCTTTCCAAAAGATGGGTGGCATAACTGTGCCTTAACCAATGCAAACTAACAGGTTTTTGATTGCCCGCTTTTTGTAAGGCTTGTTTTAATACTTTGGCCAAACTCATTTCACTGTATTTTGTGTTGGTCATTTGCCCTTCAAACAACCATGTTTTCGGTTTGTAGGCTTTATAATAGGTTCGTAGCATTTCAATGATTTTATCACTGATCGGGATCACGCGGTCTTTTTTACCCTTGGATTGTCGAATAAACAATAAGTTTCGTTCCGAGAGCACATCCTTCAAGGTTAAATTCAATAATTCACTTCTTCGCAATCCGCAAGCGTATATTAAGCTCAACATGGCACGGTGTTTTAGGTTCGTGGGAGCCTCAAGTATCGCCTTGATTTCCTGCTTACTTAACACATTTGGTAGGCGCTTTTCCCTTCGTGGTCGTTGTATGTTATCGAGGTTCATGACCCGATTAAACCGGTTTCGATAAAATAACTTGATGGCATTGATCACCTGGTTCTGATAACTCGCCGATAGATTCTTTTTGAGGATGTAACCCGTATTGAAGTGCGTAATATCAGCAATTCCCAGTTGTTTTGGATCCTGGTTATTATGAAATTGAAAAAATACCGCTAAGGCGTCCGTGTAGGTTTTGATGGTGTTAGGACTATAGCGTTGGGATATCAAATAATGCTTGAAGTGCGCTAGATGGGCATTAATGTTCATAAGGTTATTTTTTAAATCCAATTTCTTTTCGATTGGGTTGTTGTATTGATTTTTGGTCTTTCTGGATGAGGTAGTTCAAGACCTGGTCGATATCATTGAACTTTTGGTTGTGAAGTTTTTCAAGATCTGATAGTTTATCCGAAAGTTCCTGATAGGTCATGGCCCATTGACGCATCATTACAAAAGCACGCATGATTGTCATGTTCGGTAAATGAAAAAGGTTAGAATTTAATTACACAAAAGGCGGCCTGCGGCCGCCTATTAGATCGTTTGGTTGGTGGGTGCTGTTTAGGGCAATACAACGAGGTCGTTGATTTCGACTTCCGTGACAAAGCGGCGCTGGCCGCCGAAGCGGTAGAAGCGCCCGACGAGTTTGCCTTCGATGGCGAGATGCACACCTTTGGCGCCAAATTCTTCGACTACCTTGGCCCAGCGGCCCCAAGCGGTGAGCAGGTGCCATTGGCTGCGCTGGCGCATGATGCCGTCGGCATCGAGGTAGTTTTCTTTGGTAGCCAACGTAAAACGCATGAGCTGTTTGCCGTCCTCGAGTTTTACATGGCGTGCCTCGGCAGTCATGTAGCCGATGAGGTTGACGTGGTTCATGTGAAGATTTGGGTTGGCAGACATGCGAGGCAACTCAGGCTGCGATTTCGCTGCTTGCTGCTTCATGATTTGTTTTTTTGGGCTGAACCATAATGAAATCATAGAGCTCAATGATGGTGGCAAAACGTTTTTCGCCGGCTTTGTTTTCGTATTGTTGGTTGACCAACTTGCCCTCGACGACTACTTCCATGCCTTTTTCGAGTTTCTCGCCCACTTTTTCGGCAATTTTGCCCCAAGCATTGATGGTATGCCACTGTGTAAAATCATGCCACTCGCCGTTTTTGTCTTTGAAGTTTTCATGGGTAGCCAAAGAAAAGCGGGCAAGTAAACGCCCTGAATCAAATTTGACCAACTCTGGCTGGCCACCCAAACGCCCCATGAGGCTCACTTTGTTTTTAAAAGCATTCATAACTAAAAATTTAATTGGTGAGCACCAAAGTTCTATTGAGAGGCAGCTATTAATCGGTAGTTAAGTGCTTAATGTCGGATAAATATTTACCGGCAAGTAAAAAGGCGCTGAAGGGCTTATTTAATCGAAGATTTGCAACCGTATCCGATAAAATACCACCCTTTACGTTTGTAGCAAAAAAACACGACCATGTCTAAAATCATAAACAATCTTTACTTTAAAATTGGCGGTATTGTCTTGATCGCCTTTCTTTTAATTGGCAGTATTGGGGTGTTCATCTTACTAGGCCTAGTGATGTATTTATCTAGAAAGATTGACTGGTAAAACCTCAATCAGCAAAATCCTGAAGCTTAACGCTTCCAGATTTCGTAACTCTTTAAAGCTTGGTGCTGCAACATGGACAAACCGTTCATGACTGCAGCACCTTGTTTTTTAGCGCGTTTCATCAGTTGGGTCTCTGCCGGATTATACACCAAATCAATTACCAAATGGGCTGGCGTGAGGTGCTCAAATGGGAGCTCAATGCACTCCGTTACATTTGGGAAAGTGCCTATTGGTGTACAATTGACAAGTACTTTACAAGCGTGAAGCATATGGTTATTGATATCCTCATAGGTGAAAACCCCATTTGCTTCAAGGCCATTTCTCGAGATATAAAATACATCTAGTCCTATTTGTTTGAAAACATGCGCTACTGCTTTGGAAGCGCCGCCAGTTCCAAAAATAAGTGCGCGCTCGTGCTCGAAAGTCAAAAAGGGCTTGATGCTCTGGGCAAAACCATACGCGTCGGTATTATAACCCACTTTCTCTCCATTTTCAAAAGCAATAACATTGACTGCTCCAATCTGGGCAGCACTTTCATCCAAGCGGTCTAAATAGGGAAGCACACTTTCTTTGTAAGGAAAGGTGACGTTGAGGCCGGCAAGGTTTTCATTGAAAAGCGCTTGTATATCTTCGATTGCAGCCAATTCGAAATTACTGTACTGCGCGTCTATGTTGTTCTTCTCAAAGTAATCTTTGAAAAACGAAGCCGAAAAAGAATGTCCAAGAGATTTGCCGATCAGGCCGAAGAGTTTGTACATGTTACTGAATGGCAAAAATTAATGGGAGTGTCAAGTACATCGAGACTGCTTTTCCATTGACCATACCGGGCTTCCACCGAGGCATGCTAGCTACCAAACGAATGGCTTCTTTGTTGCAGGATGGGCAATAGGTAGTGGCTTTCATGATTTTGATATCCTCGATCAGCCCTTCCTTGTTCACTACAAATTGAACAAATACCCTGTTATTCATTTCTTTGTCGGAAAATTCTAATACTTCATTTAAATTGATGTTTTCACGAATAAATTTATTCAATACTTCAAACCCTCCAGGAAATTCGGCATCTTGTTCGACAATATCATAGATTTTACTCGTGTCGGTAGTTGCTATTGGCTCTTGAGTCAAAGCTATTGAACTTAGCGTCAATAAAAAAAAGAGGCCGGCGGTGCTTTTCATCCTACAAACATACAAATGTTTACCTTTACAAGATGCAAGGGCTCGTTCTGAAATCGACTGGAAAATGGTATCAAGTTTTACTTGAAGACCAGCAAATTGTGCAGGCAAGTATCCGAGGTAAACTGCGTTTGGAAGGCCTTAAAACCACCAACCCGATTGCAGCCGGTGATCGCGTTCAAATGCAACCCGGATCAGACGAAGGATGGGCCATTACCAGCATTTTACCGCGCCAAAATTATATTGTGCGCAAGGCAACCAACCTCAGCAAGCAAATGCAAATTTTGGCGACAAACATAGACCGTGCGTATTTGGTCGTCACTTTAAAATCTCCAATAACCCAAATTGCGTTTATTGACCGTTTTTTAGTGGCTGCCGAATCTTTTCGGATTCCGACGACACTCTTGTTCAACAAAATTGACCTCTTCGACCAAGAGGATCGTGAATACTTTGAGGCACTCCAATTCATTTACGAAAATATTGGTTATCCGTGCTACGGCATTAGCGCCGAAGACCCGAATAGCATTGCATTTCTGAGAGCTGAAATTGCTGGCAAGCAGGTCATGATTTCTGGCAATTCTGGCGTTGGAAAAACCACATTGGTGAATAGCCTCGATCCCCATTTAGACCTTCGTACCGGCGAGATTTCAAAAGCGCACGAACAGGGCAAGCACACCACCACTTTTGCAGAAATGCATGCGCTAAGTTCTGGCGGCTACATCATAGACACTCCTGGCATTCGTGCCTTTGGTTTGGTTGACTTAGAAAAAGAACATTACGCCCATTACTTTCCAGAAATGCGTGCCTTACTCGGCGAGTGCCGCTTCAACAACTGCAAGCACCTCAATGAACCGCACTGTGCCGTAAAAGCTGCCGTTGAAGCCGAACAAATTGCAGCCCACCGCTACCAAACTTACTTGCAACTCATGCACGAAGACCCCTCTGACCCTTACCGCAGAAGCGAATTTTAAATTTGAAGCGATGAGAATAGTAATCCAAAGGGTAAGTGAAGCGGCAGTTAAAATCGACGGTGCTGTTGTGGGAGAAATCCATAAAGGCCTTCTCATTTTACTTGGCATCGAGCAAGATGACACCCGAACAGATGCCGCTTACCTTATTCAAAAAGTCAGTAACCTACGGATTTTCTCCGATGCAGACGGCAAAATGAATCTCAGTATTCAAGAGGTTGGCGGCCAATTTTTAGTCGTGAGTCAGTTTACTTTACACGCAGCTACCCGAAAGGGCAATAGGCCAAGTTATATCAAGGCCGCGCGCCCCGAACAGGCCATTCCGCTATACGAGTACTTTGTTGCAGAACTTCAGAAAACGACCAATAGCACCATTCAAATCGGCCGTTTCGGGGCCGACATGCAAGTATCTTTGGTCAACGATGGCCCAGTGACGATTATCATAGATTCGAAGGGAGAATTATAACTTATTAAATATCTCCATCACTTCTTCTCCTGCCTCCACATGCGCCATGTGTCCACATTCGAGAAGGTGAATTTTTGGGCCCTTAATTTTTGACTGCAATTCGGCTACGCTCACCAAACGGTCTAACTTGCCGTGAATAAAAATGAAGCGTTCGGGATTGGCATTAACAAATTCTGTGAAGTCAGCTCTTTCTCTCATGGCGAGTGCTGCAAAAGCGATGGCTTCAGGGGTCATGCAATTGGCTTCTTCGATTAGTTCTTCAATAACTTGGTCTTGTTCGGCCGGATTTGAAAATAAGTTTGGTATGGCCTCTCTGATAAAATGCGACTTGGCTTTCATGACAATTGATGCCACGCGAAGGCGTTCTTGCTTTTTTTGTTCGGAGTCGGGCCAACAATTAGAGTTGAGTAAAATCAACTTTTTAAAACCCTTCAATTGAGAGAGTTCAAGACCCACGTAAGCCCCCATAGAATGCCCTACAACGGTAAAGTTCTCAATAGATAAATGAGTTAAAATCCGTTGAACTTCTAGTGCCATTAATTGGATGGAAGGCGTGTTTAAAAGTTCAAAAGACCAACCATGACCTGGTAAATCGATGCGAATTTGCTGAATGGGAAGGTTGTCTAGCGGAAGGTAGTCCCACATAGTGGACGACTCTAGAAATCCATGCAAGAAAACCCATGCCGGGCCTTCGCCATGGACCGTATAATGTAAATTAAACGGGAATTCAGGCATTCATCAAGGCTTCAATTTCGTCAGCCTCGATTGGAATGTTGCCCATGAGATTAAACGGCGCACCGCTCGGCTGTACAACAACATCATCTTCTAAACGGATACCCAATCCTTCTTCTGGGATATAAATCCCCGGCTCTACCGTAAAGACCATATTGGCCGAAATTGGCTCATGCCAAAGCCCAACATCGTGCGTGTCGAGGCCCAAAAAGTGAGAGGTGCCATGCATAAAGTACTTTTTGTAGGCTGGCCAAGCAGGATCTTGGTTTTTGATGTCTTCAATAGAGATAAGACCCAGCCCAACTAATTGTTCTTCCATGAGCAGACCCACTTGTTTGTGGTATTCGGCCATAATGGTGCCTGGAACCAATAACTTGGTGGCTTCATTTTTAACGTGCAAGACCGCGTTATAAACTGCCTTTTGGCGGGCTGTAAAACGGGCATTCACAGGGATGCAACGCGTGAGGTCCGAACTGTAATTAGCGTATTCAGCACCTACATCTAACAAAATAACATCTCCGTCTTTGCATTGTTGGTTGTTCTCGATGTAGTGCAACACACAAGCATTTTTACCAGAGGCTATAATTGGCGTGTAGGCAAAACCTTTAGAGCGTTTGCGCAAAAATTCATGTGCTAACTCTGCCTCGATTTCGTATTCCCAAACACCCGGTTTGATGAAATTCAACAACCTGCGAACACCAGCCTCAGTAATATTACATGCGGTTTGCATGAGTGCAAGTTCACTCTTCTCTTTGATCGAGCGAATCTTGTGCATAATAGGCGCAGACTTATATACCTGATGCGCAGGGTAGTCCACTTTGACTTGCTTGATAAAGCGGTCTTCTCGGGTTTCGACTTCTGTTTTGGCGCGCAAATGCTCATTGTTATTTAGGTAAATACCACTTGCCTCGGCCATGAGTTGCTTGAATATAGTAGGGAACTGCTGCAGCCAATAAACGGTCTGGATTCCAGCGGTTTCAAAAGCAGTTTGCTTGGTTAGTTTCTCTCCTTCCCAAATAGCAATGAGCTCGCTGGTTTCTTTTAAAAATAAAACCTCACGGTGCGCTGGGTTGCTGGCCGTAGGAAATAAAACTAAAATTGATTCCTCTTGATCGACGCCAGACAAATAGAGAATGTCGCGGTGCTGGGCAAAAGGCAAGGTGCTGTCGGCAGAAACCGGATAGATATCATTGGAATTAAATACAGCCAAAGTACCGGCAACCATTTGCGCGGTAAATTTTTGGCGATTGGCTATATATAAAGCGTTGTCTATGCGATCGTATTTCATGAAAACAGATTTGAAAGTAAAATTAAGGGTTCTCTTTGAACCAACTAGAATAGAGCACATAATTATTGGCAATGCGCTGAACCTCTCCGGCAAATATCTCGGGTGAGAGTGTTTTGATTTTCTTGGCGGGAATCCCCGCGTATATAGACCAGGACTCGACGCGCGTGCCCTCTGTGAGCACAGCTCCAGCTGCCACAATACTGTTGGCTTCGATGTAACAATTGTCCATGACTATTGAGCCCATTCCGATGAGTACGTTGTCTTCGATGGTACAACCGTGAACCAAGGCATTGTGGCCAATGGAAACATTGTTGCCAATATGAACTTTCGTCTTTTCGTAGGTGCAATGTAAAACGGCACCGTCCTGGATATTGACTTTATTGCCCATTCTGATGCTATTGACGTCTCCACGAACTACCGCCGAAAACCATACCGAACATTGTTCACCCATCTGAACATCTCCTAAGATTGTTGCATTTTCTGCCAAAAAACAATCGGGACCAATTTGTGGTGTTATACCTCTACATGCTTTAATGAGTGCCATAGTAGCAAAGGTAGTAAAATGCGCCTGTAACTTTCAAATGAAAACTGCGTATAATGCCCGTTCTTATTTCAACAAATGAAACGCGTCTTCAAAAGTAAATGGTTTAAAATCCCTTATAACATTGCCCTATATGGCTTTGCCGCTTATGGTGTTGTACTCGTTGGTATTTTTATTGCGCTCAAATTGCGTCTTACCGACGACAAAGGTTCGGTGGACAACAACAACCGCTACTTTCAGTCGATGCACGACAAATACAACCAAAACTTTAGGGTAGACAGCGCTTCTTTGGTCAAATACCGAAATGAAATTTTACAGCGCATCAATTTGGTCAATGAATATTATCCGAAAAATGCGAAAATCATTCTAGATGCATGGGCTCAATCCAAATCAGAGAAGACGGCCTTGCAAATGTTAGCCGCCGTCGACCTCAAACTCAAAAATAATAAGTCTTATCAAAGGCGCCTTCGTACTTTATTGACCAAACAACAAAGCAACCAGCGCGCTAAAGGTGGGAATGCCTTCGAATGGATGAATTATGTTGAATGGAGTTATTTTAAAGAAGCCGTTGCTAAAGATAAGCGCTACATAGACTCTGCTGCTGCAGCCTGCGGTGTAGAGCCACGCATCATTGTAGCCTGTTTGGTTGGAGAACAAGTGCGCTTGTTTAATTCCAGACGGGAGCGCTTCAAAGATTTAGTGGCGCCACTCAAAACATTGGCGCTAGAAACAAATATGTCATTTGGTGTAACAGGCATCAAAGAACACACTGCCCGCAACATCGAAAACTATTTGAAAGATCCGAATAGCCCTTATTATTGTGGCGCCCAATATGAACACCTCCTCGATTACGATTCAACGCATAACTACAACAACCAACACAACGACACTCTCAGCTTGAGGGTCAAACGACTCGTGCAATACAAAGATCATTATTACTCTTATTTATATGCAGGCATTTTTATTCGCCAGATCGCGACTCAATGGAAAAATGCCGGCCACCCCATTGACGAGCGCCCAGAAATTTTAGCATCTATTTTCAATTTAGGGTATAAGAAGTCGAAACCTAAAAAAAATCCAGCAGTAGGCGGATCTAATTTTATGATCCGAGACAGAGAATACACTTTTGGAGGTGTAGCTTATGATTTCTATTACTCAGGTGAACTTTTGGAAGAATTCCCGTTTGCAGAGGTTAAGATTAGCCGTTAAATGGGGCCGGGAGAATATGAACTAGCTGCTGCGCAACTCAAATTAAGTTTTAATTTCTGATTTTTTATCGTAAATTCAAGGAATGGAATTGTTAATGACCATCCTCGGATTTATCTTGATACTGTCTGGTTTACTTGGTAGTTTTTTGCCGTTATTGCCCGGCCCGCCTATTTCATATGCTGGTCTGCTGCTCCTTCATTTCTATGGGAATACGCCATTCTCCAATATCATCCTCATAGTTTTCGCGGCGCTGGTCATTGCATTGGTATTTCTCGACTATTTATTACCCATCTGGACCACCAAAAAATTTGGAGGCAGCAAGGCCGGGCAATGGGGCGCTACTCTTGGTGTATTGTTAGGCCTTTTTGCGGGTCCTTGGGGAATCGTTCTGGGGCCGCTTTTCGGTGCCTACTTGGGTGAACTCGTTGCCGGGTCAAACAATACAAATGCCTGGCAGTCGGCTAAAGGTGCGTTTCTTGGCTTTCTTCTGGGTACAGGATTGAAAATCATACTAATTGGCTCTATGCTTTTGGTTGCATTCCAACACATTTAGAACGTTTTATTGTTTAAAACATGAGCAACTCTACTGTAATTAATTGTCGTAATAAACCAAATTTTTTTAAAAAAGTAAAATGAAATTCAATATACTCTTTCTATTGTTGATGTACTTGCCAACACATAAAGTGAGTGCCCAAACTATATTTGATCTCGCGCGTTCTGGATCGGTTAAGCAAATGCAAAAGTATCTCAAAAAACACCCCGAGCACATCAACCTTATTTCTGATCACGGTGCAAGTCCATTTTTGTTGGCGGCATATCGTGGGAACAATGAAGTTGCGCAATTGCTGCTCGACAAAGGTGCAGACTTCAACTATTGTTATGCAGAAGGATCCGTTATATATGCACTTATCTACAAAAACAACCTGGTATTACTGGAAGAAATATTGAAAAGGGGCGCAAACCCCGATATCCCGTGTCAATTTGAACAAATGGGTTATCCGTTGCATTTTGCTTTATCTTTGCAGCGAATTGATGCTCTTCTTCTGCTCAAGAAATACAATACAAATTTAAATGTTGTAGATCAGCAAGGAAGAACCTTATTGCAGCTGATGCAACTCTATAATAACCCTAAATTGAATGAAATCCTTCAGAATGAAAAATAAAATTTTACTTACCATTTTACTTTTTTTATGCGCTTCAACATTCAAGGCACAAACCTACACCACAGGCGTGGTCAACTTAAGTTCTACAGCTGGCTTAGCAATGACCGCCAAAATTGATGTGGGTACACAAGTTACACTCACGCTAACAGGCCCTGCCGGGCGCTGGTTTGCATTGGGTTTTAACGCAACGTCAATGACAAACGGCACAGACGTCGTTGGGGTGCACAGCGCCGGAACACTCTCCGCATTTGACTGCAAACTCACGGGCTTTAGCGCTCCGGTTACCGATGCCCAACAAAACTGGACAATCTCTTCTGATGTTGTGAATGCAGGCACACGCACAATTATTGCAACGCGCGGACTCAATACCGGAGATGCCAATGATTACGCTTTCCCAAGTATGCCAACTTCAATTAGTTTGATATGGGCGCGTTCTGGTTCTGCCACTTTTAGCTATAGCAATCATGGTGGTACCAACAGAGGGGTTGTTACGGCAAGTTATACTTACGTGCCTCCTCCAACACCACCCGCTGCGCCTACAGGTTCTGCGAGCCAAACACTGTGTGCAGGGGCAACGCTTTCTCAACTCATCGCAACAGGAACGGCCATTCAGTGGTATGCTACCCCAACCGGCGGAAGCGCACTGCCTATCAATACGCTCCTCTCAAACGGAACAACTTATTATGCTACTCAAACTGTTAATGGATTAGAATCAACGAACCGTTTAGCAGTGACCGTTACCCTAGTTTCAGTGCCAGCTGCTCCCACTTCAATTAACGGGGCCATTGATTTTTGTTTTTCCGGGGGTTTACAGGCCTACAGCACAAATAGCGTTGCCGGCGCAACCTCATATGTTTGGACTACACCAAATGGCACCACTGGCAATAGTACTGGTACCAATATCAATCTTGTATTTAATCAAAGTTTTATTTCTGGAACGTTGTCGGTTGCCGCTCAAAATAATTGCGGTACGAGCAGTGCTGTAAGTATTATCGTTTATCAACACCTACCATCGAATACGACGTTAAACGTAACCACTTGCGACACTTACACCTTTAATGGACAAACCTATAACCAAAGCGGTACCTATTCATATCAGGGTACCAATAGCTATGGTTGTGACTCAACTGTTGTCCTCAATTTAACCATTACGCCTACAATTGAAACAACCCTCAATGAAACAGCTTGTGGCTCCTATTCATGGAATGGGCAATCGCTTTTCAACAGCGGGGTTTATTTAGATTCATTACAGAGTAGCTTGGGCTGTGATTCTATTGTAACACTTAACCTCTCCGTATATCCTATCCATGCCATCGTTATTGATAGTACAGTTCTTGATCAATTTATCTGGAATGGCATAGACTACGCAAATTCTGGTACCTATACGCAGAACTTTACATCAGTAAATGGTTGTGATAGCACCGTTACGATAAACTTGACCATTGAAGACAGCGGTCTGCAACAAATAAATCAAGCGCTCATTATTTCACCAAATCCAGTAAAGATTGGCGGCATCATCTATTTAAGTGGCATCCAACAAGCATGCTCATTTCAACTTATTTCTTTAGACGGAAAAGCTGTTCAAAACGGGAATACTGAAGGAGAGATTCAACTTACTAACCAACTCATAAAAGGGAATTATCTTTTAAAAATCAACGAGCGGACTTATCCGATTACACTCATTGAGTAAGCTATTTTCTGCTATAACTTTTATGCATGTACCATACGTGCGGAAAGCTCAGTGCCGATAAAAAAATGAAGAGTTGACCCCAATTTGGGGTTTTAACCATTAGCATATAGCTCCCTAATAATAACAATGCACCAAGGGTAAAGGGCAGTGCTTGTTTCCACATTTGAAAGTCTGACAACGCTAAATTATTTTTCAGATACTTCCAGCCGTGAAGGCTGTGTTGAAAAATAAAATAACAGCCAAAAGCAGGAATCAAAGGCAAGAAAAATCCGATGAATAAAACCATTAAAGTTTGTATCAAACTAAAAAAGAAATGATTTTTTCGGGAAATTATTAAAAGCAAGAAAGCTAGACCTGTCCCGATTTTTCCTATGAAATGAATGTTAAAGGTATATCCTAAGTTAAGGTCTATGCCCATTTGATTCAAAATGATCAGCGTTTCGTTACGGTGTCCAACAAGGATGAGGGTCAGAACTATACTCCCCCATAAAAAGCTCAATAAATTTGTTTTTCGCTGCCAATGTTCAAAATCGGCCTGTCCAAAATGCCATGCCGTATAAGTAAGAAATAGTATAAGTGCCAATGGAGGCAACACAAACCAAATTAGAAGCAATAGACTACCAAGAATTATGTATTTTCCGATAAAGTACCAAAATCGGGTTGAATTCAAAGGAAAATTTGGCAAATGATCAAGGGCTCCGTGTGGAAGCCCAACTGTCAAAAGACCAAGGACCAAAATAAAATTAGACCATGCCTCCAAATGATAAAATTGTAAAATAAAAAGAATCAGAGTCATGTAAAAAGCACTATTGCCACGCCGAAAATAAACAAGAAATTGAGCAAGAATATCTTTTAGGGCCGCACAAATAAACGGGCCAATTGGAAGGGTCGCCATGAGCCGCAGTTCTTGACCTATTGTTGTGCCCTCATCTAGAAAATCCAATACTTCGTTTGCCTGATTGCGATCAAAAAGTTGAGTGAAGATCCGCTTCCCTAATTGAGGCTTTTGTGCTAATATTCGAAGCAGTAACCGGTCATAAAAAGCAAAGCGTGCTGCACTCCTCCGACGTTCAATTATTTTTGATTTTTGTTGAACGGCGCCCACGATTTGTTGGGCATCCAATAAGCTTCTTACAAACGAATAACCAGTACTCGGTTTGAGCTGACCACTGCCTGCCCCTGTACGAAGCCAATTGCGCGGCAAGTTTTCCTTTTGAAGTGACGCACTACACATTGGAATACATCCTTGCTCTTTTTCCAAAATTTGATATGTCGTTTTATGATTGACTAAGAAATTCTCAATAAGTGCAGTGGCTTCTTGTTCTGAAATAATTTCCTTGCCAAAACGCGTCGGTTCGATCAATGCCATATTTGATGCAAAAGGCAGTACATACAAGAACTGGGTTTGATCATGTTGAGGAATAGAAAAGTCCATCATGGTAAAAACCTCTGGGTCAAAAATAGCCTCCTCTGTCTGTACCATCCAACCGTAGAAACTTTGTTCAAGTCTTACTTGGTGGCTTTGTTGTTTTTCAAATAGAGGTGGTCTGCTGTCAAAAACGATGTTACCAAGCGGTTCTGGATAACCCTCTAGCTGTTGTTCTTTCCAGCAGACATCATAACACCTTAATAAGTCCCTAATGTGGGCATATAAAGTATCGGCCCGCAAGTAATAGTAATTTTTTCCGTCCAAAGTTTGGGCTTTAAGTGAATTGACTTTAACACTAGACCAGCTATGGGCAACCAATTGATCAAGTTGTAAAGACTTCAGCTTATCGAACTCCAGCCAAAAGCAAAAGGTACGATCGTTTGCGACTTTTTCAGCGGGTTCATATATGACAATCCGCTTATTGGCAAGCAGGTCTAACCTATGCAACTCCATTAAAATCAATGAATTGGCACAGCCCATGCCTACAAAGGCATAGTCAAACGACTTTTGTAATTCAAACAATAGATAGGTTTAGGATATAAATATAACTAAATGAAATTCAAAATGTTTATCACATTTTATGCTGCAGAATTTTATTTAGCGATTTGCGCATATTTTGCGTATTTGAAACGTTTGTAATTTTGAATGCGCTTGGTGCCTTTCGCAATCAATTGATAGTATAAAATAGCCGTAGGAATAGAGGTGATTACGGCCATGCCTTGACTGTATTCGTTAACCATGGCACTTACAACGATTCCGATATTTATTGCTCCTAGATATACACCTAATGCCACTAAACTTCGGCCACGCTTCACGTATTTTTTACCAGACATCAATCTGAGATTTTCTCCAACTTCAATTCCAATAACGGCGGCTACTGCATTGGTATCTACCTTAAAAACGTTTTCGCGAACGCCATTACCAAAATAGAGTTGACCATCGGAGAGGAAATAAAAATTTTCAGGGTATAAGATTCCGCCATTTTTCAAAACAATTTGCGGCCTAAGTGCCGAACGGGGCTTGGTATTTTGTACAGGTATTGATGTAACAGGCAATGTTTCTTGGCGCGCCGCTGTTGAATCTGTCAGTGCCATTTCTGTTTGTTCTATCGATAGAAAAGAAGCCGTTTTGCTGAATTTCAATTCAGGTGCATTCAAATAGTAATAATAAAAGCGATCGAGCTTCTCATTCTTGGAGGTTCGACTGGCATTGGCACCTTTTGGGCCATAAAACCTGTTCGCAAATGCGTAATCTTGACCGACATAAATGCTTATTCCCTGTAGATCTTTAACAGACACTTTAACCACTTGCTGACTGACTGCCTCTCTGAAAAAAAGTGTGTCGTCAGATAGGAAATAAAACTTCATTACCTGTATAAGTGAGTCTGTATTTTTTGTTGTGAGGTATTCCCACTCAGACTCAGGCGGATAGTGAATAGGGTCTA
>Ga0194134_10003575_pt1 | contig 16581 bp, 18 predicted proteins | sample TA2KigOff0mmetaG_FD_148602 | JGI IMG/M metagenome (GOLD analysis project Ga0194134, IMG submission 148602) | Freshwater microbial communities from Lake Tanganyika, Tanzania - TA2015056 Kigoma Offshore 0m | ecosystem: Environmental > Aquatic > Freshwater > Lake | place: Tanzania: Lake Tanganyika... | reverse complement strand
ACTTAAATATTTCTTATTATTTGAATCATTCAAATAAACCTAATTTAGATATTATAGAAATAGAAGGAAGTAACTATTTAGGTTTTGTTACTAATAGAATTATAAAAGAAGGTGAAGAATTAACCATTGATTATTCTAAATATGAATCAAAAATTTAAGTTTAGATATAATTTATTATCATATCTAAATTTAATGGATTCGCTTGATAATTTTCCAAAAGATCTAAAAGAAAAATCTGGTGGTTTTATTATTGTTGATAAAATAGAAGGAGATACAGTTATTTTACTTGGTAGATCAAATATTTCAAATAAAAAATCAGTATATGAAAATTTTGGAGGAAGATATGAAAAAGAAGATATTTGTTCCCTTCATACTGGAGTTAGAGAATTAATAGAAGAATTTTTTAATCTAAAAGTTCCCATTGATGTTGTTAATTTAATTGCTCATGGATTAAGAACTAATAACTTAATCATTAAACAACATGAGTTAAATGGTATGGCTTATTTAATTAATTTTGAAGGATTAAATTTTATTTTTCAAAATATTATTGATTATAATAAAAATTTAGTAAAATATAATATTAAACAACAATTTGATTATTTAACATATATTAGTGAAAGAATAATTACTGAAAAAGCAAATAATGGTCTTAATGAAATTCATAGAATAGAATTATTTAAGATCAAAGATGTTAAAGATAATAAAGTTAATCTAAGATGGTATACTAATAAAATAATAAATTTAATGGTAGATTAATTTTGTGAATATTCAGAATCTGATTCATCTTCAACCAGTTTACCATATTTTTGTTCATTTATTTTTTCAATAATATCTTTCATTTTATATAAAATACCTGATAATTCTTTTGATAATTCTAAACCAGATGATTCAAAAATAACTATATCTTCTAATAATTGATTTGCTTTTTTAAGTACAATATTTCTAAAATTTTCATGTTGTTCTAAAAAATTGCTACATTTTAGCAAGAAAGTAAACATCTTAAAAACTATATAATATTTAATCATTTTATTATTTGAATTATTAACAATATTCAACAATTGTCCTACATAAATTGTAATATCTTTTTTATTTTCTACATCTATATTCTTTTCTTGATCATCAATATATTCCATTTTTTCAAGAAAATAATCCATTTCTTCATCATTTAAATAAGACATTACTTCCATACGATAATGTGAATCTAATTCTTTATTTTGTTGATTTATTTTATTATCTGTTTTTTCTAATTCTTCAATTTGTATTAAAGCTGCATTGAGTTCATCTTCTGAATCTGGATTTGAATATTTTTTCCCGGAAATTATATCTTCTAGATTTTGATCAATTATGAACTTTTTATTTATACGTTTTGATTTTATTTCAAATAGTTTCCAATAAGGAAGTGGTATATTAATTAAATTGTATTTAACAGACATATCTTTTTTAATTAATTTTTCAATAATATTTCCAATATTATCGACAAATAATTCTGTAATAATTGGTAATGAATTGAGTTTATTTTCTAATAAATTTTTCTTAACATCATTTAGTGAATTTAATTCAACCTTCTTATTTTGATAAAAAATAACAACTTCATCTTGATTAAAAACAAATGCAAAATCTAAATCAGATTTAAATAATTTTTCAAAATTAATTTGAGGAATAATATTTTTATTAATAATATTAGATAATTCTTTAATCAAATCATTTGGGGGATTATCAAAAATTGTCTTTAATTCTAATAATATATTTGATTTATTAAATAAGGTACATCCAGTCGCATTTTCTAAGTAATTTAAAACTAAATTTTCAATACATTCATAAGATAGATTATAGCTTGCTTGTTCTTCTCCATGATGAAGACAAATATTTTTAGTAATATTGATATTATCTACTATTGACATTAAGGATTGATCTTGTCAAGATAATTGATAATAATTTCATTTTTTTATATAAAAAAAATTGAAAAATTAAATTTAAAAGTCTATCATAATCTTATAAAACTACTATTATGAATATACCTCAATTTCAGCAATCAGCGACCGATGCCGTCCATTCCCCCATAAAAAGCAGGGACTGTATAAAACATCTTGAGGGTCGGGAACTGTGTATACGTAGGAGAAATGGCACTGTGCAAAATTTTTGGCAACTCGATCTTAATTATAAAGAGTTGGTGCCATTAAGAGACTACAGTGGTAACATTACCGATTACGGTGTGTTTCTGTGGGCCTACATGAACTCAGCCTATCCTCATAAACTCAAAGTGCGCTCAATTTCCGAGCTGTTAGAGCTCAACCCTTAGTTTATCACACAGTTATGTAAGCGGCAAAATTTGTGTTTAAAATGCTTGTTATTTCTTTTAGTATTTCATCCCTGTTGTCAAATAATTTACAAATATATTTTTCATAATAATCATTATATTCAAGATCATTACCATTATCATCTAATATTCTAAATATATGTTTGTACCAACTAAAAATTAGAAAGGATTTTATTTTATTTATTGGATTATTTAATCTTATTTCAATCCAATTTTTATCTTTATCATATTCACCTATAAATACGTCAATATCTTCAAATATATATTTATTATTTTTAAGATATTCAATTGTTTCTAATCTAAATTTATTTGCTAATTGAGACATTTATTTTAAATAAAATTAACTTTTTATAACTATATCAATTATTTCTGTTATAATAGATTTCAAAGTTATTTCTTCATAGTTTTTATTATTATATTTATATTCTCTAATAAAATTCATTATTTTATTTTCATATAGATAGATATTGTAATAATATTTTTGGTAAATCATACAATTATAATTTGACTTTGTTAAATGTTTCGTGGTTCTGAAAGAATTAGATGCGCTATATCTAGAGCCATAAGGCAAAGCTGGTATAAATATATTCACATAATATAGTTTATTTTGTTCTTTATAATTTTCACATTCATAAGTAATTTTATATTTGTATTTATTTTTTTTTAATTTCATTTGATTAGAATTTAATAGAATTTTACTGTGGCATAAAGATTTTTCATATAATAAATCTTCATTTTCAGAATTAATTTTTTGGAAATGTATAATGAATATAATTTTATATTCATTTATAATATCATCATAATCAGAAAAAAAATTATTTATTAATTTTTTCAAAGATTCTTCTTCTGTCATAAATAAATTTTTAAATTGTTCATAAATATAATTCATTATTTAATATAAGATAAATATTATATTATATTAAATTCATTTTTTATTTAACATTTATGGTTTCGATATTTTCTATACGATTTACAACCAGATGTTTTAGCTTTGCATTCATTAAGTATATATTTTTTTGTATCACAACACCAAACAGGATCATATTTACTTGGACAAACTGCAAAACATTCACGACTAGATTTAGGTTTACATAAATAATAAAACACAAAAAATACTACTGCAACCATTAAAACAGTAGATAAAGTATCATTTTTAGACAAATTTAATTGTTCAGACATTATATACAAATATTTAGATTATTTTTTTTTGTTATTTTTGATTAATTCTATTATTCATTCCTGATAAAGAATTTTGATTGTTACTAATATCACCAGTTGTTTTAATTGAACCAGATACATTTAAATTTCCATTTATTTGTAAACCATTTCTTTGAATTTGATTAGCTGAGTTTGTTATATTTTTAATAAATTCATCTGAATTAACTAAATATTTTTTTACTGCATCATTTATTTGAGAGTCTGATACATTTGTCATTTTTTCTATTTTATTATTACATTTTATTATATAGTTATAAATGTAGTATAATAAAATAAAACAAATAATAAATATTATTAAATTATATCTTCCTGTATTAAGCATATTATTAAATCATATAAATTTAAATTAAAATAATTTAAATTAATTATATAAAATTATATTTAGTAGTTTATCTTCTTCTACTACGCCAATATCTTACTGGTGGTCGATATACTGGTGGTCGATATACTGGTTGTCGATATACTGGTGGTCTCCATGATCGAAATACTTGTGGAGGAGGAGGTGGAGGTAGGTGATGAAAACGTTTTAGACAAGCTTTATCGGGATTTGGTGATTTCATACAATCACGACTAACACATTGAGATGTTTTAGCATACCAACAATCGTGAGCTGGAAGTACAGTCCCTGTTATATAATAGTTTGGCATAAGATATCTTTGTACAAATCTTTCATCCATCCAGGACCAATGATTACAAGTTTTCCATCCCAATAATGCTTGAGGATTTGTATTACATAAATTATTTTCTTGTTTCTTACGTTCTTCTTCTTGTCTTCTACGTTCATTTTCAAGTTCTCGTTGTCTTCGTCTTTCTGCTTCTAATTTTTGTTGTCGTAAAATTTCCTGTTGTCTTTGTATATTTTGTATTTTATTATTGATATTATTATTAGTTCCAGATAATGAAAATTGATTATTTGATATTTCATTTCTTGCTTTAATATTACCTCTTATAGAAACATCACCAATTATTTTTAATCCTTCTGTTTGTGATTTAATAGAAATATCAGACATTGTTTTAAGGAAATCATCGGATATATAATATTGTCTAACTGCTTCAGCTATATTATTGTCCGATATTGGAGTCATTTTTTCAATATTATTTTTACACGAACTTGCATTTCTATAAACATGATAAATTAAAATTATAAAAATACATATAAATATAAATACATATTTGTCAGATTTTAATTCTTCAATTAATTTAAATAAAATCATTATATATTTTTTTAGAAAATAAAAAATTATAATTAATTTACCTTGGTATACTATTGATTCTATTATTCAAACTAGTAAAAGAAAAATCATTATTACTAATTTCACCTGTAGCTTTTAATTGACCTATAACATTTAAATCTCCATTAACTTTTAAATCATTTCTTTGCATTTGTACAGCAGTTAGAGATATATTTCTAATAAATTCATCTGATGTATAATATCTTTTAACAGCATCATTTATTCGAGAATTTGATAAATTGGACATATTTTCTATTTTATTATTACAAGTTGATAAATGATTATGAATATGATAAAGAAATATGAAACATATAATAAATATAATTAAATTGTATTTCCCTGTTTTAATTTCATTTAGTAATTGAGTCATTAACATATATTAAATATTTTTAGAAAATAAATCTAAATTAAATATATAAATAAATGTTTTATAGTGCTCAAGGTTATTATATAAAAAAAAATATTGAAAAGTTTTCTGAAACAAGCTCTATGAGTGCATCTAGACCTCAATATGAAATGGATGGAATTAGCCCAAAATCTGACACAGGTGCAACTAGTCCTCAATCATCTGTAAGTGTTACTAGCCCAAAATCTGATACAAGAGCAACTAGTCCTCAATCAGCTGTAAGTGTTACTAGCCCAAAATCTGATACAAGAGCAACTAGTCCTCAATCATCTGTAAGTGTTACTAGCCCAAAATCTGATACAAGTGTTACTAAAAAACAAGATTCATGTGATAAATTAATTAAACAATCTTATGCTGATTTTGATAAAAAATATGATTTATTAAAAAATGATTATGAAAATAAACTCAAAGAACAAAAAAAAATTACACAAAATGCAATGAAACAATTTTTAGATGAAAAGGAATCATGGGGTAAAGCTTATCAAATAAATAAAAATAAATATGAAAAATCAGTTGAAGCTGAAAAGAAAAAATTAAATGATTTAAAAAATATGTTTCGACAAAAAATTAATTCTCTTGATTCATCTATTAGAGAAATTAATTTATCCATTAAAAATCTTTAAAAAAATCTACTTAAATATATATTAATTAATGAAATTTGTTACAATTATAATTTTTTGTGTTGTTTTATTAGGTGTTTTATGTAATAAAAAAAAAGAATTATTTACTAATTCCTCTTCTATTGTTTTAAGTGAACATGATATGTATCAAATTAAAGATGCAATTAATAAAGTTGCAAATTATGAATATTTAGATGCAATTAAAAAAATAGGAGAAAATTATATAAAAATAATTATTGATGCATTTTATAAAAGCTTAAAAGAGACAAGCATAGAAAAACAAAAAAATTTATTTGAAGCAGATAGCTTTATTCAAGTAATATTTAATGATGAAAAATTAGGTTTATCTGATCATTTTAAACAAAGCTTATTTATGGAATTAAGTGAAGCAAGACTTTTAAATAGAAATATAAAAATGGTTCCATTAAGATTATATTCAAATAGTAAAATATTATCAAAAGAAAACTTAAAAAAAATAACTGAAAATATACAAAATATACAACTTAAAAAAATATCAAAATTTTTTATTTCATATTTACTTAAATATTATGATATTTCAAGACCACAACATAATAAAAATGATAAAATACTTAGATTTGAAAATAGTTTACCATCATTTAAGGAATTTAATTCACTAATCAGTAAATCAAATTTATTTTTTGATTAAAAAGAGTTTTTTTGATAAAAGACATAAATTATTAATAATACAACTACTGTTGATAAACCAATTATAGCAACACTATTTATAGTTGCTTTTTTTTTCTCATCAGCATCATAAACTTTTTGTAATTCTTTAATTTTAACATTTAATTCATTAATTTCCTTGAGTTTTTCATCACGTTGAACTTTATGATCTTCAATTTTTTTCTTTAAATTATCAATTTCGTCAGTAAGCATTTTTGATAATTTACCTAATTCTTCTTCAGACTCTGCTCTCTTTTTAGCTACATAAGCTGTTTGTTCTTCATCTATTTTTTTAATGTTTGAATCATATTCCTTCTTTTTATCATTATATTCTTGTAGGCTTTTATTTACTGATGCTACTTCAATTTCATACTCTTGTTTAATTTTATCAAGAATAGCAGCTGTTTCGTTATTTTTCTTATTAATAATTTCCATTCTTTCTCTATCCAGTTTTTCAATTGTATCTTCTAATTCTTTTCTATATTTTATACCATCGGCTTTAGCTTTTAATCTTTCTTCCTCTAGATTTTTTCCCAAGTTTTCTAATTCTTTTTGAGTAAAAATTGTATATTCGTTAACTTTCTTTATTTTATCTTCTTCTAATTTTTTCATTTGATTACTAAATACAACCATTTCATCTCGTATTTTTCTATCATTGTCTGCTTTAATTTTATTATATTCTTCTAATTTTTTATTAATCTCTAAAGCTTGAGAATCATACATTTGTTGAATATTATCAAGAGCCTTCTTAGTTTCTGCATTTTTTTGTTGAACTAATCGCATTTTTTCATCTTCTAATCTATTAATAGTATCTTTTAATTCAGCTCTTTTTTGATCAGATTCTATTTTATTTTTTTCTTTTTGTTCTTCTAAAAACTTATTAAGTCTTAATAATTCTTTCTCAGTTTCTTTAGTAAAATTAGTAATAGTTTTTAGTTTATCATCCTCCAATTTTTTTAATAATTCTTTAAATTTATTTTCTTCATTTTTAGCTTTTTCTTCATATTCTTTTTGAATTTGAACATATTCTTTTTGTTTTTCTTCAGTTAAGTTTTTTAATCTTAAATTTTGTTCTTCTTGTGAAATTTTATACTTTTGAGCAAGTGATTCTAAATTAGCAACCATATCTTTATTAGTTTCTTGTAAAGAATTTATTTTTTTAATATAATCTTTCTTTTGATCTTTTAATGTTTTATTTAATTCGGCTTGTTTATTTTTTAATTCTTTTTGAAATTCTTTATTTACTCCTGATTTACTTTTATTTAATTTATCAAGTGCTAGTTCGATTTGTTTATTAGTTTCATTTAATATTAATTCTTTCTTTAGATTTTGAGTTGCTTCTAAATTTTTAATATCATTTTGTAAGGCTAATTGAATATCTAATAATTTTTGTTTAGATTCTTCTTCCTTTATTTTAACCAAATCATTTAATCTTGAAATTTCTTTATTGTAAATTGCACGTTCTTCGTTTAATTTAGTTGTTAATATTGTCATATCTGATTTAGCTTTCTTCTTTAATTCTTCAAATTTAGTTTCCATTAGAATTTTTTGTTTATTTATTTTTTCCATTTCAATTTGATATTGTTCATTTAATTTTTTGGTTTTTAATTCATTATCATTTTGTAATTTATTTAATGCATCTTGATATTGTTTTTCTCTTTGATCAGCCATTTTTTTATATGATGCATCTTTTTGTTTATATTCATCTAAAAGAATTCTTTCATATTCATTTTTTTTCTGTTCATATTTACTAATCATTTGTTGAATTTTAATTTTATTATCTTGTTCAGCCTTCAATAACTTAGCTTGAATTTCATTTAATTTATTACTAATTTGTTTTTCTCTTCTATTATAAACATCTGTTATTTCTTTTAATGATCTTTTCTTTTCTTCTTCAAATCTTTTTACTAATTCTGCACTATCTCTTTCATTAGCTTCTCTAATTTTAGCTATCTTTGAACTAGTTTCATTTTGAATTTTTTTAATATCATCATCTTTTTGTTTTTTAATTAAATTTAATTCATATTGGTTATCAAGAATTTGTTGATTAAATTTTTTAATCATTAGTTCAGATTCTGATTTTTTTAATTCTAGTTTTGACATTAATTTTCGAGATTCAATTAAATTTCTTTCTTCAGATTTAGTATAAGAATCTTTAAGGTTAGAAAAGTTTTTTTCTAAAGAAGCTTCTCTTGATTGATAAACTTTAGTTAATTCTTCCATATCTTTCTTTTTTTGTTCCTGTAAATCTTTTTCAAGTCTGCTTCGAGCTTCTTTTTCATATTGAGTTAATTTATTTAATTCATTTCTATAATTTTCTTGGGCTTTCTTGATTTCATTATCTGTTCTTGCTTTTGTGTCATTTAATTGTTTATTTAATTCATCTCGTTGGACAATATATTCATTTAATTTATTTTGAGTTTGTTTTATATTATCATTTACGTTTTTAATTAATTCGTTTTTTTTCACTAATGAATCTTGCATTTCCTTATTTTGTTTTTCAAGAGCTCCTATAGCTCCTGATATTTTATTAAAATCTGCTTCTTTTAATGTTAAAGCATTTTTAATCATTATTAAGTCTTTTTCTTTTTCAGTTAATGATTTAATCTTTAGATTCATTTCATTTTGTTTATCTTTTAATAAAATATTTAATTCATTTATTTTATTTTCTTTTTTATCTAATTCAATAGATTTAGCATTTAATTTTCTTGTTAATTCAGCTACATCTCCTCTTGAATTTTTAGCTTCAAAATTATCTTTAACGATTTTATCCAAATTTTGAACAGTTTTTAACTGTCCGTAAGTGTCCATAAAATTTTTATATTTATTGTATTTACCGTTATAATCGTTAGAAAATAAATTTACTATTTCTGCAGTTAATAATTCTAAATTATTACCTGGTGTAGATATAAATAATCCACACATTTTATCAGTTACTCCTATAGAAATTTGTTTAATACACTGGTCTTTTTTATTGCTATTGTTACATGTTATTATATTATTTTGGCTTGAATTACATGTAACTCTAGAATTTCCAGAAGCTCCATTTACACCAAAAATATTATTTTTAAGCAAAAAGTTATCACAACAAACAACATCAGATCCTGAATAATTTTTATGTACACATCGCCCAACATAAAATGGTATATTTAAAATTTTAAATTCTCTAACATCTACATCCCATTCAGATCCATGATTATTAATGCAATAATTTTTGGCTTTATTAATGTCTTTTACTATTCCACTTGGTCCAAGTTTTAATATTCCACTCATAATTAATTATTAATAGAAAATAATTTAAATTTTTTTTAATACTGCATATTTTGAATTTATAGACCAAGACATAGGTAATTCTATTTTCTCAATTAATTGAAATTTTCCCAAATTATCTGGTAAAGTAGATAATATAATTATAACATCTGAAGGAGTATTTTTACTTAAAAAATTAATTAATTTTTGATTTGTTTCTTTAGGGAAAACTACATTACTTATAAAAATAACTGATCCAGGTGGAAAATAAGATGGATCTAATTTGAAAAAATCTTTATTAGATAATTTTATTTTATCTTTCATATAACTATCTAATTTTTTTCTCATATTCATAGCATACTCATGTCTTGCTTTAACTATTTCAGTACCTTTTGCTTCTTTAAATCCATTTAATAAAGCATAGGCTAATGTTCTACCATTACCAGATCCTAAATCAATAAAAGTATTTTTTGACCAATCTTTTAATTCCATGTATTTACTAAGATTTTCCATACCTTCCCATGTCATTTCACCATATGTTAAATTATAATTTTTATAATTGTTATTAGAGACTGTAATGAAAGAATCAGAATCAAAAAATTTATCAACTTTTGATCTATTGCTCTTATTTTTAGTTGTAAATAAGTAACTGATGAAAACTAATAATAAACCTAAAATTATAATTTTTTTATTTTTTAAGACAATATTCATTACAATAAGTTAGGAATAATTAAAAAATATTAAATTTTGTTGATATTTAAAATATAACATAATTATATTAATAAATGGAAAAAATTTTATTAAATATAGATTCAAGACAAAGAGATCTAACTTTATTTCCTCAAAGTTCATATTTTAAGATTGAATATAATGATGATCTTAATTTTCGTGATAAACAACAAAATATTGATTCTAAAATGAAATACATAAATAATAATTATGTAAATTTTAATAATATTGATTATATCAGTCTTGTAACTATTGAATTTCCAAATAATTTTTATATTTTTCAAAATATTAGGAATAATACTTCCTTCGAAATTACTTGTGTAAATACTGATGGTAATCCTGTCGCTAACTTGATTCCTGGTATTAAAACTGTTTATATTAAGGAGGGTAACTATGATAATGATGAATTAATTAATAATTTAAATTTAACATTAAATACAAATAAATTTAATATTGGTGCTATTAATGATTTTGGTGATTTTGAAATAACAAGAGGATTAAAATTTGAATATGATAAAAATTTAAATAAATATTCATTAATAAATTTAGAAGCTGGTTACACTTTTTCAATAAATATTACAAACACAAATTATACTTATAACAATCTTGGATATATGTTAGGATTTAGAACTAATATAATTAATTTAGAACAAAATGCAGTTAATAAAATATTTAAAGTTACTGGTACTTCACAAGCAGACATTGAAGGTGAAAAATATTTTTTTATTAAAGTTAATGATTATGGTCAAATATTTATTAGTCCAAAGATACAAAGTAAGGCTCTTGCTAAAATTATAATTAATAATTGGAAGAAAACATATATTTTTAATAATGCTAGTGATTTAGTTTATAAAACTCATAAATTTAGACAACCTACTGATATCAAAGGATTAGAAATTGAAATACTAGATTATTCTGGTAAAAGAGCTAATTTTGACGGAGTCGATTATTCATTAACATTTGAATTTGGTATGATATATGATGAAACAATTTATAATAAACAACTTAAAAGTTTAAATTTAATGCCAGAACAACCTATTCAAAATAATAAAATAGTAAAAAAATATACTGATAAAGTTAGTAATATTAAATCATCTCATGAAATATTAGCACCAGTTTACGATATGGAACCAGAAATGGTTCAAGTACAAGAAATAGTTAATTTAGAAGATCAAAGAGCCGAAGCAAAGAAACCAAAAAATAACAAATTTGGTTTTCAGTATGATAATAATAGATTTGGTATTCAATACAATAATAGATTTGGTATTCAATACAATAACAATAATAGATTTGGTATTCAATACAATAACAATAACAGATTTGGTATTCAATATAATAACAATAACAGATTTGGTATTCAATACAATAATTATAATAATAAATTTGGTATTAGATATTAAAAAATTGAAATATTAACATATTTTTTATATAATTATTTAATAATGTCTTATCTAATGGAATCATCTGACTTTCTCAAAATTAAGGACCAACACTATCGATTTATGCTAGAAAATGCTTACCAAGCAATTACTGTAGCTGAAGGTTGGGATTTCATGAAAACATTTAATGATAACCAAAATGGCTTCATGTTTTCTGACAATCCCATGACTGGGAAAATTATGAACAAAATGGAAGAATTAGGTTATTCTGGTCATTCTGGTGGTTCATTTGGCTGGACCATGAGAAACATGGAGTTTTTGGCAAAACATGGCAAAGACGAATTTCTGTCTAAATTTGAGTAACAAACGGAAAAAAGTTTAGATCATAATCTGGTTTATTTATATTTAACGGTACATCTAAATCAGAAGGTAATTTTTCAGTATTTAATTTAAATTCACATAAATTTGATCGTAAATATGTTAAATTTATTTGAAGTGGTATCTTTTTTTTATTAATTTCAATTGTATCAAAATTATTGTCTCCATGAGCATGTATTAATTTATGGGAAATATTTATTTTTTTATACATATCTATTTTATTTTGAATGCATACATTTTGTTCATTAAAAAAAGTTCTAGCACAAATATAAATTTGAGCAAATTTAGTTAAATCTAATTCAGCTATTTTTGTCCAATTATTTTCACATGCTAATATCAATAAACCATTTGAACAATCAATAGACGAAGCATCAAAAACATATTCATTTTGTTGATTTATTAATGTAAAATTATCATAATTTAATATATCAGCTAAAACAAAATCTTTTTTCTTTATTTTTCTTATATTAATTGGACTATAAACAGTTAATAAATTTAAAATTGATTTATAACAGTTTCCAAATCTAAATAATGTAATGTAATTTCCTCCATTTTCTTGTTTATAATAATTTTTGTATGTTTTATAAATTACTAAATTATTTGATTCATCAAAAATACCATTATTATGATCTACATGAGATAAACCAATATTTGGATGAGATAACAATCTTACTTGATTATTTAATTTTTTAAAAATTTTATATAATAAAGTTGGACCTGTTACAGCAAAAGGATCAATTGGATAATATAAATTTAAATTATTATTAACTATTTGACAAATAGATTGTAAAAATAAATCATTTTTTGGTTCTGAACAAATAAATGCATTATAAATACTTATTGAATTAGTTTCAAAAGTATTATTAACTAATATACATGAATCATCTGATTTTATTATTTCTCTAAACGGTTTAGATGGAATCATTTTACAATCAATATAAATACCACCTTCTTGATATATTATACAATATCTAAATAGATCTGCTTTAAAAGCTCCTGAAATTAAATTATCATAGGCATATAATACATTTTCTGAAAAATTATTTTTTATATATTCAATACAATCATCATCTGTAAATAATTTATATTCATATTCTGGATTTAAATTTTTAATAATTTTCGTTGTATTTTCCATTTCAATTTCCATTTTATTTGATTTCCATGTTTGAAATATTTTTTTGGGTATCTTTTGATTATATTCATTATTTATAATTAATTGTTGATTGGTTTCAATAACTATTTGTTTTAGATTAAATAAACTTTTACCTACATAATAAAAATAATTATTATTATTAATAACTATATCCAAATATAAATCTTTATTCCATCCCCAATTTGCATCTGTTCTAAATATTTCTAAATAAATATGAGTATCGTCAATATATTTGTGAGTTATTATTAATTTAATATCATTTAAACTAATTATCGGATTTATTTTAAGGTTACTTATTTGTATTATATTGCTAATATTTAATTTTATAGACTGAGTTCTCAAACCTATAAATAATTCATCATTTTGAAATTCTTTTGATATTATTATATTTGGATTTTCTGTTACTATCTTTTTAATTGATTCTTTATTACTTAAATCTAAATTATTTAATTTATTAAATTCGGTAATATTTACATTTTCTATTATTTCATCTAAATTATTATAAACTTTATTTCTTAATAGTGGTAATTTACTAAAAATATTTAATAATGCTTTACCATAAAGTGTATGTGTATTATCTATAACCCAATCAAAACCTTTAATTTGTTTTAAATACTTTAATGAATGTTGGTTCCAATAATGCAAAACAATTAGATCATCATTAAATTCATAAGGTTTTTCAAATATTTGATCAATTGATTCCCAACTTGGTAATAAAAAATTAGATGGTTTTAATATTGTTAAATCAGTATTTTTTTTTGATAAAATAAATGGTAAATGTGTAGATGCTTCTTGCCAACCATCTGTTACAAAATATTCTTCATAATTATCCCACCATTCAGTTATAAAACTACCATCTGGTTCGGTACCCATAATAGCATTACATAAACCCATAATTTTACCTGATTCAGTTATTTCGTTAGCAATAAAAAATTTATTGTGTAAAAAATCTTTGTAACTTCTAATACAAATAGTATCAATATCCAAGTAAATACCACCATATTTTTTTAATATTTGCATTCTAGCAACATCGGATTTATGGGCTACTTTTTTTAATTGTTTTTTACCAATATTTAACGGTACATCTATTTTAATATGATCTACTAGTTCTTTTGTTTTATACCACCATTGACCTTTTGGTTCAAAATGATAATGAAAATAAATTTTTTCAGGATTGTTAATTAATTTACATGATAGTACAGCTACATAGTAAACAAATAGAAAATCTTCTTCTTGTTCCATTAATCCATAATTAAAATGAACTATATTAGGAATCATATTAAATTAAATCATATTTTAATCTTTATTATTATAATTTATTACTCGTAAATTCATTAAATCTTTCCAGTTTTTATTAAGTAGAAAAAAATTATGACCACCAAATGCTTCTCTTAAAATATATTGCTCGTTTGAAAATTTATATGCATCATTTTTAAAGGCTAGTCTACCTATATTAAATTTTATCATGTTAGTCGTAAAATATACATCTTCAGGTATAGTTTTTAATTGATAATTATAATAAGTTTCTGTTTCTTCTGGTTTTATTTTATTTATAATTTCTAGCATTATTTCTTTTGTTCTTAAACTAAATCCACCATTACCAACACCATATTGATTATCATTACGAAGCCACGGTGATCCAATATAATCCCATTTTAAAAAATCATTTATATTAGAACCAAATACACAACTATCTTCTTGCCACAATAATATTTTAGATCCTGTAAATAAATTCCAGAAAAAAGTAGATGTTAAAATTTCATTATATTTATTGATATCAATGTTATTATATTCTAATTTTATTAATTTAATATTTGGTGATATACTATTAGCTAATTGTTTCATAAAATAATAATTATCAATACCACAAACTATTGTATAAGACCATTGATTACCAATTTTATTAATTGTATTAATTAATAGAAATTCTAAATGAGGTAATATTCTAAATTCAATTAAAACAACTTCATTATTTAAATTTAATTGTAATTCTGGTAATTTAATTTTTTTACTTAAATCAATATGTTGAAAACAAAAATATCTGAATTCTTGTTTTGGATCATTAAATATTTCATTCTGTTTTATATTCATTATTTTACAATATTCATCTATATTATTCATATAATATCTAAATTAGATAATATTTTATAATTCAATATCAGTTGAATTTAATTCTTCTTGTTTTTCAAATAATTCTATATTAGTTAAATTTGATAATTTCTTGTTATCCGATTCATTATAAATCATTAATTTTACTTCATTAATTTTATAAGCCTTATAATTTGAAAATATTCTTTGTGTTCCATCTTTGTATTTTGTATCTTCATCGTTTAACATATCTATAAATTTTTCTAACCTTTCTATTTGTTTTTCATTCAATTTACCTTTGTTTTTTTCAAAACTAATATTTATTTCATCAACATGCATATCAATTAATTGATTTAACATGTCATTTTTTCTTACTGAAATAAATTGTTTGCCATTAAATACATATGCAATATCATCTTTCATATTAGTTATAAATACATTATTATATTCTGGAAGATCTTTATTAAAGTGAATTTTTTTAATTGATTCCTCCAATGAAAGATATTGTTTTCTTAATATTTCTCTTTGCTCTTTATCTGATAATATTCTATCATAAGATAAATTACCAAATTTAACATATGTATTATTTATAATTGTATTATTATTATTACTATTTATTAATTGTTTATTAATTTTTTGGAGTGTTTTAGGGTGAATTTTTGCATTTTTATTAATTGACTCAATTAATTGGTTCATCATCTCTTCCTGTTTTTTTAAATGCTGTTTTAACATCTCATTTTCTGTCACAAGATTTAGGATAGTTGTATCTGTACTAATACAATTTTTTTGATGTCTTTTTAGATTATCACTTCTAGAAAATGTTTTATTACATTTAAAACAAGTTATTTTGGATGATTTTTCATTAGAAAATAAAATTGAGGATTTTGAGGAGGAGAAGGTTGAAATTGAGGAGGATTTTGAGGGATTTGATATATTTTCACTTGAATGATATTTATTATTGTGATACCATATACCTGATTTATCTTTATAATTTTTATTACATATATTACATCTAAAATTAGAAGAAATATTTTCAACCATTTTTATTATAATAGTATATATTTTTATTTCCTTAAACATTTTTTTTATTTTCAACTTTCAACCGTTGAATTTCAACTATTAAAAGTG
>Ga0194134_10003573_pt1 | contig 16585 bp, 15 predicted proteins | sample TA2KigOff0mmetaG_FD_148602 | JGI IMG/M metagenome (GOLD analysis project Ga0194134, IMG submission 148602) | Freshwater microbial communities from Lake Tanganyika, Tanzania - TA2015056 Kigoma Offshore 0m | ecosystem: Environmental > Aquatic > Freshwater > Lake | place: Tanzania: Lake Tanganyika... | reverse complement strand
GCCCATGATGTTGAACTCGTTGATTACCACTGAAGGAACCAGACCATGACCTCCATTGCTCCTGTCTCTCCTGGTGAGATGCTCCAAGAGGAGTTCCTCAAACCGCTGGGCTTGACCCCCTACCGTTTAGCCAAGGACATTGATGTGCCAGCCACCCGCGTCTACAACATTGTGTCGGGCAAGCGCGCCATAACCGCTGAGACTGATTTGCTGCTTTGTCGCTACTTTGGCCTATCCGACGGCTGGTGGCTGGCTGTGCAGGCCCATCACGACACCCAAAAAGCTCGCCGCCAACTGGGCGCACGTTTGGAGAAGATCTCCCGCTGCGCGTTGCTGGTTGAGGCTTCAGCGCACTGATCAACCCGCGATTCGCTGCCAGGGATCGTCAACATCGGGCACGGCGCTGTCTTTTGCGCCCAGGCGTGCACGTGAGCTTGGCGTAAATCCTAGCTCCGCCGCAAGCATGGTCTCCAGCTGGATGGAGCAAAGCGCAACCGTAGAAAACGGGTTGTGCATCACGGGTCGATCTTTCGGATCGAGATGGGCAAGTTTCACGCCCCGGACCGGGATGACATCGGATTTGGCTGCAAGCCTCATATTGAACTCATAGCGGTAAGCCGCATTGCACCAGGCTGCCAGCAGATAAACGTCAAGTTTGCGCAGCAATCCACGGGGTGCATGCGCAATGGCATGCTCCCAGTACGATTTGACTCACCTGAGGCCACTTCCCTTCACCAAATCAGGGGGCTATTGACCGACCGCCGCCCAGCCGATAGGGGGTCGGGAATTTTGCGGCCGTAGAAATTTGGGCAGGCGCGCGCATCGCGCCCGAGAGAGCAAAGAGATTTCACCCCCCTTGGGGGGTGGGTAGAGAACATGATCAGGGCCGCCGAAGACAGATGCGTTTGGGCAGTCGGATTTTTAGACGTTCAGAATGCGGAAGGATTACTGAGGCGGGCGACTTGGTGCTTTGACGCCGAGACGCCTCATTGATTGCAATGCAATCATCGATTACACTTTAAGGCTCGTTCATTACAGGAGCGCCGCCATGGCCAGCATCACCATCCGCAACCTCGATGACGAGATCAAGCAACGCCTGCGCGTGCGTGCCGCCGAGCACGGCCGCTCGATGGAGGAGGAGGCCCGCGACATTCTCCGGCGGGTCATGAGCGATGCCACCCCGCCACGCGACCTGGCCGCAGCCATCCGCGCCCGCGTTTCGCCGGGAGCGCGCGCCGATTTTGAACTGGCAGCCCGCGAACCTATGCGTGAGCCCCCGCACCTCTGTCGCCAGCCTCGATGATCATCCTCGACACCAACGTCCTCTCGGAACTCCTGCGGCCGAGCCCGGCCAAACAAGTCGAGCGATGGCTGGCAGATCAGGACGGCGCCAAGGTCTACTTCACCACGGTGGGCGAAGCAGAACTCCGCCACGGCGTGGCTATTCTTCCCACGGGCAAGCGCCGCAACGCGCTTACCACCGCCATCGAAGGTCTGCTCGAAGAAGATTTCCGCGACCGTATCCTGCCGTTTGATCGCCCCGCAGCGCGCGCCTACGCCGCCATCGCTGCTGAGCGCCGTGCCGCTGGCCGGCCGATCAGCCAGTTCGATTGCCAGATTGCCGCCATTGCGCGCGCTCGTGAAGCCACGGTGGCGACCCGCAATACCAGCGACTATGAAGGTTGCGGTATCGGGTTGATGAACCCCTGGACATTCAGCACCCGCCTGTAACTAGCCACGACCGACCGACGATGCCCACCCCCACCTCTTTCAACCACTGCCTGCGTTACTGGGATCTGGCCGACCATATCCGCATCGACGATGCCATCGCCCTATGGTGCGGTGTCGAACCCGCAGAACTGGCAAAGCTCAACTTCGAGACTCAGTGCATGAGCGCCAAGCGCGCAGCCCTGGTCACCGCCCTGCGCGACGGGCGGCTGGGCTACGAAGACCTGGGGCTTCTCACCGGCCAGGGCAAGGTGTTTCGCGGCGCACCTGTCGACGAACTCATCGAGAAGGGGCGACTTGTCATCAACAAGGCGAGCCTGCGGCGCTGGTTCGAGCAACTGCCCTTTGAAGACCGGCCGGCCTTTCTGTTTGAAGAAGAGCGCCAGCCGGTGTTGCCCGACGGCAGCGATATCGCCGAAATGACCGGGCTGAAGGCCATCGCCCTGATGGCACATCTGCTGGCCAGCTCGTCAGCGAAGTACAAGGCCGGCGAGCGGCCGAACGCGGAGGCCATCGGCCGTGCGGTCAACGAGGCCGCGCAAGCCCTGATGCCGAATGATACGCGTGGCCTGCAGGCCTTCAACAAGAAGGTGGGCGAGGCGCTGCGGCTCTTCGGGCCCGAGATCACGATCCACCGCAGTCGCTAAGTCAGCGCCCAGGAGTCCACACACACATCTCAAACGTGAAATTTTTAAATATCTTTTCCGTTGACAATAGTGAAATTTGAGTATATTCATTTCATTTTTCAGCGCCAAGGCGTATCAAACAACAGTCAAAAGTCCTTCGGGGGGAAGCAAGTCGTGTCGCACCAAACCACTTCATCAGCTGATGCCCCCCGCCCGCCGCTGACCATTTTCACAGCGCGGCGCATCCACACCATGGACGAGTCGCTGCCGCAGGCCACGGCCGTGGCGGTGGCCGAGGGCCGCATCGTGGAGGTGGGCAGCCTGGAGGACATGGCCGTGTGGCAGGAGGGGCGCGAGGTCACCGTGGACCACCGATTTGCGAACCAGGTGCTGCTGCCCGGTCTGATCGACAACCACATCCACCCATTCCTGGGAGCGATCCTGATGCCCATGGAGCACATCGCGCCCGAGGCCTGGAAGCAGCCCGACGGCAGCGTACGTCCCGCTGTCCGAACCCCCGATGACTACCGGCGCCTGTTGCTGAAGCGCGCAGCGGCCAAACCCGACCCTGATGACTGGTTCATCACCTGGGGCTACCAGCCGGCCTTGCATGGTCGGTACGACCGTCAGGTGCTGGACGAACTCTTTCCCGACCGCCCGGTTATCTTGTGGCAACGCTCCTTTCACGAGACCTACATGAACACGCGGGCCACCGACAAATTGGGACTCACCGAAGCCGATGTGGCCAATCATCCGCAGATCGACTGGGCCCGTGGCCACTTCTTCGAAACAGGTAACAAGACCATCGTCATGCGCCTGATGCCTTACCTGCTGCGCCCGGCCTGGTACCACGAGGGCCTGCGACGCACTGCCGCGCTGATGCAGATGGGCGGCATCACCACATCCGGGGACATGCTCTTCGGCAGCATCGACCCGCAGTACGAGGTGGCGGCGCTGGAGCAGGTGCTGGAACGCGACGGCGCGCCCATGCGGGTGGTGAACGTATTCGACTCGCGCGGGTTCTCCAACCGCGCCCGCGGCATCCGCGTGATGGGCCCGCCCGACCAGCCCATAGCCTTCGACGCCGGGTTGGAGGCCGTGCAGCCCTGGCTGTCGCGAGGCAGCGCCAAGGTCTGGTATGCCAAGGCGGTGAAGTTCTTCGCCGATGGCGCGATGTTTTCGCAGCTGATGCAGATGCGGGAGCCCGGCTACACCGACGGGCACCATGGCCAGTGGTTGATGGCGCCGCCGGTGCTGAAGGCCGGCGTGAGCACCTTCTGGAATGCCGGCTTCACTGTGCACGTGCATGTCAACGGCGACGCCGGCATGGACGCCGTGCTGGACGCGCTGGAATCGGCCCAGGACGACAAGCCGCGCTTCGACCACCGCTTTCATGTCCACCACGTGGGCTTTCACGCCCAGGCGCAGACAGCCCGCCTGGCGGCGCTGGGCGCGCACGCCAGCGTCAACCCATACTACATCCACGCCCTGGCTGACGACTACGCGGGTTTCGGCCTGGGGCCCGAGCGGGCCTCGCAGATCACGCGCTGCGGCTCGATGCTGCGCGCCGGCATGAAGCTGTCGTTCCATTCCGACTTCATGATGGCCCCACCCGAGCCGCTGACCCTGGCCTGGTGCGCGGCCAACCGCAAGACCTTGAGCGGCCGCACTGTCTCGCCCGACGAATGCCTGACGCTGATGCAGGCGCTGCGCGGCGTGACCATCGACGCCGCCTGGACCCTGCGCATCGAGCACGAGGTGGGGTCGATCGCCGCCGGCAAGCGGGCCGACTTCTGCGTGCTGGAGGACGATCCCTTCGAGCTGGGCGTCGAGCGGCTGCACGAAGTACGCATCGCCGGCACGGTGTTCGAAGGCGTGCCCCACCTGCTGCCGCAGCCGGCGGCTTCCAGCCTGGGCTCAGCCTTCGACCATGGCGGGGTGGCCAAAGGCACGGCTACGAGTACGGTCATCACGCGTGTAGAGGCCGAAGGGCACGTGCAAGCCAGCCCTGAGGCCAGTGCGACAGACCCTGCCCACACTGACCCGACTACCGGCCGCTACCGGCCGCTGACGGCGCTGCGTAATGCCTGCTGTGGCTTTGCCGACCGCTGCGACATCGTGCGCCAGTGGTCGGCTTGGCTGGCCGCGGCACGAGCAGGCGCCACCGCCTGACCCTTTACACACCTGACCTCCCAACCTTCTGCAAGGAGTCGCCATGACAGCACTTCCACGCCTCTTGCGCCGCACGGGCCTGCTCGGCATGGCCGTGGCAGGCATTGCCACCGGGGCCCTCGCCCAAACCACGAGCGTCGCGGGCAGCGCCGGCACGCTGGTCATCGGCTTCAACAGCGTGCCGCGGCACCTGAACTCCGCTGTGCAGTCGGGCTTGGTCACAGGCATTCCGGCAGCGCAGATATTTGCCAGCCCGCTGCGCTTTGACAAGAACTGGAACCCGGAGCCCTACCTGGCCGAAACCTGGAGCTTCCAGGACGACGGGAAATCGGTGCTGCTCAAGATCCGCGCCGGGGCCACCTTCCACGATGGCAAACCCATCACCAGCGAGGACGTTGCCTTCTCGATCATGACGATCAAGGCCAACCACCCCTTCCAGTCGATGTTCGAGCCGGTCGAACGCGTGGACACGCCCACGCCGCAGATCGCGGTCATCCGCATGAAGCAGCCGCACCCGGCCATCCTGCTGGCGTTGTCGCCCCCTTTTTGCCCCATCATCCCTAAGCACGTGTTCGGTGATGGCACCGACGTCAAGGTCCACCCCAAAAACAACCTGCCCATCGGTTCCGGCCCCTTCAAGGTGGTGTCCTTCAACCCACGCGAATCCATCGTGATGGAGCGCCACACGGGGTACTTCTTCCAGGACCGACCCAAGTTCGACAAGCTCATCTTCCGCATCTATGCCGACCCTTCCAGCCTGGCCCTGGGGCTGGAAAAGGGCGAGGTCGACTTCGTGCCGCAGCTCGCCTCATTGGCCCAGCTCAAGCAGCTCTCCAAGAGCAAGGACGTTGTGGTGTCCAACAAGGGCGGCGAAGCCATTGGACCGCTGGGCTGGGTGGCCTTCAACCTCACCCGAAAACCCTGGGACGATGTACGCGTGCGCCAGGCGGTTGCCTACGCAGTCGACCGGGACTTCATCGTCAACAAGCTGCATCAGGGCACGACCAAGCCCGCCATCGGCCCTATCGTACCCGGCTCTCCTTTCCACAGTGCCAAGGTGGAGCCCTACAAAACCGACCTGAAAAAAGCTGTCGCCCTTCTGGACGCCGCCGGCTACAAGCCCGATGGCACCGGCAAGCGACTAGCTATGACGATGGACTTCCTGCCCGGCACGCCGGACAACGCGCAGACGATCGCCGAATACCTCAAGCCGCAGCTCAAGAAGATCGGCATCGAGGTCACGGTGCGCACCTCGCCCGACTTTCCTACCTGGGCCCGACGCATTTCCACCTACGACTTCGACGCCACCGTGGATGGCGCCTTCAACTACGGCGACCCGGTGATCGGCGTGCACCGTACCTACCTCAGCAGCAACATCCGCTCCGGCGTGATCTGGTCCAATACCCAGAACTACCGCAGCGCGAAAGTCGACGACTTGCTGGCCCGTGCCTCCGTGGAGAAGGACGTGGAGAAGCGCAAGAAGCTCTATGCCGAGTTCCAGACGCAGGTGGTGGCCGACGTGCCGCAGGTCTTCACCCACGTGTGGAATCTTTCGAATGCAGCCCGAAAGGATATCGCCGGGGTGCCAGAGTCAATCTGGGCTCCGCTGGCCCCGTGGGACACGATGACGCGAAAGACTTCGAAATAAGCAGATGGAGCGTTGAAATGAACCTCAGAACTTCGCTTTTGACGGCCATCGTCGCCTGCATTGGTGGCTTGGCAGCACCAGCCAATGCCCAGGAAAAGACCTTGATCGTGGGCATGCCCTCGACACTTCGACATCTGAACCCGGCGATTCAGGCATCACCTGTCAACCAGGTGGGCGCTCAGATCTTTGCCAGCCTGGTGCGATACGACAAGGACTGGACACCGCAGCCCTACCTCGCAGAAAGCTGGACTTGGCAGGACGACGGTAAGAGTCTTTTGATTCGCCTGGTCAAGGGCGCGACTTTCCACGACGGAAAACCGATAACCAGCGAGGATGTGGCCTTTTCCGTCATGGCGGTGAAAGCAGCGCATCCGTTCAACACCATGCTGGCCCCCGTGGAGAGGGTGGAGACGCCAACCCCCGATATCGCGATCATTCGATTGCAGCAGGAGCACCCCGCCCTGCTGCTTGCGCTGTCGCCCGCCCTGTGCCCCATCATGCCTAAGCACATCTATGGCGACGGCACAGACTTGCGTACCCATCCGCGCAACGCCAATCCAGTGGGCTCAGGCCCTTTCAAGCTCGTGAACTTTTCTCCCAGCCAGAGCATCACGCTGCAGCGCCATGAAAAGTTCTTCATTCCCGGCCAGCCCAAGGTGGACAAGCTCATCTTCCGAGTCTTCTCCGACGCAGTAGGACAAATGCTAGAGGTGGAGCGTGGGGGCATCCATCTGGCTACGGGCTCGATCACCGCCATCCAACAAGAACAGGCCCAGAAATTCGCAGATGCCAAAGTGGTGGCCAAAGGTGGTGAAGCCATTGGGCCGGTAGGCTGGCTGGAGTTTAATTTGCGCAAGAAGCCCTTTGACGACGTGCGTGTGCGCAAAGCCGTTGCATACGCGATCGACAAGGAATTCATCGTCAAGAGTCTCCATCGCGGTGCGACCCAGGTGGCTACCGGCCCAATCGCACCGGGCTCACCCCACCACAGCGCTGTAGGGGTAGAGCCTTACAAGCTCGACTTGGCCAAGGCTGAGCGCCTGCTTGACGAGGCCGGCTACAAGCGCGGTGCAGACGGCACACGATTTTCCTTCTCGGTGGACTATTTGCCCGGGGTGCCGGATAACTACGAGACCATCGCCAACTACCTTAAGCCACAGTTGAAGAAAGTCGGCATCAACGTCACGGTCCGAACCTCACCCGACTTCGCTACCTGGGGGCGGCGTGTATCAAACTGGGAGCACGATGCATCAGTCAGCGGCGCCTTTATGTGGGGGGATCCCGTAATTGGGGTCCATCGCAGCTGGATCAGCAGCAACATTCGCAAGGGGGTCCCGTTCAGCAATACGCCTGGCTACAATAGTCCGAAGGTGGACGATCTGTTGACAAGAGCCGGTATCGAAAGAGACCCCGTCAAGCGCAAGAAGCTCTACGCCGAGTTCCAGCAGCAACTGTCAGCTGATCTCCCTGTTGCTTTCACCCATGTGTGGTCTAGGGTTTACATCGCGCGTAAGGAGGTGGTCAACCCGCCCACAGGTATCTGGGGCCTGTTTGCGCCTTACGATCAGATCGACCTGGCCAAGTGACAGCCTGTCGCAGTTTCCTTCGCGCAAAATATCTTCCCGGCAGGCGAGAGGAATTGCTCGCGGCCTTTCGGCAGCGGCGCGTCCTAGAAAAGTACCTGGAGACCGTTGCAGGCGCACTGGGATGCGAGTTGCTGCTGTCTAAAGAAAACCCCGATGCGCTTTGCATAACAGTGCAGTGGGATTCGGTGAATGCGCACCTGGCTTGGTTGGACAGCCCCGTACGGGCAGCTCAGGGACCCAAATTGACCGCACTTATGGCCTCGGAGGAGTCGCCTGTGTTGATGTCAGTGGCGTCCACGGTGTGTTCACAAAGCTTTGAGACCTCCAAAACATGAGTATTGTTTCGCGCGCGGAAGTCGTCATCATTGGCGGCGGCATCATCGGCTGTTCCATCGCCTACCACCTGGCAAAGCTGGGCATTACCGATGTGCTGCTGCTGGAACGCCGGCAGCTGACCTGTGGTACCACGTGGCACGCCGCGGGGCTGGTGCCGCAGCTGCGTGCCACGCGCACGCTGACCGAGCTGGCCAAGTACACGTCCGAGCTGCTCAAGACCCTGGAGGCCGAGACCGGACAGGCCACGGGCTTCAAGCAGAACGGCTCCATTGGCGTCGCGCTGAACGAAGCCCGCTTCGAGGAATTCAAGCGTACTGGCGCCATGGGACGCGCCTTCGGCGTGGAGGCCGAGTTCCTCACACCTTCTGAGGTGATCGCCAAATATCCGCTGTTGGAAGGCAAAGGGGTGGTGGGGGGCATCTGGACGCCAAATGATGGACAGACAAACCCCATCGACACCACCATGGCGTATGCCAAAGGGGCCCGCAAACATGGGGTCAAGATCATCGAGCAGGCGTTGGTGACTGACGTAGTGGTAGAAAACGGGCGTGCAGTGGGCGTGCACGTGCTCAAGGACGGCATAGAGGGCGTCGTGCGCGCCGGCACCGTCGTGCTGGCCGCTGGCATGTGGAGCGCCGAACTTGGCCGCAAATTGGGACTGCGCCTCGCGTTGCAGGCCGCCGAGCACTTCTACGTCGTTACCGAGCCCATACCAGGACTGCCGCATGACTTGCCGGTGCTTCGCGTCCCCGACGAGTGGGCCTACGTGAAGGAAGACGCCGGCAAGCTGCTGCTGGGCGCCTTCGAGCCGGTTGCCAAACCCTGGGCGCTGGACGGCATCCCGGCCGAGTTCTGCTTCGACCAGTTGCCTGATGACCTGGATCACTTCGAGCCTGTGCTCACGGCAGCGATGCAGCGCCTGCCCGTGCTGCAGACCGCCGGCATTGCCACCTGGTTCAATGGGCCCGAGAGCTTCACGCCTGATGACCGCTACCTGATGGGCGAGACTGCCGAGGTGCGCGACCTGTTCGTGGCCTGTGGCTTCAATTCCATCGGGATTCAGAGCTCGGGGGGCGCGGGAAAGGTGTTAGCGCAGTGGATCCGGGACCGCCGCGCGCCTGTGGACCTGCCGGGCATGGACGTTAGGCGGATGCATCCTGTGCAGGGGACACGCGCCTTCCTGGCCGACCGTACCACTGAGTCACTGGGCTTGCTTTATCAGATGCACTGGCCATTTCGCCAAGCCGAGACTGCGCGAGGCGCGCGCCGTACACCGCTGCACGACCGGCTCCTGTCCCTGGGTGCCTGCATGGGCGAGCTGCACGGATGGGAACGCGCCAACTGGTATGCCGAGCCTGGCAGCGACCCTCGCTACGAGTACAGCTGGGGGCGGCAGAACTGGTTCGAGCGGACTGCCGCCGAGTGTCGTGCCGTGAGCGAGGGGGTTGCCCTGTTCGACCAGTCGTCCATGGCCAAGTTTCTGGTGCAGGGGCGAGACGCCGTACGGGTGCTGAACCGATTATCGACTGCGCAGATCGACGTGCCCGCGGGGCGTATCGTTTACACGCAATGGCTGAACATCCTGGGCGGCATCGAGGCAGACCTCACTGTAACGCGGCTGGACGAGCAGAGCTTTCTGGTGGTAACCAGCGTGGCTTCCCACGTGCACGACTTCGCGCATCTGCGCCATGCCATCGGCCCCGACGAGTTCTGCTCGGTGACAGACGTGACGGCTGGCTGGTCCTTGCTGTCGGTGATGGGACCACGCTCGCGCGATCTGTTGTCAGCAGTAAGCGGCGCCGACTTCTCAAACGCCGCCTTTCCTTTTGGGACGTCGCGTGAGATCGAGATCGGCTACGCCGTGTTACGTGCGAGCCGCATCACCTACGTCGGAGAACTGGGTTGGGAGCTCTATGTGCCTGCTGACGGAGCGGTACACTTGTTCGAACGCCTGTGGGCCGCAGGTGGCGACCTGGGACTCAAGCTTGCGGGCTTTCACGCGCTGAATGCCTGTCGCACCGAAAAAGGGTACCGCCACTGGGGACACGACATCGGCATAGAGGACACACCGCTGGAGGCAGGTCTGGCCTTCACCTGCGCCTGGAACAAGCCGGGCGGCTTCACCGGCCGCGAGGCCTTACTTCGCCAGCGCGACACCGGTGTTCAGCACAAGCGTCTGCTGCAGTTCCGCCTGGACAGTGCCACGGAGCTGCTGTTCCACGAAGAGCCTATCTTTGCGGACGGCCTTCCAGCAGGCGTCATCACATCGGGCATGTACGGTCACCGCGTCGAGGCTGCGATTGGCATGGGCTTTGTCAAGCCCGGGACCGCGGTGACGCCCGACTGGGTGGCGGCCACGCGCTTCGAGATTGGCGTTGGAGACCGACGGGTACCTGCGCGGGCCCAGCTCGGTGCTTGGTACGACCCCCAGGGCAAGAAAATCAAGTCATGAAAGTTAACCACCGGCTTGGCCTGCGAATTCGGGACTTGCGCAAGGCCAAGGCGATGAACATCTCCGAGCTTGCGCGCAAGATCGACCGCTCGGTGGGCTGGGTCAGCCAGATCGAGCGCGGTAAATCTGCAGTCACCATCTCGGCTCTGAACCAGATTGCCGCGGCCTTAGAGGTGAGGGTGTCGTGGTTCTTCGACGCTGGCGCTCCCCCTGCACCAGAAGAAGAGGGTCTAGTGGTGCGCCAAGCTGACCGGCGCACACTAGACTTCCACGGCTCGGGCGTACACGAGGAGATGCTGTCACCCCACCTGCACGGCGCGCTGCTGCTGGTAGAGACAACCTTCGAGCCCGGCGCCACCACGGGGGACCGTGACCGCGAGCGGCGCGGCGAGGAGGCGGGTCTGGTGCTGAGCGGCACGCTGGAGCTGCGCGTAGAGGGCCTGGTGCTGAAGCTGCAGGCCGGCGACAGCTTCAACTTCACCCGGCAGGGGCCGCACCGTTGCCACAACCCCGGGGATATCCCCTGCCGCGTTCTGTGGGTGATCACCCCGCCGTCATACTGAGGGGTTGAGTCCGCATCTACTCTCTTACAACGACCCGAGGAGAAGCTCCAACATGAACCGCATCAGCCGCCAACTCTTGCAGGCCGCCAGCCTGACTTCCACCGTGTCCCTCCTGGGACTGCCTTTGGAAGCCCTGGCCCAGGCCGCACTTGGCAGCGTGGTGGTCATCGGTACCACGCAAAAGCCCCGGCACTTGAATGCCGCGGTGCAAAGCGGCATGGACGCGCAGTGGAAGCCCCAGCCCTACTTGACCGAAAGTTTCGAGCTTTCACCCGATAACCCCAGCGTGCGACTGGTGTTGCGCCAGGGCGCAGTCTTCCATGATGGCAGGCCCATGACTGGTGAGGACATCAAGTTATCCATCGAGACCATCCGCGATCACCACCACTTCCCACCATGTACGGGCCGGTGAACGCGGTGACCATCGACATCGAGCGCACGGCGGTAGTGAGTCTGGCCGAGCCGCACCACGCGCTGCTGCTGGCCATGCCCACCCCGCTCACGCCCATTATCCTCAAGCACCCCTTCGGCGACGGCACCGACCCCAAGGTGCACCCGCGCAACGCCAACCCGATGGGCTCGGGGCCGTTCAAGCTGGTGGAATTCAAGCCGTGCGACCACATTATCATGGAGCGTTTCAATCGCTCCTTCCTGAAGGATCTGCCCAAGCTCGAACGCATCATCCGCCTCACGCTGGACGTGGACTCCATCCTGTCTTCGGCTGAACTCAAGGCGCTCAAGGAGCACAACAAGCCGGCCCTGGCCAAGGTGGGCATCGAGGTCAACGTGTGGGTGTCGCCAGACTCCCCCATCTGGGCGCGTCGCGTGTCCAGCGGCCAGTTCGAGATGACCATCGACTCGGTGTGGAACTGGGGTGACCCGGTCATCGGCGTGCGCCGCACCTGGCGCAGCTCGAACATCCGCCCGGGCCTTGCTCTCCGAGAGCGTCAACACCGAAGGCTATCGCAGCACGGTGGTGCAGCCGCCGTGCGGCATCTGGGGGCCAATCGACGGTCAGACCGAGATGGGGGTACAAAAGGTTTGAAAGCACGGACGACGCAGCACTCTCCCTGCAGCATCAAGGACCTGATCTGATGAGTTCCGTGCTGATCATTTTTTTACGCCGCCTGGTGCTGGCCTTCGGGCTGGTGCTCGCGGTGCTGGCCGTGAACTTCACGCTGATCCAATCAGCACCGGGCGACCCGGCGATGGTGATCGCCGGCGAGATGGGTGGCGCGGACGAGGCGACCATGGCTGCCATCCGAAAGAACTATGGCCTGGACAAGCCGCTGCCCGAGCAGTTCGTCACCTACATCGGGCGCAGCCTAGGCGGTGACCTGGGCACGAGCTATACCTATAACCGCCCGGTCAAGGATCTGATCCTGGACCGCCTAGGCCCGACGGTGCTGCTCGTACTGACTGCGCTGCTCGGCGCCATCCTGATCGGCACGCTCATGGGCGTGATGGCCTCGCGCCGGCCCGACAGTTTGTTCAGTGGCGTGGTCACGGTGTTCTCGCTGATCGGCTACGCGATGCCGGTGTTCTGGACTGGTATTCTGCTGGTCATCCTCTTCGGTAAGGTCTGGCCCATCATGCCGATTGCAGGCATGCGCGATGTACGGCTGGCCGGGGGCGGCGCCTGGGCAAGCGCGCTGGACGTATTGCACCACCTGGTGCTGCCGGCCGTCACGCTGGGCCTGATTTACTTGGCACAGTACAGCCGCCTTGCGCGTGCCAGCATGCTGGAGGTGTTGGGCTCAGACTACATCCGGACCGCGCGTGCCAAGGGCCTGGGCGACGGTGCAGTCACCTTCAAGCATGCGCTGCGCAACGCCATGATGCCGCTGGTGACGATCGCAGGCTTGCAGTTCGGCAACCTCATCTCCGGCGCCGTGCTGGTGGAGACCGTGTTCTCCTGGCCTGGCCTAGGTACGCTGGCGCTAGATGCTATCCTGGGTCGCGACTACCCCACCCTGCTGGGAGTGCTGACCTTCTCTTCCGTCCTCGTCATCTTGGCCAATCTCATCACCGACCTGAGCTACCGCTGGATCGACCCGCGGTTGCGAGGGCGTTGAGGCGTCTGCACCCCATGTCCGTCGAAGCCCTCTCCCCCTGGCACGAAGCCTGGCGCGTCTTCTGCTCCAACAAGGCCGCTGTGTTGGGTCTGGCCATTCTGCTCACCTTGGTGGGAGTGATGCTGGTGGGCCCATCTGCCTACGGCGTAGCGCCCTTCGACATCGCCGGCGCTCCCTTCACCGCGCCCTTCACCGACCCCAGCGTATGGCTGGGCACCGACTATCTCGGCCGCGATGTCCTGGCTGGCCTGCTGGTAGGCGGGCGCGCCACTGTGCTGGTGGGCCTGGCGGCAGCCACGGTGGCTGTGATCATCGGTGTGAGCATCGGCGCCCTGGCGGGCTTCTTCGGCGGCTGGGTGGACACGGCCCTGTCGCGCGTGACCGAGCTCTTCCAGGTGCTGCCGGCGTTGCTGTTCGCCATGGTGCTTGTGACGCTTTTCACCCCATCGCTGAAAGTGGTGATCCTTGCCATCGGCGTGGTGGCTTGGACAGGCACGGCACGGCTAGCGCGCGCCGAGTTCATGCGCCTACGCAACCTGGAGTACGCTAATGCGGCACGCGCCATGGGCGCCGGGCCGCTGCGCCTGATGTTGCGCGAGATTCTGCCCAACGCCCTGCCCCCGCTCATAGTCTCGGCCACGCTGATCGTGGGCTCGGCCATCCTGTTCGAGGCCGGCTTGAGCTTTCTGGGGTTGTCGGACGCCAACGTCATGTCCTGGGGCCTCATGATCGGCAGCAACCGCCGCAACATACTGGAGTGTTGGTGGGCCGTCAGCTTCCCAGGCGCGGCCATCTTCCTCACCGTGCTGGCAGTAAGTCTCATTGGCGACGGGCTGAACGACGCTCTCAACCCCAAGCTGCACTTGCGATGAGCGCACCCTCCACCGCCGCCGCAAACCCCCAGGCTTCCAACTTGGCAAGCACTTCTGCGGCCCCCGTGGCCTCCACTCCCCTGCTCAGCGTGCAGGGCCTGGGCGTGGAGTTCCGAACACGCCGCGGCGTGGCCCGCGTGCTGGACGACGTGGGCTTTGAGCTGCGGCGGGGCCAGACGCTGGGCGTGGTGGGCGAGTCTGGCTGCGGCAAGAGCGTGACGGCGCTGGCAGCGATGCGGCTCATCTCCCAACCGCCGGGGCGTATCACGGCCGGTCGCGTGTTCTTCGACGGGCGCGACCTGCTGAGCCTGCCGGAAGCGGAGATGCGGCGCGTGCGCGGCAACCGCATCTCCATGATCTTCCAGGAGCCCATGACCTCGCTGAACCCGGCCTACACGGTGGGAGACCAGATCGCCGAGGCCGTGCGGCTGCACGAGGGATTGTCGACGGCGGACTCCACCGCACGGGCGGTGCAGATGTTGGAGGCGGTGGGCATACCAGCGGCAGCGCAGCGGGTGCACGAGTACCCGCACCAGTTCTCCGGCGGCATGCGCCAGCGCGTGATGATCGCTATGGCCCTGGCCTGCAAGCCCGACGTGCTGATCGCCGACGAGCCCACCACCGCATTGGATGTCACCGTGCAGGCGCAGATCTTCGACCTGATCGCCGAGTTGCGCGAGAGCACCGGAACGGCCGTGATGTTGATCACCCACGACATGGGCGCCATCGCCGAGATGGCCGACAGCGTGGTGGTGATGTACGCCGGGCGCATCGTCGAGACGGGCGACGTGCGCGACATCCTGGGCAGCCCGCTGCACCCCTACACCCGCGGCCTCATCGCATGCTCACCAGGCCGACGCACCGTGGCGCCGGGTGAGCTGCTGGAGGAGATTCCGGGCACCGTGCCCTCGTTGCTGGAGCGTGGAGCGGGTTGCCTGTTCGCTGACCGCTGCGCCAGAGTGATGCAGAAGTGCCGGCAGAAGCTGCCGGCAACCACCGCGCTGCCAGGCAGGCGGCAGGTGGCGTGCTGGTTGTATGAGGGAAGTGAGGCATGACCACTGACACCCTGCTGTCCGTGCGCGACCTGAAGGTGCACTTCCCCGTGGGCGGTGGCCTCTTCGGCACGCGGCAGATGGTCAAGGCCGTGGATGGCGTGAGCTTCGACGTCAAGCGCGGCAGCATCTTCGGCATCGTGGGCGAGAGCGGCTCGGGCAAGAGCACCACAGCGCTGGCCGTCATGCGCCTGGTGAAGATCACCGCCGGCACCGTGCGCCTGGGCGAGGCCGAGATCGGCCACCTGAAGGGTGAGGCCCTGCGGCGCGAGCGGCGACGCTTCCAGATGGTCTTCCAGGACCCATATGCGTCGCTCAACCCGCGCAAGCGCGCGGGTGACGCCATCCTGGACGCGCTCAACCTGATGGACGTGGGCGAGCCGGCCAGCCGGCCCGACCGCGCGCGTGAGCTCTTCCTGCAGACGGGCCTTCGGCCCGAGCAGTTGCAACTCTTCCCGCACCAGTTCTCAGGCGGGCAACGTCAGCGCATCGTGCTGGCGCGCGCGCTGGCCGCGCGGCCTGAGCTGGTGGTGTGCGACGAGCCGGTCTCGGCCCTGGACGTGGCCATCCAGGCGCAGATGCTGAACCTGATGATGCGCCTGCAGCGCGAGTTCGGCCTGACCTACCTCTTCATCTCGCACGACCTGGGCGTGGTGCGCCATCTGTGCGGCGAGGTGGCGGTGATGTACTTGGGCCGTATCGTGGAGCAGGCGCCGCGTGAGGCGCTGTTCGAGCGCCCGCTGCACCCCTACACCCGCGCCCTGTGGTCAGCCGCCCCCTCCTTCGACCCCGACGCACGCAGCCGCAAGGACCGCATCCGCCTGCAGGGCGACCCGCCCAGCCCGCTGAAGGTGCCCCAAGGCTGCCGCTTTGCAGGCCGCTGCCCCTTCGCGCAGGACCTATGCCGCACCAAGGAGCCCGCCCTGCTCGAGGTGGCCCCGGGCCACCAGATCGCGTGTCACCGGGTGGGGGATGAGGGGCAGGTGATGTACCCAAACTGAAACTGGGCCTCCATCCCGCCAAGGGGCCTGGAGACCACCGCCCCGCACCCGGGCGGGTGCGTATTCCGCGCGCAACTGGATCCGCGCGCCAACGCTCGGGGCGACAACAGCAAGGGTGTTTCCTCCGCCAAGCGTATGGAAAAATAAACCCCCTCGATTAGTCCGCAAGTAAGCCATTGATTTAATGAACAATTTTTTTTGACACTGCTTGCGGACTTCGGAATCGCCCTCACCCCGGGGGCTTCAGAGAAACCGGGCAAACGCAGAGGATTGGGCCCGCTTGAGATTGGTGGCGTGCGGCGCCTGAGTCTACACTTGGTTATAAACCTGAATCGGACGAGCCTGGACTTGCAGATTCAGTTGCCAAGCAGGCGGCGAGCGAGCACGGTCTGCATGTCACGTCGGCCGTCCACAATCAAATAAATCATGAATTTGTTGTCAGCAACACGATAGATCACTCGGTAAGGCTTAAAG
>Ga0194134_10003559_pt1 | contig 16630 bp, 10 predicted proteins | sample TA2KigOff0mmetaG_FD_148602 | JGI IMG/M metagenome (GOLD analysis project Ga0194134, IMG submission 148602) | Freshwater microbial communities from Lake Tanganyika, Tanzania - TA2015056 Kigoma Offshore 0m | ecosystem: Environmental > Aquatic > Freshwater > Lake | place: Tanzania: Lake Tanganyika... | reverse complement strand
ACGCAAAAAGCCAGTCTTAGGAAGTTGTGGCATGGCATCACTCCATCGGTGGGTTGAGTGGAGTCGCCCGAGTGCGACCCCGTCCAACAGACTGCCATGCTTGGGGCGGGGTGCAAGCCCGCGGACCGCATCCGCCCAAGCGGGGCTCTCAACGGTGGCCCCCGCGCGCCTTGGCTACGAGGCGCGAACCTGCGTCGATCCGGTTGGGTGCAGGCGCGCAGCGCGCGTCGCAGCAACGCGTCTCGCTTGCGGGCGCCCCTTGAGCGTTACGTCCAGGAAGTCGGCCCACGCCTGCATCATCGCCGTACGCTGAGCCAGATACTTGGCGTGGTTGTACGCAGCAGCAACCCGGTTGCGCTGCTGGTGCGCAAGCTGCAACTCAATGTGCTGATGATCAAAGCCCTGTTCGTGCAGCAGCGTCGAGGCAAGCCCCCGAAAGCCGTGACCGGTCATGCGGCCCTTGAAGCCCATGCGCTCAAGCGCCTTCAGGATCGTGTTGTTGCTCATGGGGCGCTCGGCGTTACGATCGCCCGGAAAGAGGAACTTCCCCTTTCCCGTGATCGCGTGCAGCAGCCGCAACTGCAGGCACGCTTGGGTGGACAGCGGCACGATGTGGGGGTCGCCCATCTTCATGCGGGCTGCCGGAATGTCCCAGCGCCTTGCCTCGAGGTCGATCTCATCCCAGGTGGCTTCAATCAGCTCCGTGGTGCGCACAAAGGTGAGGCTCATCAGGTGAAGCGCAATCCGCGTCACCGGCGTGCCGCTGTAAATCTCCATGGCCTGCAGCAACGCCGGCAACTCCTTGCCGTCGATGCGGGCGAAGTTTTGCTTGGCAAGCGTGGGCACTACATCGCTCGGGCGAAAGTCCGCCGAAGGGTTGCGAGCCGCCAATCCATGCGCAATGGCAAACCGGAAGATCTGGCCGCACATCTGGTGTGCACGCTTGGCAATGTCGTGCGCTCCGCGGCTGTCGATGCGCTTCAGGAGCCCGAGCATCTGCGGGGCTGTAACCGCATCCACGCTTGTCGTGCCGAGCGCCGGAAAGACATCGGCCTCGAGGCGCCGCATCACGTAGCCCGCGTGGCGCTCGGACTTTCCGACCGACCAAACCGCAAACCATGCGCGCGCAACCGCCTCAAAGGACTTGTCGAGCTGCTGCTCCTGACGGTCCTGGCGTCGCGACTCGACGGGGTCGACGCGGTGCGCGAGTTTGCGGCGAACGGCGTCGCGCTCGCCGCGGGCCTCGGCAAGCGAGATCGTGGGGTAAGCGCCGATCGAGTAGGTGCGCTCCTTGCCCTCGTGGCGGTAGCGGACCTGAAAGAGCTTGCCGCCGGAGGGCTGAACGAGGATGCACAAGCCCTGCGAATCGCTCAGGCGATAGGCACGTTCACGGGGCTTGGCGCTGCGGATTTTTGCGTCGCTGAGCATGGCTTTCTCCGAGTGAAAAAGGCCCAAGTGTGGGTAAAGTTGGCCCGTCTGTGGGTAAGGCTCCAACTTTACCCACAATTTTACCCACAAAGCACTCGGATGTCGACGAATGGTCTCGGGGGCTTTCGGTCTGAGTTCTCCCGTAAGCCGCTGTTTTTCATCTGTTTTTAGGACTTCTCCGACCTTCTTCGGATGTCCTCGGACGGTACCCATGGCGGAGAGGGTGGGATTCGAACCCACGGTACGGTAGAACCGTACACCGGATTTCGAGTCCGGCGCATTCGACCACTCTGCCACCTCTCCGAGACTCACACCACAAAGCCGTATGCGGATAGTCCCGCTGCACGGCGCGACCACTCCTCAACTGCGAAGCGACTACTCCCCAACTGCGAAGCGACTACTCCCCAACTGCGAAGCGACCACTCCCCACCTGCGAAGCGACCACTCCTCAACTGCGAAGCCACCACTCCGCAACCAGGATCCGACAGCCCTGCGGCGATCTACCTTCACCGGCTTGAGCGAATGGTAGCACTCGGTGCACCCACGGCCGAAACGCAGATCGCAGACCGCAGCTAGCGTGCAGCACAGGCTCCCCGATGCGCCGTTGCCAATTCGTGGGCCCGGTTGAGGCTGCGAACAGGGCAGGGGGTTTGGGGTTGAGCCCGAAGCCGGGCGCGGCGCATTGAGCAGATTGCTGCGGGCCCATACCGAAGCACCTCTTCGTTGTTTGTTTCTGTCTGCTCCCGCTGCACCACCACAGGAGCAGCGCCCATGAGTAGGCGTTTTCAAGAGCATTTTCAGCGACTTAAGACGCTCTCCAAACCAACGCAACAGCGGCTTGTGCTAGCATCAACCACCTTGTCAAGCCCAATGGTCCGGGCCTCCCGGTCCCGGAGGGGCGGCCGTTATGCCGCCGCTTCAGGCACCGTCAATCCATGCGTGCACTTCGGTGCACATCACGGGGTTCCTGCGTGATGTCGAACGAGCAAATCGTGAACGAAGTCAAGCGGAGGCGTACGTTCGCCATCATTTCCCACCCCGACGCGGGAAAGACCACGCTCACCGAGAAGCTCCTTCTCTTTGCCGGCGCGATCCAGATCGCCGGCTCGGTGAAGGCACGCAAGGCAAGCCGCCACGCCACCTCCGACTGGATGGAGATCGAAAAGCAGCGCGGCATTTCGGTGGCGAGCTCGGTGATGCAGATCGAGTACCGGGAATGCGTGATCAATCTGCTCGACACCCCGGGACACCAGGATTTTTCCGAGGATACTTACCGGGTACTCACCGCAGTCGACTCGGCGCTGATGGTGATCGATGCCGCCAACGGTGTCGAATCGCAAACTCTGCGCCTCATCGAGGTGTGCCGCGCCCGGGGCACGCCAATCATGACCTTCATCAACAAGATGGACCGCGAGGGCAGGGAGGCGCTTCAGCTCCTCGACGAGATCGAGCAGGTGCTCGGCATGCCGTGTGCGCCTCTCACCTGGCCGGTGGGTCAGGGCAAGCGCTTTGGGGGGATCTTCGATTTGCGCGAGCAGCGCATGCGTGTCTTTCAGGCCGGCGAGGATCGTCGTCGCGATGCCGATGAAATGATCAGCGATCCCCGGATCCTGCAGGAGCGGTTTGGCGAGACCTTCGCCGAGGCGCACGCCGAGATCGACCTGGTGCAGAACGCATCCGACCCTTTCGCCCACGCCCGTTTCCTCCAGGCGCGGCAGACTCCGGTGTTCTTCGGTTCGGCCATCAACAACTTTGGCGTCCAGGAGGTTCTGGATGCGCTTGTTGATCTTGCCCCGATTCCCGCTGCTCGCAAGTCGCTCACGCGCGCAGTGGATCCGGCAGAGTCCCAGTTCTCCGGCGTGGTGTTCAAGATCCAGGCCAACATGGATCCTGCCCATCGCGACCGCATCGCCTTCGTTCGGGTGTGCTCTGGAGTTTTCGAGCGGGGCATGAAGTTGCGGGTCCGCAGGACCGGGCGCGAGTTGCGGCCCACCGGAGTGGTGACGTTCCTGTCGCAACGCCGGGATCTGGTGGAGCAGGCCTATGCCGGCGACATCATCGGCATCATCACGCATGGCGGACTTCAGCTCGGCGATACCGTCACCGAGGGAGAGGCGCTGCAATACACAGGCCTTCCCTTCTTCGCACCTGAAATGTTCCGCACCGTCGAGATCGCAGATCCCATGCGAAGCAAGCAATTACAAAAAGGTTTGAAGGAACTGGGCGAAGAAGGCGCCATCCAGGTGTTTCGGCCGATCGCGGGCAATCTGATGTTGCTCGGCGCGGTGGGACAGCTTCAGTTCGAGGTGGCGGCGCATCGGCTGCAAAGCGAGTATGGCGTGGCGGTGCGCCTGGCAGCCTCGGGCTACACAGGGGCGCGCTGGGTTACCTGCGAGGACGAGGCTGAACTGCAGCGCTTCGTCCATGCACAGGCGGGTCGGATCGCACTCGATGCTGCGCAGACCCACACCTACCTGCTCACAACCCGCTACGATCTTCAGTTCCTTCAGGAGCGCTGGCCGAGGATCCGCTTTCACCCCTTGCGCGAACACGCGGGCCTGGTACTCGAGGCGGCCTAAGCCGCTTCAGGGGCTCTCGAGCCTCGCGTGGTCAACCGTGGGAAAGAAGTCATGGCCGAGCCGCTCGCTGAGGGTCTGCAGGGAGATCGGTTGCGCAGCCCTGGTGTCGTCGCGATTCTCGGCCCAGAAGGCCCAGGCCTTTCGCCTGGCGGGGTCGTACACCAGCTTGAAGACGGCGTCGGGGATCAGGACCGGGCTGCGGCCGATCGCACGGGCTGCAGCGCTGCGCTCGCGGTAGTAGGGCCCGGTGATCACATACACGTCGCCGGTCACCCGGCGAACATAGCGTCGGGTGGCCTTCTCGTAGTCGGCCCACACGCCCCGGTTGAGCTCGCGCGCCTGCGGCACCATGTTGGCGAGGGAAAAACTCTGCGTCATCGCCGCGGCGCTTGGCATGTCGCCCGCCGGTGCCATATGCCCGCGGTCCCAGCCCGAACCGTGGTAGTCCTCGAGTTGCGCGCGCTCGGACTGCGGAAGACGCGCCTCCGCATAAAAACGGTCACCCCGCTGCACGGCCACTGCGGCTTCGAGCGACTGCTGGTTGAGGCGCTGCGCGACGAAGACCGGCGTCCGGCTCTGACCGGAATGCAGGATGGCGAAAGCCTCGAAGCAGAGTTCGCGCAGCGCAGACGGGATCCGCTGCGGATCGATACGCGGAGGCTCGCCGTGCGCGAAATGCTCCCGGCAGGCGGAAAAGCGCGTGGCTTCCCGCGCATCCGCCCGCGCAGTGGAAGCGCGTTCCGGGGTTCGGTCCTTTGGGGGGTTTGCCTGTGCGGTCGCAACTGTGGAGACCGTTTGTGCGAGCGCTGCCGCCAGCGCAAGAAGCAGCGCGCGGGTTGCCGCACGGAAGCCAACCGCCACGCCGGTCCTACGTACAATCCCGAAGCTCGACCTCCGGCTGGGCAAGGCGTGTTCGTGGGATTGGATCGGAAGACCGAAGGACCATGGTTGCATCATGAATTCGTCGAGGCGCGCGAGCGCGGATTATGCCGAATCGTCGATCCGCGTACTACGCGGTCTCGAACCGGTGCGCCAGCGGCCCGGAATGTATACCCGCACCGACCATCCGCTCCATATACTCCAGGAGGTGATCGACAACGCTGCCGACGAGGCCCTCGCCGGGCACTGCACCGCGATCGAGGTGACCTTGCACGCCGATGGCTCGGTTGCGGTGCTCGACAACGGCCGGGGCATCCCGGTCGGGTTGCACCCGGAGGAGGGTGTACCCACCGTGGAGCTCGTGTTTACCCGTTTGCACGCTGGCGGCAAATTCGACAAGCATGCGGGCGCCGCCTACAGCTTTTCGGGCGGCCTCCACGGCGTGGGTGTTTCGGTAACCAACGCGCTCTCCAGACGCCTTGCGGTGAGCGTATGGCGCGACGGCATGGAGTACGCGCTCGGCTTTGCGCAGGGCGAGGTGGTGGAGGCTCTTCGCGAAGTGGGCAGCGTTGCGCGGAGCAGGCGGGGTACGCGGGTGAGGGTGTGGCCGGAGCCGCGCTACTTCGACACGCTGCAGTACCCGCCACAGGACTTCGAACACCTGTTGCGATCGAAGGCGGTCCTCCTTCCGGGTTTGCGGGTGAGTCTGCTCGAGGAGAAGACGGGTCGTGCGCAACAATGGCACTACGCAGGGGGCCTGCGCGCCTACCTTGAGGAAAGCATGGCGCACAGCACTGCGCAGCCCTGGCTTTTTCCCCCTTTCGAGGGAATGCAGTCGATCGAGCCAGGTCATGAAAGCTTCGCCGAAGGCGAGGGCGTGCAGTGGGTGATCGGCTACACCGAGGAGGGCGCCTGCATCCGCGAATCGTATGTGAACCTGATTCCCACGCCTGCCGGTGGCACCCACGAGTCGGGGCTGCGCGAGGGGATGTTTCAGGCGGTGAAGACCTTTGTGGAGTTGCATGCCCTGCTGCCGAAAGGCCTGCGCCTGCTTCCCGAGGATGTGTTTTCGCGCGCCAGTTTCGTACTTTCGGCCAAGGTACTCGATCCACAGTTTCAGGGACAGGTGAAGGAGCGGCTCAATTCGCGTGATGCCTTGCGCCTCACCGCCTCAGTCCTCAAACCCGCCATGGACCTCTGGCTCAACCAGCATGTGGAGTGGGGTCGCCGGCTTGCCGACATGGTGATCCGCCAGGCGCAGGTGCGTCAGCGCGCCCAGCAGAAGGTTGAAAAGCGCCGCAGTTCCGGGGTGGCGGTGCTTCCCGGCAAACTCACCGACTGCGAGTCGACCAATCCGGCGCGAACCGAGATCTTTCTCGTGGAGGGCGATTCGGCCGGAGGCTCGGCGAAGATGGGGCGTGACAAGGCCTTTCAGGCGATCCTTCCGCTCCGTGGCAAGGTACTCAACACCTGGGAGACCGATCGCGATCGGCTCTTTGCCAACCAGGAAGTGCACGACGTTTCGGTGGCGATCGGCATCGATCCGCACGGACCGCACGACACCCTCGACTGGGGTGCCCTGCGTTACGGAAAAGTTTGCATCCTTGCCGATGCGGACGTCGACGGTGCACATATCCAGGTGCTGCTGCTCACCCTGTTCTTTCGGCACTTTCCGCAACTCATCGCCCGGGGCCATGTGTTCGTGGCGCGGCCCCCGCTCTTTCGGGTCGATATCGCGGCCTCCGGCAAGCGCATTGCCCGCAAGCGCTACTGCCTCGACGCCCTGGAGTTGCGCAGCCTCGAAGACAAGTTGCGCAAGGAAGGAATACGCCCCGGCGCCTGGAGCGTCTCGCGCTTCAAGGGCCTGGGCGAAATGAACGCCGAGCAGCTCTGGGAAACCACCCTCAACCCCGACACCCGGCGGCTGTCTCCGGTGGCGATCGGCGAGGCGGGCGACGCAGCAGTGCGCGCCTGTTTTCACCTGCTGATGGGCAAGGGCGAGTCGGGGGCGCGCAGGCAGTGGCTCGAGCAGCGCGGGCACGAAGTGAACGTGGATATCTGAGCATAGGCCGCAGCTATGCAGAAAGACCTGTTCGAGGACCTTCCCGGGTCGCAGGAGTCTGATCCCGAGCGGGTGATGCTGGCCGAGTTTGCGGAACGTGCCTACCTCGACTACGCGATCTCGGTGGTGAAGGGTCGCGCACTACCCGACGGCAGTGACGGGCAAAAGCCGGTTCAGCGCCGGATACTCCACGCGATGAACCAGTTGGGACTCGCGGCCGACGCCAAGCCAGTGAAGTCCGCGCGGGTCGTTGGCGAGGTCCTCGGCCGCTACCACCCCCATGGCGACACCGCCGCCTACGACGCGCTGGTGCGCATGGCGCAGACCTTCAGCCTGCGCTACCCCCTGATCGATGGACAGGGCAACTTCGGGTCACGCGATGGCGACGGCGCTGCAGCGATGCGCTATACCGAAGCCAGGCTCACCGTTTACGCGCGTTTGCTGCTCGACGAGATCGACCAGGGCACCGTGGACTTCGTTGACAACTACGACGGGTCAACCCAGGAACCCGCGCGGCTTCCGGCACGCCTCCCGATGGTGCTGCTCAACGGCGCCTCGGGCATCGCCGTGGGAATGGCCACCGAAATTCCCTCCCACAACCTGCGCGAAGTTGCTGCGGCTGCAGCGCATCTCATCCGCAACCCACAGGCCACGCTCGAAGAGATCCTCGCGCTGATCCCCGGGCCGGACCTGCCTGGAGGAGCCCAGGTCATTTCCACCCCGGCCGAGATCGCCGAGGCCTACCGCAGCGGCCGAGGCAGTCTGCGTATGCGCTCCCGCTACACGGTTGAGGATCTCGCCCGCGGGCAGTGGCAACTGGTGGTCCAGCAGTTGCCGCACGGGGTCTCCTCGCAGCAGGTCCTCGAGCAGATCGAGGACATCACCAACCCCAAGCCGAGACTCGGCAAGAAGTCGGTGTCGCCGGAGCAACTGCAGCTCAAGCAGGCCATGCTCGCACTGCTCGATACCGTCCGCGACGAGTCGGGCAAGGACGCCGCAGTCCGGCTTGTGTTCGAGCCGCGTAGTTCGCGGGTGGCTACCCAGGAACTCCTCGGCATGTTGCTGGTGAACACCTCGCTCGAGACGAACCTCAGCCTCAACATGGTGATGGTGGGACGCGACGGCCGGCCGGTGCAAAAGCCGCTCCTGGCCTGCCTGAGCGAATGGGCGGCCTTCAGGCTCGACACCGTGCGGCGCCGCAGCGCGCATCGGCTGGAGAAGGTGCGCGACCGGGTCCATGTGCTCGAGGGACGCCAGCTTGTTCTGCTGCGGATCGACGAGGTGATCCGCATCATCCGGGAGTCGGATGAACCGAAACCGGCCTTGATGGCAGCGTTTTCGCTCAGCGATCGCCAGGCCGAGGACATCCTTGAGATCCGCCTGCGGCAACTGGCCAGACTCGAGGCCATCCGGATCGAGCAGGAACTGAAGGCGCTGCGCGACGAGGAGGCAGCGCTCGGCAAGTTGCTCGCCAGCGACCAGGAGCTTCGCCGTCAGGTCGTGAAGGAGATTGAAGCCGACGCGAAGCGCTTCGGCGATGAGCGGCGCACGCTGATCGAGGCAAGCGAACGGGCTAGCGTGGAGATCAGGCAGGTTGAGGAGCCGATCACCGTGATCGTGTCGGAAAAGGGCTGGGTGCGCGCGCGCCAGGGCCATGGTCACGACGCGAGCCAGTTCAGCTTCAAGGCAGGCGACAGTCTCGACGGCGTCTACCCGGTGATGTCGAGCGATCAGCTTTATGTGCTGAGCACCACCGGCAGGGTCTATGCGCTCGCGGTGAGTTCGCTGCCATCTGCGCGTGGCGATGGCGCCCCGGTCACCACCCTCATCGAACTCGAGCCCGGGAGCCGGGTGGGTTTCATCTTTGCCGGCAGCGCCAGTGCGCGCGTGGTCTTTGCGCTGCGCTCCGGGCTCGGGCTGCAATGCCTCGCTGGAGATCTGCAGACGCGTCAGCGCGGCGGCAAGCAGTTTCTCCAGATCGATGAGGGTGACGAGGCGATCCGGCCTGTTGTCGACATCCACGCCAGGCAGTCGCGGCTCCTGTGCCTCTCCGGGCAGGGCAGGGCGCTCAGCGTCGCGCTCGCCGAGGTGCGTACCCTCAGGAACGGCGGCCGCGGCAGCGCGTTGATGGATTGCGACAAGGCCGACCCGCTCGTGATGGCTGCATGCCACGACCCGCAGGGCGTGGTGATCACGGGAACCGGCAGGGGCGGCAAGCCGCTCGAGCGCAGCTTCAGCGCACGCGAACTCAACGCCTACGCAGGCGCCCGGGGTCGCAAGGGCAAGAGGCTCGAGCCGCTCATCAAGCCGGCGTCAATACGTGGCACGGCCCCCGGATAGGTCAAACACCGCACCGGTCGAAAACGAAGCCTCGCTGCTGCACAGCCAGCAGACCATCGACGCAATCTCCTCCACCTGCCCGAAGCGCCCCATCGGAATCTTCGAGAGCATGAAGGCGATGTGCGCCTCGGTCATCTGGGAAAACATCGGCGTTTTCACCGCAGCCGGGGTCACGCAATTCACCGTCACACCGTGGGTGGCGAGTTCCTTGCCGAGCGACTTGGTGAGGGCGATCACAGCGGCTTTGCTTGCGCTGTAGGCCGACGCGTTGGGGTTGCCCTCCTTGCCGGCAACCGACGCAATGTTTACGATCCGTCCGTAGGCCCGATCTTTCATATGCTTCGCAACCGCCTGATTGCAAATGAAAACACCGTTGAGGTTGATTTCGATAACCTGCTTCCAGTCGGCGACTCCATAGTCGATCACGGTTTTGTTGGGCCCGGTGATTCCCGCGCTGCAGACCAATCCGTCGATGCCCGCCCCTTCCCCCCCAAAGTGACCATACACCCAGCGCAGCGATTCGGTCATGGCCGAGGCAACCGCTGCGGGGTCCACGACGTCAACGGTGAGCGCGCACTGCATCGGATGGTTTGCATCCTGCAAACGCCGCACCTGATCGTGGTTGACATCCCATATGATCACGCCGGCGCCCGATGCCGTGAGCCGATGCACGATCGCCTCCCCAATACCCGAGGCACCCCCGGTAACGATCACATAACGCTGGTGGAAGTTCAGTTGATGCATGCCGATGATCCGAAGAGGAGCGTGCTGTTGACAGGAATCGCAAGTGTAGGGCCTGCGCCTGGCGTGGCGGGGTGGAAGCGCTGGCAATCGGTGCGCCTGGTGGCCACGGCAGGGCTTGCGCTCCTCGCTGCGCTGCTCGGTGCGCTCCTGGGCAGTTGCACACCGGTGCAGGGTGAGGGCCGTGCTGCAGACGGCCCCATTCCGATCCCAGCCGCCCCCGGCGCACCGCATCCCGCGGCGGCGCAAGGAGGGCAGCCGCTTCACCACCGCCCCGACGGTTTTGTCAACAGCGACGGCAGCCGGGTGAACAAGCCTCTCTCGGAATTGCTCACCTGGTGGTGGCAGCGGCGCGCAATCGACCTCGATGCCCTGGTGGATCCGCAGCGCATCGAGGCTGCTTGGGCCTCCATGCCCGAGGAGTGGCGCACTCCACAGGGAGGCGGGGAAGGCCCTGCTCCCGGCGACGGATCCGCAGCCGGGGCGCTCCCGACGGTCGGCGGCGCGACGGCGGTGGAAGTGAGCTGGCTCGGGCATGCAAGCGTGCTGCTCGCGTTTCGTGGCTCCGGTGCCCCTGCGGAGCCCGGAGCCCCCAGCACACCCTCCGCGGCGGTTGGTTTCCAGGTGCTTTGCGATCCGCACTTTTCCGAGCGAGCCTCCCCGGTGGCCTGGGCAGGACCCAGGCGACTGCACCCGGTGCCCGACGCGGTGGGCCGCATGGGAAGGATCGATGTGGTCCTCATTTCGCACAACCACTACGATCACCTGGATGCCACCACCGTTCGCAACCTTGCGCGCCAGGAAGGTGGTTCGCCGCGTTTCCTGGTCCCGCTTGGCCTCGACCGCTGGTTTCGCGAGCAGGGCATCACGAATGTGCAGGCGCTCGATTGGTGGGATTCGGTGGAGCTTGGGGGTGCACGGTTTCACTTCGTTCCCGCGCATCACTGGAGTGGGCGCGGGGTGCTCGACCGCAACCGGACGCTTTGGGGAGGATGGGTCGTGCTCCACCCTGCCTTGCGCTTCTACTTTGCGGGCGACACCGGTTGGTCGCAGGATTTCGAAGCGATTGCGCGCCGCTTTGCGCCCTTTGACCTCGCCGCGCTCCCCGTGGGTGCCTACGAGCCGCGCTGGTTCATGGCAGCGCAGCACACGAATCCGCTCGAGGCGGTGCGCATTCACAAGGCAATCGGATCGCCGCTCTCGCTGGGGATTCACTGGGGTACCTTTCAACTCACCGACGAACCCTACGAAGCACCCATCGAGGACCTGAAGGCCGCGCTTCGTGCCGAGGGCATCCCCTTGCAGCGCTTTCGCCTCTTCCTCCCGGGTCAGTCGATGCGTCTCCCAACCACCGGCGCCCTGGCAGGCCCCGCCAATTGAGGCCTTGATCATGTCCAAGGCTTGCGCCAGCCCGCCAGCGCCGTCAGGTCCGCAGCAACCTTTGGCCCACGAAGCCCCGGTCCTCTTCAGCACACTCCACGCAGGCGCTTTCCGTATCGGCCTTGCAAGCCTCAACCGGCCGCGCCAGCTCAACGTGCTCAACCTCGACATGGTGCGACGACTCAGCGCCCAGCTTCGCCAGTGGCGCTCCGATCAGAGCATTGCCGCAGTGATCCTGCGTGGCGAAGGCGAACGCGCCTTCTGCGCCGGCGGCGATGTTGCCGAGGTGGTGCGTCAGGCACGTGCTCTACCCGGGCACCCGGCCCGCTTTGCTTACGGTGACGCATTCTTCGAAGAGGAGTATCTGCTCGACCGATTCGTGCATCACTTCGGCAAGCCGCTCGTGGTTTTCTCCCACGGGGTCAACATGGGGGGCGGTCTCGGCCTCAGCCAGGGAGCGTCGCACCGCATCGTTGCCGAGGATGCAAGGCTTGCGATGCCCGAGATCCAGATCGGCCTCTTTCCAGACGTGGGCGCGGGACACTTTCTGCACCGGCTACCGCCAGGAGTGGGTCTTGCGATGGCGATTTCCGGGCTCACGCTCAACGAAGCCGACGCGCTCGATGCCGGACTCTTCCACGCCTTTCTTCCACGAAGCCTTTGGGACAACGCCATCGATCGGCTCGCTTCGGCCGTCTTCAGCCGGAACTGGGAGGAAAACCACGCCACGGTAACTGCATGGATGCAGGCGAGCGCACTCCAGTTGCGTGGTTCGCTTTGCGGGGGCGAGATTCTTTCGCGGCGCAGCGCTCTGCAGAGGATCGGCCTCTCCGTCTCGCCGGAGGGTGCGCTGCAGGCCTTCGAGGATGCCGCACGCGAGGACCCGTGGTTCGAGGCACCGCTGCACAGGCTCAGCACAGGGTCTGCCTTGTCGGCGAAGGTGATCTTTCGCTTCCTGCGCATCACCCCAAGGCTCTCGCTGGACGAGGTCTTCGCACTCGACACGGTGCTTGCCCGTCAGTTTCTCCGCCGCGAGGACTTCCAGGAAGGTGTTCGCGCACTCCTGATCGACAAGGACCGCAAGCCGCGCTGGAAGTACGCGACGCTTGCCCAGGTACCCGGGTGGGAAGTAGGTGCGCACTTTGCCGCGATCGTTTCCGACGATCCTCGCGAGGCCGGATGAGCGGTCGCATTGCGGTGTTTGTTTCCCGGGACCGCTCCGGGACCGGATGAGCGGTCGCTTTGCGGTGCCTGACGTTCTTGAAATCGGGTTGAGCCGCCCAATCTCCAGCAAGTGCGCGGGGAGTACGCACACTCACGACCACATTTTTCAGAATCCTGGGGGATCCATGTCCGAAGACCCGAGCGCAGCCCTGGCCTCAACACCACGAACGCAGGAGTTTCAGGCCGAAGTCCGGCAACTGCTGAAACTCATGATCCACTCTCTCTATTCAAACCGCGAGATCTTTTTGCGCGAATTGATCTCCAATGCCTCGGATGCCTGCGACAAGCTGCGCTTTGTCTCCGTGAGCCAGCCGGAGCTCCTCGGTGCCGAGGAACTTGCCATCACGATCCGGCACGACAGCAGCGCACGCACCATCACGATTTCCGACAACGGAATCGGCATGACCGAGGCCGAGGCGGTTAGCCACCTCGGCACGATTGCCAAGTCGGGTACCCGGGAGTTCGCCACCCAATTGAGCGGGGACGCGAGCAAGGATGCGCAGTTGATCGGGCAGTTCGGTGTGGGTTTCTACTCTTCCTTCATCGTGGCCGACCGGGTGGTGGTGGAAACCCGCCATGCCGCCGCTTCGCCCAGTGAAGGCGTGCGCTGGGTTTCAGCGGGGGAGGGCGACTTCAGCGTTGAGCCGATCCTGCGCACCGCCCGGGGCACCGACGTGATCCTGCACCTGCGTGCCGATCCTTCCGAGGGCGCGGGCGAGGCGGAGGCTTACTCGGATCTCCTCTCGGGTTGGAAACTGCGCGAACTGGTGCGCAAGTACTCGGATCATGTCCAGATGCCGATCCGGATGAGCAAGGAGGAATGGGACAAGGATGCGGGAAAGATGGTCCAGCGCGAGGACCTCGAGACTGTGAATCAGGCAAGCGCGCTGTGGAGCCGAAGCAAGTCGGACATTACCGATGAGCAGTACAAGGCCTTCTACAAGCATGTTGCGCGCGACTTCACCGACCCTCTGGCGTGGACGCACAACCGCATCGAGGGACGCAGCGAGTTCACACAACTGCTCTACATCCCTTCGCGCGCGCCCTTCGACCTCTGGGATCGCCAGCAGCGCCATGGGCTCAAGCTGTATGTGCGGCGCGTCTTCATCATGGAAGATGCCGAGCAGCTTCTGCCGCTGTGGCTGCGGTTCATGCGGGGCGTGATCGATTCGTCGGATCTGCCGCTCAACGTGTCGCGCGAAATCCTGCAGGAGAGCCGCGATGTGAAAGCGATCCGTGAAGCCAACATCCGGCGCACGCTTTCGCTCCTCGAGGATCTCGCCGAGAACCGCTCTGAAGACTATGCGGCGTTCTGGTCATCCTTCGGGCAGGTGCTCAAGGAAGGCATGAGCGAGGAGCCTGGCCACCGGGACCGACTGGCCAAACTCCTGCGCTTTGCCACCACACATTCGGTGGAGGGCGTTGAACCCGACAAGGCGCAGACGGTAGCGCTCGCCGCTTATCTCGGCCGGATGAAGTCGGGACAGGACTGCATCTACTACACCACGGCAGACACACTCGAGGCTGCGCGCAACAGCCCCCACCTCGAGGTCTTCCGCAAGAAGGACATCGAGGTGCTGCTCCTCAGCGACCGGGTCGACGAGTGGATGCTCGGAAACTTCCAGGAATTCGAGGGCAAGAAGCTCGTGTCGGTTGCCAAGGGAGGCCTGGATCTGAGTGCGCTTGCCAACGACGACGAGAAGAAGAAGGCCGAGGAAAGCGCGAAGACCTTCGGGCCCCTTGCCGAGTCGATCAAGGAGGCGCTCGGCGAAAGGGTGAAGGAGGTGCGGGTCACGCAGCGGCTCACCGAGTCGCCTTCATGCCTTGTGTCGGAGGAAGGCGACATGAGCGGCCATCTCGAGCGGCTGCTCAAGCAGGCCGGCCAGAAAACCCCCGAGCGCAAGCCGATCCTCGAGATCAACCCCGATCACATCCTTGTGAAGCGACTGCAGAGCGAGCGGAGCGCAATCAAGGACTGGAGCATGCTGCTCTACGAGCAGGCGCTGCTCGCCGAAGGCGGTCAGCTCAACGACCCGGCGTCGTTTGTGAGGCGTACCAACGATTTGTTGATCGCAATGTCGATGCGCTGAAAAGGCAGGGGCACAAGGTGGCAACTCCGGCGCGGGCTCTCAGGCGAGAAACTCCTCGAATCGCCCGCCGGGGGGCTCGAACCTGCCACCTCGCCATACCAGTCGCGAGGGCCCGGGAATCAGCCGGGTCTGAACCGGATGCGCCTCGTCGCCCGGATAGGCCACCACCCTGGAGCCCGCAGGGTCGAGCAGCGGTTCCGGCTGGATGTGGGGAAGGATGCGCGCGGCCGCGTGATCGGCTGCATGCTCAACACTCCTGAAGCCGCTGAGTTCAACGAGCGTCATGATCTGCGGGGGCGCAAGCATGATCTCGCGGCGCCAGTAGCGCTCGAGCGCAACAACCGGAGCAAACCAGGCTCCCTGCACCGATTCCTCGCCGTCGTGCTGCGCTTGCGCACCCTCCGGCAGACTCGCCACGAAGAAGAAAGTGTCAAAACGCCGATTCATCATCGAGGGCACGCGCGGGGTAACCCAGCGCGACCAGCCTTCAATCGCATCGATCGCAAGCCGCACCGAACACTCTTCCTCGGTCTCACGGCGCGCAGCACGCATGAATGCAGCGGCCTCGGGCGCATCCACTGGCGCATACGCGAGTCGCTGACGCAGCGACTGCGCGCGCTGGCTTACCCGGACAGTGTTCTCATCGGTCTGCGGCAGGTGGTCTCCCGTGTCGACCTTGCCGCCCGGAAACACCCACACTCCACCCATCACTTCGGCCTTTTCCGGCCGCTCGAGCAGGAAGGCTTCGAGACCCCCGGGAGCATCACGCAGCAGGATCACGCTCGCCGCAGGTCGAGGCGCTGTGCGCACCTCTTCGTGGTTCAGGCCCAAACCGTTGGGGCCAAGGCCAGACGCTAGCATCTTCGATGCTGCCCACCCGCCAACTGCAGACGGGGCTGGGGGCGGGCAGATACCAGGATGGGCTCCACCTTCGCGGGCGAGGTACCGCTATCTGGAGAGTTCACGCATCGCACGCTCGAGCCCTGCGATGGTTACGGGATACATGCGGTGCGCGAGGATCTGCCGGATCACTGCAATCGACTGCCGGTACTCCCAGATTCCCTCAGGCTCAGGGTTGAGCCACACGAAGCGCGGAAACCGCTCGGACAGGCGTTGCAGCCATACCGCCCCGGGTTCCTCGTTGTTGTATTCCACCGACCCGCCCGGCTGAAGGATTTCGTAGGGGCTCATCGTAGCGTCTCCCACGAAGATCAGCCGCCAGTCGGGGTTGAAGCGCCGGATCAGGTCCCAGCTCATCAGCCGCTCGGAGTGTCTGCGCCGGTTGTTCTTCCAGACGAAATCGTAGACGCAGTTGTGGAAGTAGTAGAACTCCAGGTGCTTGAACTCCGAGCGGGCTGCCGAGAAGAGTTCCTCGGTCTGCCTGATGTGTTCGTCCATCGTGCCGCCCACATCGAGCAGCATCAGCACCTTGATCGTGTTGTGGCGCTCGGGCACCATCCGGATGTCGAGATAGCCAGCGTTGCGCGCGGTGGCTGAAATCGTGTCGTCGAGATCAAGTTCCTCGTCGGCTCCCTCGCGGGCAAAGCGCCGCAAACGCCGCAGCGCGATCTTGATGTTGCGGGTTCCAAGTTCAACCTGGTCGTCGTAGTCGCGGTAGGCCCGTTGCTCCCAGACCTTGACCGCAGTGCGATTGCCAGCCGAAGGTCCGCCGATGCGGATCCCTTCGGGATTGAATCCGCCATTGCCGAAAGGCGAGGTGCCGTTGGTGCCGATCCAGCGGTTGCCACCCGCATGCCGCTCTTTTTGTTGATCGAGAAGCTCGCGAAGTCGTTCCAGCAGCTTGTCGAGCCCGCCCATCGCTTCCACCGCAGCCTTCTCCTCGGCTGTGAACTCACGTTGCATCTGGCGCTTCAACCACTCCAGAGGAAGATCGAGATCAACGGCAG
>Ga0194134_10003545_pt1 | contig 16677 bp, 16 predicted proteins | sample TA2KigOff0mmetaG_FD_148602 | JGI IMG/M metagenome (GOLD analysis project Ga0194134, IMG submission 148602) | Freshwater microbial communities from Lake Tanganyika, Tanzania - TA2015056 Kigoma Offshore 0m | ecosystem: Environmental > Aquatic > Freshwater > Lake | place: Tanzania: Lake Tanganyika... | reverse complement strand
GAAGCTGCGGGACCTGTTCGCCGAGGTGCTCGTCGGCGACCGCGACTACTTCGAGGACGCCTCCAAGAGCCCGAAGTTCTCGTTCGCCCCGCTGCGGAGCCCGACGTTCCGCTTCGCGACCGACCCGCGGGACCGCATCGAGGCGGTGTCGCTCGTGAAGGTGGTGGCGCGGCCCGGCCACCCGAGTGCGCGCAGGAGCGCCCTGGACCTCGTACCGGGCCTCTCCATCGCAGAGGTGCACGAGGCGCTCGAGGCGCACGGAATCAACGCGGGCGACGACGCCATCGAGGGCGTGCACCTGCGCTTCGTCTTCGAGGGTGGGGGACGCTCGCGCACGCGCACCATCAGCCTCTTCAACCCGAACAGCACCAACCTCCGCGACACGGCCCGCGACCGGCTGATCCGCGGCTACCTCCGAGCCTGGGGCATCGATGCCAACGTCCGAAAGGCGGCCGTGGCCGCTCCTGCTCTCCAAGCTGCGGCAGTCTGACCCCGCTCGGGTCAACTACGACGAGCTCCTCGTTGCGTGCGACAGCGCGCCACCGGAGCTGCTCGTGCGCGAGCGCGTCCTCGAGCACCAGCGCCCGCTCGATGGCCTCGCCCGCCGCCCGGCGCCTTTCGACGAGGCGCCCCCCGCGGAGGACGGCCTCCACCTCCTCGTGCGTCACGCCGCGGTGAATGCCGCTGACATTCCACAGGATGCGCTCCCGCTTGGCACGCGCGGCGAGTTCCTTCTGGCGGTAGTACGAGACGGGAGAGGCCCGCAGCTGTCCCGCTGCATCCGCAACGCGCGTCAGCGTGTGCACCAGCGACGGCGTGATGGCGTACCGCCAGGGAGGGGGAGGCAGTTGCTCCGGGCGGAAGGCATCCCGGAACTGCTCGTCCGTCAGCGTCGGGTAGCGGTTTCGGTTCGGGTAGCGCGTCGCCATGTCCTCAGCCCTCGGCATCGTCGGCCCCTGAAGTCTCTGCAGTCAGTCGCAGGACGCGTTCGACTTCCTCGCGCTCGCGCGACAGCTCGGCACGGAGTTCCTCCTCGGTGGGGAGGTACATCTGGTACCGCGCAGCGCGGACCTGCTCCTTCTCGTCGGGCAAGGTGATGCGGACCATCGCGTCGTTCTTGTCCGAGCAGAGGACGATGCCGATGGTCTTCGCCTCGTGTTCCTCGCGCTGGAAGCGGTCGAAGAAGTTCACGTACATCTGCATCTGCCCGAGGTCCTGGTGCGACAGCTTCCCCATCTTGAGGTCGACGAGGACGAAGCAGCGCAGCAGCCGGTTGTAGAAGACGAGGTCGACGTAGAAGTGGTCGCCCTCCAGCGTCAGCCGCTTCTGCCGCGCGACGAAGCAGAACCCCTTCCCCATCTCGAGCAGGAAGTCCTCGAGCCGGTCGATGATGGCCTGCTCGAGATCGCGCTCCTGAGCGGCCGGGTTGTCGCGGAGGTCGGCGAACTCGAGCACGAACGGATCCTTGAGGACGTCGTCCGCCACGGACACCTGCTGCCCCTTCCGCGCGAGCTCGAGCACCTGCTCCGGGCTCTTGTTCTTCGCGAGCCGATCGAAGAGCAGCGAGCCCACCTGCCGCTCGAGCTCCCTCACGGACCAGCTCTCGCGTGCGGCCTCAATCTCGTAGAAGGCACGCGCTTCAGGCCGGCCCACGCGAAGCAGCACGAGGTAGTGCGACCAGGCCAGCGAGGGCGGGAAGCGGGGCGAGGCGTCCTGCGAAAGGCTCAACGCCGTTGCGCCTTTCTCGCCCCCGTCCGCCTCGCCAGAAAGGCTCAGCGCTGTTGAGCCTTTTCCGCCTGCGGCCGCGGACAGTGCCGAGCCCTGCGGGAAGGCCAGGTAGAACTGCTTCATTCGCTTGAGGCTGGCGAGGCTGAAGCCCTTGCCGAACTTCGCGGAGAGCCGTGCGGCCACCCGCTTCATGAGCCCTTCGCCGTAGGCGGCCCGCTCCGCGCCGTGCTGCTCGACCTCGACAATCTCCCGCCCGACGAGCCAGTAGGCGTGGACCATCGCGGTGTTGATGGAACGCGCGACGCGGGTGCGCGCCTCGTCCAGGATGGAGGCGATGCGCCCGTAGAGGTGTTCTTCCTGCGCTGGGGAAAGCTCGCTCATGTGAAGTGACCCGCTGGTGGTCGCCGCACGGAAGCCCCCGGATTCCCGGCGGTTGGCGTCGCGGCGCTCATTGTTTCTCTGAGACTGGCGGGCTTTATACGCCACTACGGTGGCGGACACGAGGCGGAAAGCGGCCGGGTGTGTCCGCGCCGGGGGCCGGCATGGCGCTCCAGAGAGCGTCGGGCGGGCGCGCCCGAGGTGGACAGTTAACCTGTCGCGGACCCGTCCACGCTGGAGGGGCCAAACCGTTAAACGCTCTCTGTTTCTCTCTCCCCACTGGACGAGACAGAGAGCGCGAGAGCCGTCCAGAGCGCCCTCGGGGCGCGCCACCTGGGTGCCGAATCGCTCTCTGCTCGAACCCTGTCCAGAGCCACGTAGGCGGGGAGGGGAGCGCAACTGCCCGGAATACAGGGCGGGAAAGACGACGCCCCCGGAGATTTCTCTCCGAGGGCTTTGTTTAAACTTGGGGAGCGACCGTTGGTGCGGACGCTCAAGTAGCTCCCCGACCTGGACTCGAACCAGGGACACGCGGATTAACAGTCCGCTGCTCTACCAGCTGAGCTATCGGGGAAAATGGTGGCTGTAACGACGGGGCGCCTTGTAAAGCCGACCTTTTTCGAAGTCAACAACCCAGTGCCCGTACTCCCACGTCCCACCTGTGCCCGGCTCTCAGGGATCGACTGGAAGTCGGTCGCCCCGGTGGCTCCGCAGCTCCTCGCCACCCTTGAGCGCGTACTCGCGGGGGAGCCCGCCGAGCGCGAGCTGGACGCACTCCTGCGCCGCCACCGCACTGCAACGTCCCCGCAGCGCCGTGCCCTCGCCGAGTCCACCTTCAACGTCGCCCTCTGGCGCCGCCGGCTGGCCTGGTTCGTCGGCGATGACGCCCCAGACGCCCTCTGGTTCGCGCTCCTCGCCGGCACCGGGCTGCCCGCGGGGGAGGCCACGCAGCTTGCCCGGCTCCCAGCGGCCCCGACACTCCGGGAGGGTGAACCGGACACGCTCGCCCACCGCTGGTCCACCCCGGACTGGTTGGCCGCCCTCGCCCTTCGCGAGCTCGGAACGGACGCGGAGCCCTTCCTCGAATCCCTCTCGCTCCCCGGCCCGGTCACCCTACGCGCCCACGCCCTCCTCACCTCCCGCGAGGCGCTCGCCCAGCAACTCTCCGCGGAAGGCCGCTCCACCCAGCCCTGCCTCCACGCCCCCCATGGCCTCCACGTCACCTCCCTGCGCCCCAACCTGTACGGCCTCACCGCCCACCGGGAGTCCCTCTTCGAGGTCCAGGACGAGGGCAGCCAGCTGCTCGGCGAGCTCGTGGAGGCGCGAAAAGGGGACTCCGTCCTGGACCTCTGCGCCGGCGCAGGCGGCAAGACGCTCCAGCTCGCCGCCTCCGTTGGCCCCACCGGACGCGTCCACGCCTTCGACGTCGACGGTGAACGCCTGGACCGCTTGCAGCGGCGGGCCGAGCGCGCCCGCATCCACCATGTCCGCATCCACTGCGGCAGCCTCCCTGCGAACCTCCGCGTGGACCGCGCGCTCGTGGACGCCCCCTGCAGCGAGGTGGGCGCCCTCCGCCGCGGACCGGATGCCCGCTTCCGGATGGACCCCGCCAGCTTCGAACGCTGGCCTCCGCTCCAACTCCAGCTGCTCGAGCAGGGGCTCCGCCACCTCCGCCCAGGCGGTAGGCTCGTTTACGCCACCTGCACCCTCCGCCACGAGGAGAACGAGGCCGTGGCCGAGGCCTTCGAGGCGCGTCACCCGCAGCTGCGCCGGGTCCTCCCGGATTGGGCCGCCCCCTTCGCCCACCATGGCTGCTTCCGCGCCCTCCCGCACCGCCACGGTACCGACGGCTTTTTCGCCGCCGCCTGGGATGCGCCTCACTCGCCGTAGCGCCGCAGCTGCCGGATGAGGGACAGCGCCCCCTCCAGCGTGATGTCCTTCACGCGCCCCGTTCCCCCCAGGAAGAAGGGCGGGATGTTGTGCATCAGCGTCACCAGGTGCACCGCGATGCGCGTCCGCCCTGGCCCCAGCGCGTAGTGGGCCGTCACGGTGGTGCTGCCCTCGCCGGTCTGCATCCCGACGATCCGCTCGAAGTCGAAGTTCTCCTGCAGCACCACGGCGTCCGGCGTCCCCATTCCCCGGGTCAGCCCCAGCAGTTGCTGCGCCCATGGCTCGGACTGCACCGCCTGGAACTGCCCCCGGTCGAAGCAGCGAACCCGGGACGTGTTGGCCGGCATCTGGCCCACCCGGTACAGCCCACCGGGCGCCTCGCGGATGTTGCAGGACGGGCACACCCGGTTCATGTACGCCACGTCCTTCACCCGCGCGGCGGAGAAGAACGAGACGTCCTTGTGTATGTCGTACACGAACCGCGCAACCACCCGGTACAGCGGATCCCGCCGCGCCTCCCAGCGCCCCGCGGGGTCCAACCCCCGGAAGGCCGGGAACTCCCGCTCCTGTCCGGCGGCCTCGTCCTTGTCGAAGTAGTCGTAGAAGTACTGGACGCCCCCCTGCGCCAGGAACGCTTCGTCCGGGGCAAAGTGCGGGGCCAGCTCGCGCCGGACGACCGGTCCCTCGTCAGCGCCCGCAGCGGACGCCACCGTCAACGCCAGTAGGGCGAGCATGCGGACAGCGGCCGTGGAGGTCAGGGGACGCATGGCGAAGCGCTCCTCCGTATACCGGGAGCGCGACCGCGCAGCACGCCCCGGTGCTATGACGTCGCGCCGTGATTCCTCCTCCCGCGCTCGCACCGGGTGACACGCTGCGCGTCATCGCCCCTTCCGGGCCCTTCGAGTCTGCCCCCTTCGAGGCAGGGCTCGCCGTTCTGCGGTCCCGCTACACCGTGGAGCTCGCCCCCGGCCTGGACAGCCGCCACCGCTACCTCGCCGGTACAGCGGGGCGCAGGCAGGACGAACTGGCCGCCTGGCTCTCGTCCGGACTCGCCTCGGTCTGCGCGCGCGGCGGCTTCGGCGCCATGCACCTGTTGCCCACCCTGCCGCCCCGGGTGCTCAACCCTGCCCTGCTCGTGGGCTTCTCGGACATCACCGCGCTGCACCTGGGGCTCCAATCCCGCGGCGTCATGAGCCTCCATGGACCGGTCGTCACGCAGCTCGGGCGCCAGCCCCCGCATGCCGTGGAGCGCCTCTTCCGCTTGATGGAGACGCCCGAGCCCGCGCCCGCCCTCGAGGGCACGGAGACCTTCGTGCCCTGCGTGGCCGAGGGTCGGCTCGTGGGGGGCAACCTCTCGCTCGTCGCGTCCCTGGTGGGGACGCCGTACCTGCCGGACCTCCGCGGCGCGGTGCTGCTCCTCGAAGACGTCGGGGAGCGCCCCTACCGGCTGGACCGGATGTGGACGCAGCTGAAGCTGGCGGGCGCGCTGGACGCGGTGGCCGGCATCGCGCTCGGAGAATTTACCGGGTGCGAGGAGAAGGACGCGGCTGGGTCCAGCGCGGACGTCCTGCGGGAGCTCGCACAGGCGCTCGGAAAGCCGTGCGTGGCCGGCTTCCCGGTGGGCCACGGTGAGGTGAACCTCGCGGTCCCGCTCGGGGTGCGTGTCCGGTTGGACGGGCCGGCGCGCAGCCTGTCCTTCCTCGAGCCCGGGGTGTCGCCCCGCCGGGGGGCCGCGTGAGCCACCCGTTGCAGCAACTGCTGGACGCCGGCGTCCAGGACGGCGCCTTCCCCGCCGCGCAGGCGGTGGTGCTCCACCGCGGCGCGCAGGCCTTCTCCGGCACTGCCGGCCCCGTGGATGACCAGACGCCGTTTGATCTCGCCTCGCTGACCAAGGTGATGTGCACCACCGCGCTGTTCTTGCGCGGGTGGGGGCAGGGCAGGGTGGGGCCGTCCACGCCGCTCTCCCGCCTCTTTCCCGGCACCCCCGCCGCCGAGGCGGGCGTGACGCTCGCGGACCTGCTGTACCACCGCTCCGGCCTGCCGGCGTGGCTCCCCTATTTCGCGCGCGTGATGCCCGCGGTGCCCGAGCTGTTCGACCCCGCCACCCCCCGCGCCACGTGGGAGGAGGTCCACGCCGAGGTGCGCAAGGCGGTGCTCGCCTGCGGCCTGCGGCGCCCCCGCAGCATCGAGGCGGTCTACAGCGACGTGGGCTTCCTGCAGCTGGGCTTTGCGCTCGAGCAGGTGCTGGGCGCCCCGCTTGACGTCCTCTTCGCGGAGCACGTGGCCGCGCCGCTGGGGCTCACCTCCACCTTCCGCCGCATCACCGCCCAGGCCCCGGGTGACGGGCTGCCCCAGACCGGCAGCACGCGACCGCGCGAACCCGCCCCCGGCCAGGAGACGATGTGGACCCCGTTCCCCGTCCGCCCCTCCCGGCCCGGCGAGGTGGACGACGACAACGCCTGGGTGCTTGACGGCGTTGCCGGCCACGCAGGGCTGTTCGGGCCTGCCGAGGACGTGGCGCGCTTCGGACAGGCGGTGTTGGACGAGCTTGCAGGCGCGGGCCGCCTCGCCCCTGCGCCGCTCTGGCGCCTTGCGCTCGCCCCGGACGCGCAGGTTCCCGGCAGCAGCCGCGCGCTCGGGTTCGACACCCCGGCCCCTCCCGCCTCGGCGGGCACCCACGTGGGCAACCTGCCGCCGGGGGCGGTGGGCCACACCGGCTTCACCGGCGTGAGCCTCTGGGTGGACCTGGGGCGGCAGCTCGTGGTCGCGCTCACCACCAACCGCACCGCGCACGGGCGAGGCAACCTCGCCCTCCGGGACTTCCGTCCTCGCTTCCACGACGCGGCCGTCCGCGCGCTCTCGCTCGAAGGCTCCCCTGCATGAATGCCCCCACGCCCCCGCCGGACAACGGCAACGTCGTCACCCACGTGGACGCCTCGCGCGTTCGCCGTGTCCACCTGGTGGGCGTAGCCGGCACCGGCATGGGCAGCTTTGCCGGCATGCTCAAGGCCTCCGGCCTCCACGTGACGGGCAGCGACGAGAACGTCTACCCGCCCATGAGCGACATGCTGCGCACCTGGGGCATCCCGGTCATGACGCCCTACGCCGCGGGCAACCTGGACCTGGCCAAGCCGGACCTGGTCGTCATTGGAAACGTCGTGCGGCGCGTCAACCCGGAGGCCACCGCGGTGCGCGAGCGCGGCCTGCCGCAGGTGAGCTTCCCCGCCGCGCTCGGGGAGCTTTTCCTCGCGCAGCGCCACCCGGTGGTGGTGGCCGGCACCCACGGGAAGACGACCACGTCCGCGCTGATGGGCCACTTGCTCGCGCACGCGGGGCGGGATCCCTCGTTCCTGGTGGGCGGCGTCACCCTCAACTACGCGGGCAACTACCGGGTGGGGGCCGGCCCCCACGTGGTGGTGGAGGGGGATGAGTACGACACCGCCTACTTCGACAAGGGCCCCAAGTTCCTCCACTACCGCCCGCGCACGCTGCTGCTGACGTCCGTGGAGTTCGACCACGCGGACATCTACCGTGACCTCGCCCACTACGAGTCTGCCTTCGAGAAGCTGGTGCAGTTGGTGCCCGCGGACGGGACGCTCGCTGTGTGCGCGGCGTATCCCAACGCGGTGGCGCTCGCGAAGTCCGCGAGGGTGCGCCCCGTCACCTACCGGGGCCAGGAGGGGGCGGACGCGGACGTGGTGCCCGCAGGCCTGCGCTTCTCCGAGGCCGGTGCGCACTTCGGCGTGGTGCTGCGGGGCGAGCCCCAGGGCGAGGTGCTCCTCCCGCTCGGCGGCAGCCACAACGTGGAGAACGCGCTCGGGGTGTACGGCTGCGCGCGCGCGCTGGGCCTCTCGCACGCCGAGGTGCGCGAGGGCTTCGCCAGCTTTCGCGGCGTGAGGCGGCGGCAGGAGGTGCGCGCGGACGTGGGCGGCATCCGGGTGGTGGACGACTTTGCCCACCACCCCACCGCGGTGCGCGAGACGCTGGCCGCGGTGAAGGGGCGCTATGCCGGCCGACGGCTCGTGGCCGTCTTCGAGCCGCGCAGCAACACCAGCCGTCGAAACATCCACCAGTCGGACTACGCCGCCGCGTTCGACGCCGCGGACGCCGCCTTCATCAAGGTCCCCGAGCGGCACGACAAGGTGCCGGTGGGGGAGGAACTGGACGTGCCGCGGCTGGTGGAGGACCTCCGCGCCCGCGGCGTTCCCGCGGAGGGGAGCGCAGAGGTCCCGGGGCTGGCACGGCAGGTGGCCGGTTTTGCCCGGCCGGGGGACGTGCTGCTGGTGATGAGCAACGGGAGCTTCGGCGGCTTCATGGACCTGCTGATGGGGCATCTGCGCGCCGCCGCGGAGGGAAGGGCATGAGAGGCTCGGTCCGGCTTGTGGCGTTTGCGGCCGTCCTGCTGCTTGGGGGCGGGTGCCTGCAGCGGGCAGCGCTGCCTCCGCTGGCCGGGCCGGTCAGCAGCCCGCCTGCAGAGTTGCTCGCGCTCCAGGTGGCGCGGTACGGCAGCGGGGAGCCGTTCGACCTCGCGGCCGAGCGGGGCAACGTGGTGCTCCTGGACGTCTGGGCCACCTGGTGCGAACCGTGCGTGGAGGCGCTGCCCCTGTACGCCCACCTGCAGGAGACATACGGCGCGCGCGGGCTGAGGGTGTACGCGCTCAACGTGGACGAGGACGAGGCAGTCCTGCCGGCCTTCCTCCAGGCGCACCGCGTGAAGTTGCCGGTGCTGAGGGATCCCAACGCGGCGCTCTCCGAGCGCTTGCTGAAGGTGAAGGTGATGCCCACTTCCTTCCTGGTGGACCGGCGCGGCGTGGTGCGACACGTGCACGAGGGCTTCTCCGAGACGTTCCTGCCGCTGTACGAGCGGGAGCTGGAGGCGCTGCTGTCCGAGGGGGAGGCCGCCCGGTGACGGTGGACGTAGCGGGGCTGCGCGCAGACGCGGAGGAGGCGGCGCGGCGGGCGGCGGCGGTGCTGGCCGAGCGCTTCAACGGCCCGCGCACGGTGGCCTATAAGGGCGGCATTGACCTCGTCACGGACGCGGACCAGGCGTCCGAGCAGGTCATCCTGGAGTACCTGCGCGCGCGTCACCCGGATCATGGCGTGCTCGCCGAGGAGAGCGGGGCGGGCGGGGTGGGGGCACCGTTCCGGTGGATCATTGATCCCCTGGACGGGACCACCAACTACGCCCACGGCGTGCCGCACTTCTGCGTCTCGGTGGCGGTGGAGGGACCGGGAGGGCTGCTGGCGGGGGCCGTTGCGGACCCCTTGCGGGGCGAGCTGTTCAGCGCCGGGCTGGGGCTGCGGGCGCACGTGGACGGGGCGCCGCTGCAGGTGAGCCCGGTCGAGCGCCTGGACCGGGCGCTGCTCTGCACGGGCTTTCCCTACGACGTGCGGGAGCGGCCGGAGGTGCCGCTCGGGATGTTCAACCGCTTCGTCCAGCGGGCACAGGGCATCCGCCGCATGGGGGCAGCGGCGCTGGACCTGGCCTGGGTGGCCGCGGGCCGGTACGACGGCTTCTTCGAGTTCGGCCTGAAGCCGTGGGACGTGGCCGCCGGGGCGCTGCTGGTGCGCGAGGCGGGCGGGGTGGCCACTGGCACGCGCGGCGAGCCGCTGCAGCTGGACGGCGGGCACATCCTGGCGTGCGGAGTGCGGTTGGAGCCGCTGCTGCGGGCGGAGAGCACCGCCTTCCTGGACGCGCTGGGGTGGCAGCCGCGTCGCTAGAACATGCTCTCCGGCACGAAGACGATGTCGCCGGGCTGCAGGTAGAAGTTCCGCTCCGTGCCCCGGCCAATGTCCTCCACCGGGACGCGGACCTTCTTCTCCTCGCCGTCCACCAGCCGCGTCACGTTCACCTGGTTGCGCGCGGCCACCTTGTTGAAGCCGCCGGCCAGGGTGATGGCTTGGATGATGTTCATGTTGTCCCGGAAGGGGAACGTCCCCGGCTGCACCACCTCGCCAAAGACGTAGACTTTCCTGGAGTGGTACTCCCTGACCTGCACGTTGACCTGCGGGCTCTTGACGAAGCCGCGGCTGAGGCACTCGGCGAGCGCGTGGGCGGCAGCCCCCGTGCTGAGGCCGCCGAGGGTCACCTTGCCGCACAGGGGGTAGTCAATCTCCCCATCCGCCGCGATGCGCCAGGTCCCGGAGAGATCCGGCTCCTGGAAGATGCGGATGTCCAGCACGTCCCCGGGGCCCAGCGCCTCCGCCGCGCCGCCGTCCGCGGCCGGCAGGTCCGAGGGGCGGAGCGAGGGCCCTTCGGGCCTGAACGCCCGGCACGCCGTCACGGCGAGCAGCAGCAGGACCAGGGAGAGCTGGAGGCGGGAGGCGCCCATCCGGTTCACCAGGCCATGCTGGCGCGCAGCTGGACGTCGTGGCGCAGCAGGTTCAGGGTGGACAGGGTGGAGGCGTTGGTGGACCTTGCGGTGAGCGCGTAGCCGACAGACGCCCTGAGCCAGCGCGTCACGGTGTACTCCGCCGAGGGAGCGGCAGCGAAGACCATGTCCGCACGGCTGGTGCCGAAGGTGAGGTAGTCGAACGACAGGTTCCCGGTCAGCCGGAGCTTCTCCCCCAGCGCGTAGTTGACGCCCACGTAACCCCGGTCATCTCCCAGGGTGCCGTAGGTGGGCGTGGGGTCCACGTTCCGGAGGTAGCCCACCTGGAGGGAGGAGCGGGTGTTGAACAGGTAGGACGCCTCCAGCTGCCCGATGACGGTGTTCGTGGCCCCGGCGAAGTTGCGCGCGTAGCCCACCTTCACCAACCCCGCCACCTTCGGCAGGAGCATGCCGGCAATGCCCGCGCTGGCGCGCAGCATCAGCGCTCCCGGGTTGCCCGAGTCGTAGAAGTAGCTGCGCCCGTCGAAGCTGGAGTCGAGCAGCAGCGAGGTGCGGGGGAGGAACCGGTAGCTGCCCATCAACTCTGCGCGGAGGTTATGGAAGTTGGAGAGGGACGCGCCGGAGGCCTTGCAGAGCGCGTCGTCCGTGCAGCCCGGGAGATCCTGGCTGACGATGGAGGAGAACAGCTCCACGCCGTAGGCCACCGCCGGAACGACCTCCAGCGCGCCGCCGCCGGGCTTCATGGGCGCGGACAGCCTCACGTCGTTGCGGAACGACACCACGCCCAGCCCGGCCCCGGGATTGCCCGTCCGGTCGCTCCGGACCAGCCGCTCCTCCACGAGGAAACCAAACGGGCCCCGCGGGTTGAACCGGGCCCCGAGGTTCAGCTCGCCGAGCAGGCGGGAGGCGGAGCCGGAGCCGGGGGACAACAGCCCGGTGAGCCACACCATGTCCAGGGTCAGGCCACCGGAGAGGTCTGCGATGGAGGTGGGCAGCAGGGCACGTGCCCCCGGCCTGATGCGCGCCACCCATTCCGGTGCCAGCCCGTTCGACGCGGCCAAGGGCGAGGTGGGGAAGAAACCTGCTGCCGAGTCATACCCCCAGGCCACGTCCAGCTGGGGGTGGACGCGCGCGTTTCCCACCTTGAAACCGGTCTCCACGGCCTCCTGCGCCCGTGCAGGCAGGGCTCCGCCCGCCGTGAGCAACAGTACGAGCGCGGCTTGAACCCTGAGGGCGCGGACAGTCATGCCGGTGGCATTCCCCGAACAAGCACCGGGAGGCCCCGTGCGCATAGCACACCCGGGCCGCGGGTCAGCTGTGAAACGGTTGGGATCACAGCGTCGGGCTCGAGGGCGGTGCGCGTGACGTCACGGGATCCAGGGTCACGGGGGCCGCGGGATCCCACTGGGGCAGGTAGGCGGGCTCCGTCACTTCGATCAACTGCTGGTCGTCCGTGCGGAACGCCAGCTGCCCGATGCAGGACTCCACCTCGGTCCGCAGCAGGTCCACCTTCTGGCCAGCCAGCGTCACCTTGCTGAACTCCTTGTCCGTGGTGGTGGACTCGCGCCGGGCCAGCGCCTCCTGCAGGGCCACGTCTGCCTGCTCGGAGACGCGCAGCAGGCCCTTGATCTGCGTGAGCTTCTCGTTGACGCAGTTGAGCTTCACCACGTCGTTGCTGGTGCGCGCCTCCTGCAGCTTCTTCAGGCTGTCCTTCAGGACCTCCCGCATGCGGGCCACGGCCTCACCGCTGCGCCGGACCTTCTCCGCGTCCGGGACGCCATCAGCTGCCGGCTGCGCCCAGGCAGCCAGTGGGAGGAACAGCACACACGCCAGGGCTCGAAGGGTGGGGGGCATGAAGTCAGGATCTGCAAGGTGCGGCCGATTGGGCGGAGTCTACAGGAACCTACACCGGCAGGGCCACTTCCCGGGTGCCCTGGCCCCTCTAATTGTTCCGCTACAGCCGGGCGGCCAGGCGGGCGCTGGACTCCCGCAGGCGGGCCGCCAGCACCCGGGCAATGTTGATCACGATGAACGTGAAACCGTCCCGGTAGCGGCGCCGGAAGGCGACCAGGTTTTCAGCGGACATCTGCAGCAACTCCACGTCCGTGAGCGCGGTGATGCTCGCGGATCGGAACTCCTTCTGGATGAGGCTCATCTCGCCGAAGAAGTCCGGGGCGGAGATGGTGGCCAGGCGCTTGGACTCACCGGTGATGTCCCGCCGCGAGACCTCCACCTGGCCCTTGATGATGATGTAGACGCTGTCCCCGATGGAGCCCTCTTCGAAGATCCGCTCCCCGGCACGCACGTGCGTGGGGCGGCTCAAGGAGGAGATGTAGCTGAGTTCCTCGGTGCTCAACCGCTCGAACAACGGGCTCTGCGCGAGATGGTCAACCTTGTTCACGGCGGCTCCTGGAAAGTCAGCTGGGGCGGGGGGCCTTGTCCCCGCGGTCCTTCAGCAGGAACTCCTCGAACCGGCTGTCTCCCTCGGAAATGGACGGGGCGCTGCCCGTGCCCACGGGTTCAAGGAAGCTGATGCCGCGCTGGTGGTCCACGGTGTAGAGGGCCAGCGCCACCACCTCCACGTTGTAGCTCTCGCGGTCCTCTACCAGCGGGAGGCAGAACGCGTGGCGCGGGTGGTCCTTCTGCGGGAAATAGAGGAAATCCGATCCGGCGGAGCAGTCAAAGCGGACACGCGCCTGGTCCACGAGCCCGTTGACCCGGCGCTCTGCGTTCCTCCGCGCGGCGGTGGCGGCGGTGGCCTGGGAGCGCAGCTCCACCGCGCGGAGCTTGCGCTCCTCCGCCTCGGCGAACATCCGCTCCGCGCGCTTGCGGATCCGCCCGGCGCGCACCTTCTGCTCGGCCACCAGCAGCCCCGCCGCGGTGGAGCGCTCCCACAGGGCCTCCACGCGCGCCCATGCAACCGCCTTGCGCCGCTCCTCGTGGTCCAGGGTGGCGCTGGAACGGGTGAGCGCCTCGCGGGCCTGGGCGAGTGCGTCCGCGGCCCGGGCGTCCCCGGGGTGCTTCCGCAGCGCCTCGTTGCACTGCTCGACCAGCCGCTCCGCGGCCCCCTGGTGGTAGTAGGCGTCCGAGGCGCGGTACCGCTGCTCCTCGAACTCGCCCACCGCCACGTAGGCCTGGTTCTCGAGCGTGTTGGACTCGGCCGCGGTGCGCGCCGCGTCGTCGTCTGCGCTGCCCGCGAGCGAGAGGGCGTCAATGGCCTCGCGCTGGGTGTGCTCGGCGCGGAACTCCACCAGCGCCAGCTGCGAGCGCAGCTCGTCCTCCCGCTCCTGTGCGGTGTCCTCCTCCGCGCGCGCGCGCTGGAGCTCCGTCCACCAGGACTGGAACTCGTGCGACTGGATGAGGTCGCACAACTCTTCGAGGCGGCGAGGTTTCACGCGTGACTCCGGGAGGTACGGCCGGCGCTCAGGAGGCCGGGGCGAACACGAACGGGTAGGCCACGGTGGTCTCCTCCTCCGGCTTGAACGGGAAGGTCCACGTCTTGATGAGCGTCTTGATGCAGGCCCCCACGGCGTCACTGCCCACCGTGTTCTCCTCCACGTCCACGTCCGAGGTGCGGCCGTCAGGCTTGATGGTGAAGCGCACCACCACGCGCCCCTTCAGGGACGGGTTGCGCTTCAGCTCCTTCTCATAGCAGGAGGTGATGGCCTTGAGGCGGGACTTGACGTACCGCGCCAGCCCCTCCCGGTCCACGGTGCTGCTCTCCACCTCGGCGGCCTCCAGCTTGGTCTCCGCCTTGACGGCCACCTCCTGCTTCTCGCCCACGTTGACGGCGCCCACCCCCTTGGTGGCAATGGCGCCAATGGTAGCCACCTCGCCCGTGGCGCCGCCGCGCGGCCCCGTGCCGCCCGGCCCACCGAGCATGTCCGACGTGGCAACGCCCACGCCGCCCGCGCCCGCCAGGGCCGCGCTGATGTCGTTGGAGGCGGAGCTTCCGCCGAGCACGTCCGCGAACGCGCCCCCGCCCGCCCCGCCTGTGCTGCCGAGGATCTTCAGGATGCCGGACTGCGCCACGCGCTCCTGGATGGCCGCCTTGCGCGCGGCGGCCTCCGCCGGGGTGGCGTCCGCCTTGGCCGCGGGGATGGGCTCGTCCGCCTTCTTCTCCGGCTTCTTCTCCTCGGTCTTGCCGGTGTCGCTGGCGGCGGGCTTGTCCGCGGGCTTCTCCGGCTCCGGCGGCTTGGCCGGCATCATCACCTTGGCATACCGGTCCGGCAGTTCCTCCAGCTTCAGCTCCTCCTCCGTCGGCATGGGGGACAGGGCCGTGGTGAAGGCGAGCGTGAGCGCGAACAGCATGCAGGTGCTGAGCAGGCCTGCGAACACCCGGTCCACGCCGGTCCAGAAGCTGCCGCGCGCACTCGCGGGCAGCGTCGCCGCGGTGGGCTCCGGCGGAGGCACGACGAACTGGAAGAGGAGCGTCAGGTTCCCGAGGGTGACCTTTCCCCGGTCCTGCTCGGACAGCCCCAGGACCCAGCTGTCCCCCCGCTGGGAGGCGGTGCCCTGCGCGCGCAGGGCCGCGAAGTCCACGTCGGCGCCGCTGCCCAGCCGGACGCGCCCCTCCATGTCCTCGGTGAAGACGAGCGCGTACCCGGTGCGCGTGTACTCCAGCACCAACATCTTGTCCGGGAGGTTGGGATCCGGGACGAAGAACGTGTTCTTCGCACCCTGTCCAACGGTGATGGACGCAGGCTTGCGGAATAGCCGCTCCTCGATGATGCGCCCGCCGTGCACCACGCCGACGCGGAGGACCTTGCTGGAAAGGGGTTTTGCCATGGCTCGCTCGGACGCGTGGGGAACACCCGGAGTTCCCCGCGGACACGCCCTGTGTACCTCAAAACGGGGGCTTTTCCACGCTCTGGACGACCTTGGGTACGAAAGTCTCCACCCGGTTCAGGTCATCAAAGGCCAGGTTGGACCGCTGCAGGATGTAGAAGGCCTGCGGTTTCTGGATCTTTCCTTCCACGGTGATGGCGTCCAGCCGGATCACCGCCTTCTTCTTCTTGCCGGCCTCCTGGGCGGAGGCGGATGCGGCGCACAGCGCCAGGGCCAGGGCAAGGGCTCTCACGGGGACTCCTCTCCCAGCTTCGCGGGGGGCGGGGGCTCAGGGGGGCGCTGCTGGACGTTCCCGGCAGGCGGCTGGGCCGGCTCGGACGCGGCCTGACGGGCGGCCTCCTTCGCCGCCTCCTCGGCGGCCTTCTTGGCGGCGGCCTCCCGCGCTGCCGCCTCCTTGGCATCCTTCTCCGCCTTGCGCAGCTTGTCCTTCTCCGCGCGCTCGCGGCGGCGCTTCTCCTTCTCCAGCGCCTTCTTCGCGTCCTTCACGTAGAGGTCAGCGCGCTCGTCCTTGCCCCCGGCCTGCACATAGGTGGCGAAGTGCTGGAGGGCGGTCTCGTACCGGACGAGGGTGTCCACGTTGGGCATCTCCGCGTCCAGGTAGAGGATGCCCAGGTTGAACCAGGCGTCCGCGTTCTTCGGCAGCAACGCGTGGACCTTCTGGTACTCGGCCAGCGCCTTCTCCGGCTTGCCGTCCCCGCGGTAGGCGTTGGCCAGGTTCATCCGGGCCTCCGCGTAGTCCGGGGCAGCCGCCACGGCCCGCTCCAGCAGCGCAATGGCCCCCGGGAAGTCATCCACCTCGATGAGCATGGCCCCCTGGTTGGACAGCGCCTCCACGAAGTCCGGCTTCAGCCGCACCGCGGTGGCGAAGCTCTCCTGTGCCGTGGTGCGCGGGATGGTCTTGAACTGCAGCTGCACCAGCCCGAGCGCGTTGTGGGTGAGCGGGTCCTTCGGGTCAATGGTGCGGGCGCGCTCCAGCACCATGCGTGCAAGCTCCCACTTGGACTGCCGCGCAAACACCTGGGCGAGCACCTGCATGGCCCGCACGTTGCGCTCGTCCTCCTTGAGCACCGCCTTGGCCGCGGCAGAGGCCTCCTCCAGCTGGCCCACCTGCACCAGCGCAAAGCCGAGCGCGTTGCGGGGACCCAGCGACTTCGGCTTCTTCGCCGTGCGCGCGCGCGCCTCGGCGAGGAAGGCCTCGCACCGCCCGGTGCGGCACAAGAGCCGTCCGAGCGCGTCCCAGGCCCGGTCCTGGTCCGGGGCGAGCGAGAGCGCCTTGCGGTAGGAGGACTCCGCCTTCGCCCCGTCCGTGGGCTCCTGCAGGATGCCCAGGTTGGTCCAGGCGAAGTCCGCGCGCGGCTCCTGCGCGAGCACCTGCTCGAGCAGCTGGGTGGCCCCCGCGGTGTCCCCGGACTCGGCGGCGCGGGCCGCGCGGGTGAAGGCCTCCTGCACCGCGGCAGGGTAGGCGCGCAGCGGCTCCACCTCCGGTAGCTCGGCGGACGCG
>Ga0194134_10003539_pt1 | contig 16717 bp, 10 predicted proteins | sample TA2KigOff0mmetaG_FD_148602 | JGI IMG/M metagenome (GOLD analysis project Ga0194134, IMG submission 148602) | Freshwater microbial communities from Lake Tanganyika, Tanzania - TA2015056 Kigoma Offshore 0m | ecosystem: Environmental > Aquatic > Freshwater > Lake | place: Tanzania: Lake Tanganyika... | reverse complement strand
GGTGCCAATGCTTAAACTTTTGCCGTGAGGAAATACCCAGGCATAAAAATCGGGTGATAAATCGCCATCGTAAAAAACATCACAACGACTTGGATCGTAGAAGGCAGCTTCCGAATGAGATGCATGCGCCCCTGGCCTCTGATCGCTCAGTCGTTGTTGCTCAGGACTGCCGAGCACTTGGGGTGCCTCAAGTATTTCGTGGTACGCAAACACGTACTGGCCTTCGTTAGAACCTTCGATTTCTTGGCGTGCAATGGCGCTCCTGGCACCGTCCGCAGCAATTAAGTAGCGGGCCCTAATCGAGCTTAGTTGTTGCGAATCCTTTTCGCGAAAGTAGACCGATACCAGATCAGCTTGCTGATTCGGTTCGCGGCGAAGATGCGAAAAGCTGCCACTGAGTCGCACGGCGCCGGCCCGGGCAGCGCGCGCGCGAAGCCAGGGATCAAAGTCTGCACGATCGACCATGCCAACAAAGCCATCATCAATAGGCATACCGACGACTTGCTGCTTGGGCGAGATGATTCTTGCACCGCGTACCTTGGTGACCAAGACATCATGTGGAATATTGAATTCGTATAACAGTTTTGGAGGGATCGCGCCGCCGCAGGGTTTGATGCGACCTTCACGGTCAAGTAGCGCAACGCGATAGCCGCGCGTGGCTAGATCGAAAGCTGCCGTAGCGCCACTTGGGCCACCTCCAAGGACGAGTACATCGAAGGCCTGGCTGTGAAGCGCTTGGGGATCATCCAATTGAGGCATGATTTAGTTGCTCCCTAGGTGGCTCAAGTCGACGCTCCATCTTCAATGGCGGGGTGCTTGGCCGAATGGTGCTGTCCTGCGATTCGTCGCTAAGTTCAAGGCCCTCGGGTGCAGGTACTCGAATCGCCATCCAAGCCGACAGGACAAAGAGCATGGACTGGATCGCAAACACCCAGGCATAGGCCTTGCTCGGATCGGCAACGAGCCATTGGGCTATATCGCTTGCCATGGTCCCCAAAAAGCCCCCAAGTCCAAAGGCGATCGCCTGCGCGGCGCCCCAAAGTCCCATGCGCAAACCTTCCTGGTTATGTTGACCTTCACCAGCAAGTGTCATCATCGAGCCAATCGCGGCAACCGCGAACACACCGTTGGCAATGCCCAGGCCAATCACGCTGAGCTGCAAGGGCCATGAGCCCGCATGCATGCTTGCGGCCGTTAGGCTTAGTAGCGCAAGCGCTGACGCCGCGCAGCCCCCAACTGTCCAGCGTCGCATCGACTTCATCGATTGACCGCTACGACGCCAAGTGCCGATCAAAGCAACGAAAATCATACCGATTAAAACGCCGCCGTGCTGCATGCCCGCAAGTTGTGTGCTTTGACCAGGCGTCATCGCAAAGACTGCGCCAGCAAAAGGTTCAAGGATTAGATCCTGAGCGCTATATGCCAGCATCGATATGAAAACAAATATGGTAAATCGCCGACTCGCTGTCTCTGCCCAAACCGATCGTAGTGCCAGCCAAAAGCGCGCGTCTTCGGCAGATCTTGATTCAGGGACTTGGGCGCGTGATTTAGGCTGATAGGCAAGGAAGCCTTTGGCGTGATGCTTGGATTCTAAGCCATAGAGCGCTATCACACTTAGTGCGAAAGCGATCAGACTGACTACGCCACTGACCTTTACAAGTCTTTCGTTTGAATAAGGGTCAAGAAAATGACCTGCTGTTGCCGCGGTTAGAACAAAGCCCATGATCATCATGACCCACACAATCGTTGCAGCGGCAGGTCTTCGCTTTGGACTGACTGACTTTGCAAGTAGCGCAAGCAGCGACGTACCGCTTGCCCCAACGCCAAGGCCAATCATTGAAAAAGCGAGCGTTGCAAGCATGATGCCCAGACCTTGTTGGGTGTCAAGCATGCTTGTGGCAAGCGCTGCGAGCCAGCCACCGCTTGCAAGGACTGCCATACCAAGCAGGATCCAGGGGCTTCGACGACCCTTGACATCGGAGTGGTGTCCCCACCGCGGACGCAGTATTTGTAGCGCATAGTGCAAGCCCACCAGTGCACCGGGAAGCATAGCTGGCATGGCCATTTCAACAACCATCACGCGATTAATCGTTGATGTGGTGAGCACAACAATCGCACCGAGTGCAGTCTGTACCAATCCCAGCCTGAAAATCTCAAACCAACTCAGTCCAGGCGCTTGCACAAGACAGCCGTCTGAAGCGGGTGCATGGTCTGAAGCGGACGAACGACCTGAAGCTGGCGTAGGGTCTGAAGCTGGCATACCGCCTGAAGCGGGCCCATGACCTAAACTTTCGCGTGGGGATGTCATACGCTTACCGGACTAGCGATGGGCGTTCGCGAGGCTTGGAGGGCAAATGCTGCAATAAGCATACCGAGCACATAAAGGCTTGTCCCGGTTGCGTTGTACCAGGCGGCGCGTTGATGAGGGTTTCGCAATAATTTTTGCATCAGCAAAAATTGTGCTAATAAAAGGACCGCTATGGCCAGTGCGTGAAAGCTTTGTCCCCAGTAATAGATGAGCCCAATCACAATCATCTGAGGTAAGGCCATCACGATGCATGCAAGCCTTGCTGCCCTGTCCACGCCAAGTTGAACTGGCAATGAGGCAATGTTCCATTGCCGATCACCCTCGACAGATTTAAAGTCGTTGAGGGTCATAATCCCATGTGCCCCAAAACTGTATAACAGCGCAAGAGTCAGACTTCTTGAGTCCGGAAGCGCCCCTGCGGCAAGCACCGTGGCACCGGTGATCCAGGGGAGTCCCTCATAGCAAACGGCCACGGCGGTATTACCCCACCAGCCATTGCGCTTAAGCCTCAGGGGCGGTGCGCTATAAGCCCAGGCAAGTACTAAGCCGATTGCGGCGGCTCCGAATCCCCAGGGGCCAAGAAGCGGAGCAATCGCAAGCGATAAAACAGTCCATGCAATGGCAATGTAAAGACCGCTACGACCAGGTAAGCGCCCCGAAGGGATGGGTCGTTGTGGTTCGTTGACCGCATCAACATGTCGGTCAAACCAGTCGTTGACCGCCTGGCTGGTGGCGCAGACCAAGGGGCCTGCGAGGATAATTCCCGCAATGATGATGAACCAACGGCCGTCGGGCGAGGCTCCTGACGATACAGCGCCACAGGCAAATGCCCACATCGGGGCAAACCAGGTAATCGGTTTGAGAAGTTCGAAGGCGGCACGCCATTGGATTGGATGCATACAGCGAACAATACGCTGGACGCATCGAAGCGTCAATCAGATTGGACAGTATGGTCCTGACTGTTTTCGTACTCTGCGAGTCCGTAGCGCCGCAGTTTTGTATAAAGGCTTTGACGGCTCAATCCAAGCATTTCAGCGGCCGAGGCGCGATTATCTTTAGTCATTTCGAGCGCGGCCTCAATGCAAAGGCGCTCGATGACATCAGTTGACTCACGTACTAAATCCTTGAGCGATACGCTGCCAACGAGCTCTGATAATTGTTCCATTGAGCGTGACATGGCTGGGCCGCGTGTGGGCTTGCTCGCAGCAGGGCTAAGCGTGCTTCGAATCGTCAACCCAAGGCTTTTAGCCTGCTCGTCGAGAAAGGCAGCTGAAATGTCAACTTCAACTGCTGAGCTGAATTCGCTGCTCAGCGTGGTTTGGTAGTGGCGAAGTCTGCGAGCTTGCTTCATGCCGCTCATCAATACATCAAGGTCGACCACGCCGCGCCCTAACCAGCGCGCAAGGCTTTCGCCTCGAACAAGGCCTTCGTGGGGTAGGCGGACCATTTCAAGAAATGCTGGGTTGGCCTTTTGAATGTCGCCGTGCGGATCGCAGATCACAATGGCGTCGGGCGCGTGTTCAAACCAGGCCTGGCTGCTTTGTAATTGCTCGCGGTCTGCTCCTCGCAGACCCGCTTCGGGCGCGAGTCTGAGCAGCACATGAATCTGACCCTCGTGTCTTAGAGCCTGCACGCTTGCGAGATATTCCTCTTTACTCTTGGCATGACGCACGCGCACGTGTTCGGCCTGGCCGCTCGCCCTTAGCTGATCGATTTGATTGCGGATGCTGCGCTGCCCCTTCGCGTCAATGGCGCTGCTGAGGCTTTTGTTGGCCAGTCGCTTTCCTGACCACTGAAAGTGCTCGTGGCAGGAAGCGTTGGCCTCGAGAACCCGCAGGCTATTGGCATCGATGAGCATCAAGGGATCTTCGCTGTGTTGAAAGAGCAATCTGTAGCGGGTTTCAAGGTCACGCAAGCGGCTAAATTCGCGCTCAACTTGTTGTTGCGACTGAACAAATTGTTGTTGTAACTTGACGATCGGGTTCATCGAGCGGCCGACGGCGAGCAGGGGGCCGTCGTCATACAAACGGCGCACCCTATAACTGATGGGCAGGCTTCCTTCACGTAAGGGATGATTGAGTTGGCGCCAGGTCGACAAGGCGTCTTGTTGGAATGTGAACGATTTAGCTTCGCTCAAGCGTGTTTCGCGATGTTCTATTGGTAGCTTATTGATTTTCGCTTTTTTTGGGCTCGAATTAGGCTGCAAAGGCTCAAGTTGGATCGCAGCATCAAGAAGTGCAATCAATTTGCCGCGACTCTCCTGGGTGACCAGATCCGCCCAGAGCTTGCCGCGCCAGCGCTTGAGTTCTGATGCATCCACTGTCTCGGCATTTCCCGCAGCATCAATTACACGGGCCTGCGAATCCAGCACAAGAACAAGATCGGCAGACCATTCCAGCAAGCCCGCTACAGCCTCAGCGTTGAGATCGCGCAAGTCCGCTTTCGGGGACTCAAATCGTTTCATGGAAATCGATCCGCCTTGTCATTGTGTGGCGCGCCGAGTCCAGGCGCTTACGCCTGACTCCTGACGAACCTATTGTTATCCGCCCTGATTCTTTCGATTCGATGATTCTTTTCGACTTGATCCCTGAAGCACGTTAGACGCAATTGAGCAGCTAAAACCGTCTAAGACAATTTCCAAGACTCCATTTTACAAAAAAATTTTCTGCTTTCCTACTGCTTTCAACGAATTTGGTCGGATATTTTGTCAGTTGTTTTAGACATCTTTTTGAAGTGTCCAGTTTCTTAAACGTCCAAATAAATTGACAGTTGAGCTTGATCGGTCTACATTGACCCTGCGGAAAGACTTGGCAAGACCCCTTAGCCAGCGATCGAGGATGACAGATCAGCATGACCACCATGGAGCGCGCCACAATAGCACCTGAAGTTCGGGCCTTATACAGCCCGCAGGAGCGATTGCGTCGCGACCAAACGATTTGGACGCTGGTGCAGGGGCTTCTCGCACCGCTACAATTTTTGGTGTTTTTGCTGAGCCTTGCTCTGGTGCTTCGCTTTTTCTATAACGGCGAAGGTTTTGAATTTGCCACCTGGTCAGTGCTAGCTAAGACATCGCTGCTTTATCTAATCATGATCACAGGCGCGATCTGGGAGAAGGTGGTTTTCGGACAATACTTGTTTGCACCTGCGTTCTTCTGGGAAGACGTCGTGAGCATGCTGGTGATCGCCTTGCATAGCCTTTATTTGTGGGTGTGGTGGCAGGGTCAGTGGCCCGAGCGACTTCAGCTAGGTTTGGCACTCGCTGCCTATGCAAGCTATGTGTTTAACGCCGGCCAGTTTCTGCTTAAGCTGAGACAGGCCAGACTTCAAGGAGCCAATACATGAATGCGCCCGATCAAGGCATGCGCATGCATTGGCTACGCGAGCGTGGCCAGCATGAAGTGTTTTGTGGACTCACCGGCATTATGTGGCTACACCGCAAGATGCAGGATGCTTTTTTCCTGATTGTTGGCTCGCGAACTTGTGCACACCTTATGCAATCGGCCGCTGGTGTCATGATTTTTGCAGAGCCCCGATTTGCCACTGCAATTATTGAAGAGCGCGATCTTGCCGGCCTTGCTGATGCTCACGAGGAACTTGATCGGGTTGCAACCGCCTTGATCGAGCGACGGCCTGACATCGGCTTACTTTTTTTGGTGGGTTCTTGCCCTTCGGAAGTCATCAAGCTTGATTTGTCTCGGGCCGCACAACGTTTGGATCAGCGATTTGCTAAGCGACTCCGGGTGCTGGCCTATTCGGGCTCTGGCATCGAGACGAGCTTCACACAGGGCGAAGACGCCTGCCTGGCTGCCCTTGTGCCGCAAATGCCTCAGGCTAAGCCTTCGGACCCGCCCAACTTATTGGTCGTTGGGACCTTGGCTGATGTGGTCGAAGACCAAATGCGTCGCCACTTTAAGGCGCTGGGCATTGTTCGTGTTGATTTCTTCCCCGGGCGTCGTGGTATGGACCTTGCCGCTGTAGGCCCACAAACACGGGTCCTTCTGGCTCAGCCCTTTCTCGGGGAAACCCTGCGGCTGCTTCAGACCAGAGCGGCTAAGCATGTACCGGCAAGGTTCCCGCTTGGGGTTGAGGGCTCGCTTGCTTGGTATGAAGCGGCTGCACAGGCCTTTGATGTCCCGAAAGCACATCAACAATCAGTCTTGTTGCCGCTTGTCGATCGAGCGCGTTTAGCCCTGCAAAAGCACCGTCAAACGCTTCGTGGCAAAAAGGTTTTCTTTTTTCCAGACTCGCAGCTTGAACCTGCGCTTGCACGTTTTCTTTACCAGGAAATGGAGATGCAATTGACCGAGGTCGGAACGCCTTACTTACACGCGGCGATCATGCAAGCTGAACTCGATGCCTTGCCAGCGGACATTTGCATGAGTGAGGGCCAGGATGTCGACCGTCAGCTTGATCGATGCATGGACGCGTCAGTTGATTTGGCAGTTTGTGGTCTTGGGCTGGCTAATCCTCTTGAAGCCAGGGGTATCAGCACAAAGTGGTCGATCGAACTGGTTTTTACACCGATACAAGGTTTTGAACAAGCATCTGATCTCGCAGGGCTTTTTTCAAGACCGCTCCAACGACGCGAGCTTTTGTCATGAAGCTTGCGGTCTGGACCTACGAAGGGCCACCCCATGTCGGTGCCATGCGGGTGGCTACCGGGATGCGATCGCTGCACTATGTGCTTCACGCACCGCAGGGCGATACTTATGCCGATCTGCTCTTCACCATGATCGAGCGGAGGAATCAACGGCCTCCGGTCACATACACAACCTTCCAGGCACGTGACTTGGGCTCAGATACTGCCGCTTTGTTTAAGCGTGCAACTCAAGAGGCTTTTGATCGATTCGCACCGCAAGCGATGATTGTTGGTGCCTCTTGCACCGGTGAATTAATACAGGACGATCCGGCTGGACTTGCATTAGCCTTACAACTGCCCATACCCGTCATACCGCTTGAATTACCTTCATATCAGAAAAAAGAAAATTGGGGTGCTGCAGAGACTTTTTACCAACTCGTTCGTCATTTGGTCAAAGCCCGGGCACAAGCTAAACCGCAGCATGTCACTGAGCCTGCCGCAGAGTCTTCCGCCGAGTATCCCGCAGTGTCTTCTGCAAGACGGCCTCGTTGTAACCTGCTTGGTCCTACCGCGCTCGGATTTCGACATCGCGACGATGTGAAAGAAATTAGCGGTTTGTTGAATGCAATCGGAATTGATGTGCTAACCGTTGCGCCGCTTGGTGCTGATCCACAGGCTATATCAAGGCTGGTTGAGGCTGATTTCAATGTCTTGATGTATCCCGAACTTGGATTACAAGCAGCACAGTGGTTACAAAAAAACTGCGCTCAGCCCTTTACCAAAGAGATACCGATCGGCATTAAGGGTACCCAGCGCTTCATTGACGAGGTGGCGGTGCTAGCAGGGCTTGATCTCGATCCGTCGCAGATCGAAAGCTTGTCAGCGGCTGCCCGATCGGGTTGGTATGCGCGATCAGTCGATTCGAATTATCTGCACGGTAAGCGTGTTTTTGTGTTTGGAGATGCCACCCATGCGTTGGCTGCCGCGCGCATGGCTAGCGAAGAGATCGGTCTACAGGTTGTTGGTATTGGAACTTATAGCAGAGAGTGGGCGCGGGAAATTCGCAGCCTTGCCGAACGTCTTGGCGCAGTTGCCCTGATTAGCGATGACTATTTAGAGGTTGAGCGAGCGATCGACGAGCTTCAGCCTGAGCTAGTGCTTGGCACACAAATGGAAAGGCATATCGCCAAGCGCTTGCGCATTCCCTGCGCGGTGATTTCTGCGCCAGTCCATGTTCAGGACTATCCGTCGCGTTACTCGCCGCAAATGGGCTTTGAAGGTAGCAATGTACTGTTTGATACCTGGATTCATCCCTTGATGATGGGTCTTGAGGAGCATTTGCTTGCGATGTTTCGAGAAGATTTCGAGTTTCACGATGGTCAGAGTCCATCGCATTTGGGTACTGGCGCAACACAGCCTCAAAGCGGAAGTTTCTCAGCGAGTCAAAGACAGGGTCTGGCTGAGAACACGGTTCAGATCGATCTTGCAAATGGAACTGTGGCGGAGCGCGCGATTCAACAATCAGCCAATGAGCCAATCTGGGAAGTTGACGCTGAGCAGGAGTTGAAAAAGATTCCATTTTTTGTTCGTGGTAAAGCGCGAAAAAACACCGAGTTATTTGCTCGAAATCAGGGCTTATCGCGCATCACCATCAAGACGCTTTACGACGCCAAAGCCCACTTTGCCCGTTAACTCTAGGAAAACTAGAAACCCACGCTCATGAAAAACCCGTTAAGTCATCAGCCGATTCGCATTTGCGTGATCACGCTTGATGCCCATTTGGCAAGCGCCATGGACCATGCGCGGGAACAACTTGTTGAGGAACTTGCGGGCTTGCAATTGAACCTGCATGCAGCTGCTGAATTTGCTGCGGATGCGGCAAAGCTCAAACATTGTCTCGATGATATTGCCCAAGCCGACATCATCGTTGCGAATATGCTTTTTCTTGAAGAGCATATTCGTTTGGTCCAGGCTGCTTTGGAGGCGCGTCGCATGGACTGCGATGCGATGCTGGTTTGCTTATCGGCCTCTGAGGTCACCAAGCTCACCCGGGTTGGGCGCTTTGATATGCAAAAGCCGAGCTCGGCGGCGATGAATTTTCTCAAAAAACTTCGCGGTGCCTCGCGCTCAAGTGATTCGGCAACCGACGATGAACCTGGCACCGACGAGTTGAGTAAGGGCTTTATGCGTCGCCCAGGTCAAGCCTCGTCGCAGCCCGCTAGCTCAGGTGAAAAGCAAATGGCGATGTTGCGCCGTTTGCCAAAGATCTTGCGTTTCATTCCAGGTACTGCGCAGGACGTGAGGGTTTACTTCCTTTGTATGCAGTACTGGCTTGCGGGAAGCCAGGGTAACTTGGGCAATATGCTGCGATTGTTGGTTGATCGCTACGCTAGCGGACCGCGCGCGCAGTTGCGAGGACGCTTAAAAATCCAGGATCCGATCGAGTATCCGGACGTTGGGCTTTACCACCCCACACTGGAGAACGGGGTATGCACCGAACTTTCAGCGCTACCCGGTTTCCAAAGCAAGACGATACGGCCCCGAGTCGGTGTTTTGGTCCTGCGTTCCTATCTGCTTGCAGACAATCTTGCACATTACAACGCAGTGATTCTGGCGCTTGAGGCTCGCGGTATGCAGGTCATCACTGCATTTGCAAGCGGACTAGATGCCCGTGCAGCCATCGAACGTTACTTTTTTGATCAGCAGGCTAAGCCTTCGATCGATGTTTTGTTATCGCTTACCGGATTTTCCCTGGTAGGAGGGCCAGCTTATAACGATGCCAAAGCAGCGCAGGAAATTCTCCAAAGACTTGATGTTCCTTATATCGCTGCACAAGCTGTAGAGTTCCAATTATTAAATCAATGGGAAGAGTCCGAGCGGGGTCTTATGCCTGTGGAGAGTACCATGATGGTGGCGATTCCCGAGCTTGACGGTGCAACAGGCTCGATGGTCTTCGGCGGCCGTGGGCCTTCACAGCGCAATATGGCGGCACATCCTGAGCGCGTTCAAACCCTTGCGGCCCGCATTGAAAAGTTAATTAGGCTTCGTAAGAAATCAGCCGCCGAGCGAAAATTGGCTATTGTGATATTCGGCTTTCCTCCCAACGCAGGAAGTATTGGTACGGCCGCTCATCTCGATGTTTTTGCATCGCTTTGGCATTTACTCAATCGATTACAAGGCGAAGGCTATCACATCAATATGCCCGCTTCGCTTGCTGACTTACGCGAGCAAATCCTTCATGGCAACGCGATGCGCTACGGAACAAGCGCCAATGTTGCAGCTCAAATTTCGGTTGATGACTATATCGAAGGCGAGCGCTGGATCGATGCGATCAGCGCGCAATGGGGACCAGCCCCAGGGCGGATGCAAAGCGACGGACAGTCGATTTTTGTCTACGGACTTGACCTGGGCGCTGTTTTTATCGGGGTTCAACCAGCCTTTGGTTATGAGGGCGACCCCATGCGATTGCTCTTTGAAAAGAGCTTCACACCCACGCATGCTTTTGCTGCCTTTTATCGTTACTTACGTGAGCATTTTCAAGCTGATGCCCTTTTGCATTTCGGCACCCACGGCGCGCTTGAGTTCATGCCGGGTAAACAATGCGGCATGAGTGAGGCTTGTTGGCCTGATCGATTGATTAGCGATACGCCACATTTTTACTTTTATGCAGCAAACAATCCCTCTGAGGCGACGATTGCAAAACGACGCGCCGCGGCAACTCTCCTAAGTTATAGAACACCACCGCTTGCCCAGGCTGGGCTTTATGCGGGTCTGCACGAATTGAAGGTCCTGGTTGAACGCTGGCGAGGTCTTGCGCCTGAGCTGCAACAGGAGCGAGACCTTCTCCAAACACTTATCTTTGAGCAGGCAGTGAAGCTTGAACTGGTCACAGCAAGTGCATCAGCCAGTGAGCAAGGCGTTGCCCATATACAAGCTCGCTTGCTGGAAATCGAACAAAGCCTAATCCCTGAAGGCATGCACCAGTTGGGCAGTGAGCCATCGCACGAAAGTTTGATGACATGGGCCCAGGCGATGCTGCAGGCGGCTGCAGGTGCACCTGTATCAGCAAAGCTTGCCTGTGCTGTGCTCGATATCGCCTCAACACAGGGAAAAGCAATAGCAAGTAAGCCCCTTGATGATTTACAAGTCAGCGCTTCAATGTTACTGCCCGATGCGATGACAAAGGCCCTGCAAGCGCTTCAAGCAATGGCCGCTGCCGAAGGGCTTAGGCTTGATTGCCTGCACGCAGTCATCCACGCTTTACGGCATTTGCAGCAGGATCAGGAGAGTGAGGGGATTATTCGCGCGCTTGAAGGACGATTTATTCAGGCCTCGGCCGGCGGTGATATTCTGCGCAACCCAGAGGTCTTGCCTGCAGGGCGCAATATTCACGGCTTTGATCCCTTTCGTATTCCCAGCCGCTTTGCGATGGCCGACGGCAGGGCGCAAGCCGAGCGCCTAATCGCGCGTCATCAAGCTGACGGTCACGGCTTTCCCGAGTCGATTGCGCTTGTTCTTTGGGGTAGTGATAATTTAAAGAGCGAAGGCGCGCCGCTTGCTCAGGCGCTTGCCCTTTTGGGTGCTGCTCCCCGTTTTGACAGTTATGGTCGCCTTTCGGGTGCACAACTTATACCGATCGAGCTATTAAAGCGACCTAGAATCGATGTGATCATGAGTTTGTCCGGCATCTTTCGCGATCTGCTGCCTTTGCAAACCCGTGTGCTTGCTGAAGCCGCTTATCTCGCAGCAAGCGCCGATGAACCGCTATCGATGAACTTTATCCGCCGCAACACCCTCGCGCACCAAGACAAAGAGGGATGCGACTTCGATACTGCTTGTTTGCGTGTGTTCTCCAATGCGGATGGCGCCTATGGTGCGAATATTAATCACTTGATTGAAAGCAGTCGCTGGGAAGAAGAAGATGAGCTTGCCAGTTTGTTTTCTAGGCGAAAAAGCTTTGCTTATGACCGTCGCGGCGAAGCCTCGCAGCAGCCTGAAATGCTCAAGCGAAACCTCTCGCAAGTCAGTCTTGCCTATCAGAATCTGGATGCGGCTGAAACCGGTGTGACCTCGCTCGACCAGTACTTCGATAGTCTTGGCGGGATGAGCCGTGCGATTCAGGCGGCACGGGGCGCGGCAATTCCTGTTTACATCAGCGATCAAACCCAGGGGACTGCCAAGGTTCGAAGCCTACAAGAGCAGGTTGACCTAGAAGCCCGCAGCCGTATGCTCAACCCTAAATGGTACGAAGCCATGCTCAAGCACGGGTATGAGGGTGTGCGGCAAATCGAATCGCACCTTACCAACACCATGGGTTGGTCAGCAACTACCGGTAAAGTACCCGCATGGGTCTACGAGCAAGTGACCGAGACCTACATCAAGGATCGCGCCATGCGCGATCGACTTGCAAGTCTCAATCCCAATGCTTCAGCCAAGCTGGTCCAACGTCTTTTGGAAGCGCACCAGCGGCGCTATTGGCAACCTGATCCACAAACTTTGCAAAGCTTGCGTGAAGCCAGCGATGACATCGAAGACCGCATAGAAGGTGTTTACGAGGACTTATCCGCATGAAAAGCATTCCAATCATTGAAGAGCAGATCCGGCCACGGGGCGCTGTAGGACCGGGCCGCGGCGCAGGCGACGGTGAAGGCAGCTTGCAGGTTCATTTAGATCCTTCACAAAAGATTACCAATGCCAAGGTCTTTGCTGTTTATGGCAAAGGCGGGATTGGCAAGAGCACGACTTCGTCGAATCTTTCTGCAGCATTTTCCAAACTCGGTAAAAGGGTGCTGCAAATTGGTTGTGATCCAAAGCACGATTCCACCTTCACGCTAACCAAGCGTCTGGTTCCTACCGTGATCGATATTTTAGAACAAGTTGATTTTCATACCGAAGAGCTTCGAGTCGAAGACTTTGTTTATGAAGGGTATAACGGTGTAATGTGTGTTGAGGCAGGTGGTCCACCAGCAGGTACTGGCTGTGGAGGCTATGTTGTTGGCCAAACTGTAAAATTGCTCAAAGAACATCATCTGCTCGATGAAACTGATGTGGTGATCTTTGATGTTTTGGGCGATGTGGTTTGTGGTGGCTTTGCTGCGCCATTGCAACATGCCGATCGAGCGCTTATCGTGACCGCCAACGATTTTGATTCGATTTTTGCGATGAACCGCATTATTGCTGCGATTCAGGCGAAATCAAAAAACTATAAAGTTCGTGTGGGTGGCGTGATTGCCAACCGAAGCGCTCAAACCGATCAGGTTGATCGTTTCAATGCAAGAACCGGTTTAAGTACCCTTGCCCATTTTCCTGATCTTGATGCGATTCGGCGTAGTCGACTAAAAAAAGCAACGCTCTTTGAAATGGAATTATCTCCAGAGCTTGATGCCGTGCAGCATGCTTACTTGCAGCTCGCTGCAAAACTTTGGGCTGGCACCGAAGGGCTTGCGCCAGAGTCGCTTAAAGATCGTGAAATCTTTGATCTTCTGGGGTTTGATTAATGGATCCAACTTCTTATCAACAACGTCGAAACGAGGTCGAACACTACTTTGACCGTACCGCGTTCTCGGCCTGGGCGCGCCTTACTTCCGATGCACCAGTGAGTCGAATCCGTGCAACCGTTCGAGCGGGCCGCGAGCGGATGCGTGCCAACATGCTCGATGCGCTCGGCACTGATTTGCAAGGACGCCGCATCTTAGATGCTGGATGTGGCGCGGGCGCTATAGCCATTGAACTTGCCAGCCGCGGTGCAGATGTTTTGGCGGTCGATTTATCACGCCAATTTATCGAGTTAGCAAAAGAGCGTGCTGCGCGGGTGCCCAGCGAAGGCCGTATTCTTTGGGTAGCCGGCGACATGCTCGATGCAAACTTTGGCCATTTTGATCATGTTGTTGCCATGGATTCATTGATCCACTATGAGGTGGTCGACATGACTCGAGCACTCGAGCGGCTCGCTGAGCGAACCAAGTTAAGTCTACATGTCAGCTTTGCTCCTCGTACGCCGATACTAGCTCTAATGCATGCAGCTGGGCGCTGTCTTCCCAGAGCTGACCGCGCACCTTCAATTGTTCCGCTAGCAGGCGAAATGGTGCTCAGTCTTTTAAGCAAAAAGTCTGGTTTGCAAAGTTGCAAGCTGTCGCTCGGTGAGAGGGTAAACAGTGGCTTTTATGTCTCTCAGCTATTAAATATTGAGCATCTAACAGTTGCCTATGAACCCAATGGGATGAGTCATGCTTAGGCTTGCAGCCCTAAACAGGCAGTTAGCGCTCCACTTGCGGCATATAAGCCCGCGCTATTTGCCATTTGCCGACGCGGCGAGCGAGCATCTACCGCTCGGCCAACTCTTACGACTTGCACTTTTTCAATGCTCAGTGGGCATGTGCTTGGTTTTGCTCACGGGTACCTTGAATCGGGTGATGATTGTCGAAATGGGAGTTGCCGCTTGGCTTGTTTCCTTGATGGTCTCGCTTCCGATTCTCTTTGCGCCATTGCGCGCTTTTATTGGATTTAGATCAGATATCCATCGCTCAGCAATCGGTTGGCGGCGGGTGCCCTATTTGTGGTTTGGTACTTTGATGCAAGCGGGCGGTTTGGCGTTCATGCCCTTCGCTCTTATTGTTTTATCGGGTGATGCTCACGGCCCAGCCTTTGTTGGTCCCGCAGCGGCAGCTTTATCCTTCATAATGGTTGGCGCCGGCCTACACACAACCCAAACCGCCGGGCTTGCGCTAGCAGCCGATTTGTCGAGCGAGGAAAAGCAGCCTCGTGTAGTGGCCTTGCTTTATGTCATGCTGCTAGCGGGCATGGTTATCAGTGCCTTAATCTTCTCGTGGGCTCTCGCAGACTTTTCGCAGCTTCAGCTAATACGGGCTGTGCAAGGTGCTGCTCTTGCGACGATGATTCTTAATTGTATTTCACTATGGAAACAAGAGCGGAAACAGCCAAGCCATAAGGAGCATGTGGGTAAGCTTAGTTTTCGCGGTGCCTGGCGCAGTTTTGTTTCTAAGCCAGGTGTAAGTCGCTTTCTCTGGGCGACCGGACTAGGTACTGCTGCTTTTAATATGCAAGACATTCTGCTTGAACCTTATGGCGCTGAGGTTCTATCGCTTTCGGTGTCACAAACGACAGCGCTGAGCGCTTTTACTGCATCAGGGATGCTGATCGCTTTTGGCCTTGCTGCCCGGGCTCTCAAGAAAGGGCAGCAAGGCTTGAAACTTGCGGCTAATGGTGCAGTTATTGGTGTTTTTGCCTTCGCTGCTGTGATCTTTGCCGGTCCCTTGCAGTCACCCGATCTTTTTCGAATCGGGGCTTCACTGGTCGGTTTTGGCGGTGGTTTCTTTGCGGTCGGCACCCTCGTTACAGCCATGAATTTAGTGCAAGGTCCTTTTAAGGGACTTGCCCTAGGCGCGTGGGGTGCGATGCAGGCAAGCGCTGCAGGCTTTGCGATTGCTCTAGGCGGTGTGCTTCGAGATCTTTTCAGTCAGCCTATGCTATCGGGTGCATGGGGCGAGGCTTTGCAAAACCCTGATATGCCTTATAGCGCTGTTTATCATATTGAAATTGTGATGCTTTTTGTTACGCTTGCACTCATAGGGCCTATCACGCGCTCGCTAAAGTCTCATGTCACCCAGCAACAAGGCTTTGGCGTTGTACAGCTTCCTGGTTGATTGTCTAATTTGAGGAATGTGCGGGATGTTTGAATTGTTTTGACGTCTTATTGACTTTTACCGGAGGTTAATTATGTTGTCCCATTCAGGAGATGCCGGAGCAATTACGAGCTTTATCGATATCGCTCAAGTCGTACTCTATTTATTTTGGGTTTTCTTTTTTGGTCTCGTAATTTATTTACAACGCGAAGGTAAGCGCGAGGGTTATCCATTGCTTCCAGGCAATCCTGATCTTCCATCGCATGTACGCTATGACGGTGCTTTCGGTATGCCTGAGCCTAAGACATTTAAAACTCCCCACGGAGAAATTTTTATTGCGCCCAACGGAAAAGAAGATGACCGTCCTATTGCCGGAAAATACACCGGAGGTGTCATTGGCGCTGCGCTTGAACCAGTCGGTGACCCGATGAAGCTTGCGATTGGGCCAGGCGCTTATGCCGAGCGGCTCGATCGGCCCGATCTAACATTTGATGGGCATCCTAAGATTGTTCCAATGCGTGTAGCGAAAGAGTACTGGATTGAGGCTCGTGACCCGGATCCTCGCGGAAAACCGGTTTTTGGTGGTGATTATGAAGTTGCGGGAACGGTAACCGACGTTTGGGTCGATTTGGCCGAATCAGTAATTCGTTACTTTGAGGTTATGTTGCCTTCAGGTCGTTCGGTATTGTTACCCCATAACTTTGCGCGGGTTGGTGATCAGGCGCTTGTGGTTCGCTCAATTTTCGCAAAGCAATTTGACGGAGTGCCAGCAACCAAGAAGCCAGATCAGGTCACGCTTCTTGAGGAAGATCGAATCATGGCCTATTACGGCGCAGGTACACTTTACGCAACTCCTGACCGCGCTGAGTCAATTGTTTGAGTCTGCACCATCATGCGGTGGTAATGATTGGTATTAAACATTTATAAACTGAGAAATTTAAAATGAGCCATGACGATTTTGAGCCTATACCGGGACTTCCGGAAAAGCTTCCGCATGGTGAGCGTATCTTGTGGCAAGGGGCGCCTCAGTGGCGGCGCCTTGCGATCGAGGCTTTTCATGTGCGCAAGATCGGGGTTTACTTCCTCGTACTTGCAATCTGGCAAATCAGTACGACGGTCCATGATGGAGGCAGCGTCGCCGAGGCTTTGAGTGCTGCGAGTTGGATGATCGTTTTAATGCTTAGCGCG
>Ga0194134_10003531_pt1 | contig 16743 bp, 4 predicted proteins | sample TA2KigOff0mmetaG_FD_148602 | JGI IMG/M metagenome (GOLD analysis project Ga0194134, IMG submission 148602) | Freshwater microbial communities from Lake Tanganyika, Tanzania - TA2015056 Kigoma Offshore 0m | ecosystem: Environmental > Aquatic > Freshwater > Lake | place: Tanzania: Lake Tanganyika... | reverse complement strand
TAACTAGACGTAAGTTCGACGGCACTCTCACATTCACGTATGAAATCGTTCCGGGGAAGATTTCGCCACCAGAACTACGCCACCCACCTATTGTCACCGGACCTTTCCCTATAGGGTTTCCTCCAGTTCCAAATGATCCCGTTTGTACTGAACTATTGGATACAGTTGTCAGCGTAATTGTGATCGTTGAATTTGAACTGGTTTGTGCAACTCTCAATGTATATGCAGTATTCAAGCTCACCGATATTGTAGCAGGTTCGCTTGTTGTATTCAACCAACTCCAATGAATACGATTGCTGGATGAAACCCAAATACCCCACCCACGCGAATTTATCTCATTATACATATCACCAACCAGAGCACGCCATGTATTCGTACCACCAGTTACGGTAAAACTAATATCGATTTGCCATTCAGTGAGCGAGGCAATTTCAGGAAAAGAGTAGGTCGTCAACGTCGGGATCGTAATTGCACCACTTGTTGCGTATACTGTTTTGGTAGTTGCTGCACCATTACTGATGGTGATACCTGGCACGTTGACTGAATATGTAAATGTCCCGAGGCTGTTTGAACTTGGATCACTGAATGTAAATGATCCATCACCGGTTGAATAATTACCATTATTTGCTCCTAATACCAGCGATGAAACTGTAGGATTGAAATATAAATAAGACGTTACCCAGTTGCTCGATGGTGATGCAAAGTTCGTGAGTGTACCATGTGCGCGGTTACTTGTATTGTCCAATGCTACAGTATATGACCCCCATCCTGTTCCGTGTCCTTGGTTCAGTTTCCAGTATCCAACGAGGCCGGTTTCATTGCCGGTAAGGCGCTGGCGGTAGTTATTTGAGATATCCGCGGCAGATCGTACCACGTTCCAGATACGCACATCGGACAATGAACCGCGGAATTGGCGGTCAGTTCCACCAACAATACTCCAATCATCAGCACCAAACAGGAGTTGTGTTACAGAATTATTTGATAGTAGACCGAAACCGGCAGCAACTGTATCCGATCTTACGACGGAACCGTCAATGTAGATATTTTTTGTACTAGTTGATGAATTAAAAGTCACCGCGACGTGATGCCATAATGTATCTTTATAGGAAGCAGTAGTTGTATGATATGAGCCAGTGTTCGATGTATTTGTTATTCCGAAGGTAATTTCTCCGGTAGGTTGCATGTATAATACAAATTGCGAGTCGCTGGAAGTGTTCGCAGTTCGATTTCTTCCCACCAAAGCGGCATATGTTTTCTGATTACTCGTATCTGTTGTCCTGAACCAGCATTCTACCGTCATTGTTGTTCGAAATTGTGTGGTATAAGACCACGCAGGGACACCTAGAATCACATAATCATTCGTTCCGTCGAACTGAAGTACTGTGGATGGTGTTGTAACTGCCTGAGAAATAGTCGATCCAGTCGTAATCGCGCCAGTGGTCGTAGCGTTCAGTAGAGTAGTATTTGTAAAGTTCGCGTTCGTAAGATTCGCGTTTGTTAGGTTGCAACCGGTCATATTGGCATTTGAGAAATTCACGCCGGACAAATCCACACCCGAAAAATCGGTATAGGTAATATCTCCGAAATGGGATACTGCATTTAGTGGTGTTGAGTTGTATGTTCGGAGACTATAACCGTTACTAATGAGGAACCCGATATTCGGTATCTCAATTGTGTTTGTGATCCATTGTGCAGAATTATAATTCTGGATCGTCGTATTCAATGCGTTTGTAGTGCGATCAGTAAGTGTCTGTGTACCATCTGAAAGTAAATAATTTGCGACCAAGTTCGACGTATTATTGGGTAGGATTACGTTACGAAACATCTGGATTTGCGAGTCTGTGCGCGCCACATTCCATATACGCAAGTTGTACATGGAGCATCCGGATTTCATTAAGTTACAACTACAACTATCTGGGCTTTGTAGACTAATTGCGAATGTACTATTGTTTTCATAGAGTGATGTCGAATTTGTCATTGTTTGCATAAGAACACCGTTCACAAAGAATTTGAATGTAGACCCAGAACGTGTTAATGCAAGGTGACACCATTGTTGAACCGGAACAACCGCGGATTCTGCGTAAAGCCAGCCCATATTTGCATTGTAAAAACTCAACCCTTGGGGGTTGCTAAGGTTTTGGTTACGAATCAAAAATAACATGTTGTAGTTTCCCTTGTCGACAATTGTACAGTTATACGATTTGGTTGTTTCATAATACCATGTTTCGATCGTGAATGACTTGGTTCCGCCTGTTATATTCAATAAGTTATTATGTGATCGATTCGCATACATACTATTATTGAACCGGAGTGTGGTATATCGGTTGTCTACATAGGTTCCTAAGACATACTTCCATTTCGCGATATCTTGCGTAAAATAAACGGCAGTAAGATCGGTGGATGAAGATGTGGGCGACCCCGAACTCGCTTCCAATATCCAGTTTCCACCGATTGACTGTGCACCCGTGTTATCCAATGATGCGCGTATTGTTATTTGATTTTCGTCGGCTAGTCGATCTATGATATATTTCCAGTTACTGTCACTGTAGAGCGCACACGCCATGAGATCTAATGTGTGTTCGTTTGTTGGTGCGGGAGTCGATGATATTGGAAATAGCGTTTTTATGAATGCAATGAATCCAGCCCACGATGATAACTGTGGGTCTGTTTGTTGTACATTTTCAATACATGCGTAGTTGTTTTCCGAGTCGATAAGTTTGTATCCTTGTTGAATAAATCCGGCGTGTTGGATAATACCGATATTTTCAAATACTAACTGAGATGTCGTGGTTTCGCCGATTTCTATTCCGAGTTCATGAAATGCATCAAGGTCATTCATGTATACCTTGAGTGGCATTTTATCCGGTTGATTGGTGTTACGACGTGGACGCTGAAAAAATACTTGTGGAGTGCCCGATATATCGGTGGACAGTAGTAGGTCCGACATCATTGCATCTACGCGAATGGTATCTGGCAATAGAACAATATCCGACATACTGAATCCATCACATGGAGTGCAGTGATTATTGGATGCGTCCATTTGTGTTGGAATCGGCGGTTCTTCGTAGTAAAAGTTGTCATAGATCACTCGGTTTTTGTCGTTTAAAAACCGGATCTTACTTCTTATTGTGTCGTAGGTATCGTAAAAGTAATTGAATACAAGACAACATGTTCTCTCGTTCGTTGCATTTACAATTCCGCTGATGTCAGTGATTCGACTATCAATAAGAAGTAACTTGTAACACGGAGAAAGTGACATTGTCGGTTATTTTCGCGTGTTAGTTATGTTATTATACGCTACTATACTAACATAAGAATATTCTTCGGTGTTCCTCACTCGGTCTCATTCATCCATTCTGACTCGCTTCAATCGTTCTTTCAATTCTTGAATATCTCTCGCAAGGATGGCAAACATGGATCGATAGTCCACCGATTGCAATTCTGTTTCGTGATCTTTTGCCCCATAAATAAGCTCCGGGTATTTTTCTTCGACTTCATGTGCAACGAACCCGTATTCGTGTTTGTTTGTGAGTGTATTCAAATAATAAGCACCGCGTAATTGCGTTAATGACGGGATTGGAACTATATTTTGAATGTCGCGCACATTCGCCTTAATTCGATGGTCACTCACATTGTTTATACCAATGCACCTGATACTGCCGCTTACATCCAGTGCAAATGCTCCATCTGGTGCAGGTTTTCCAATCGCCACCCGACCTTCGTAGTAAATACTACCGGTACTTCCTGTGTTTCCCAGGTTTCCTCCCAGTTCGGAGGGGTAGGTGTAATACTTCCATACACCGTACTCACCAGTCGGTCCGGTTGATCCAGTCGCTCCTGTTGCACCTTGCGTCGTGTACAATCCATGAGGTCCAGTCGCTGCCATGGTTGATGACTCTGGACCAGTTGGACCCATGAATTCAGCGACACCCGTAATACCACGTGGCCCGGTTGGTCCAGTGTCCCCATTTAGTCCTGTTGGCCCTGTTGCGCCCGCTTCCGTTGCTGTACCCGGCGGACCCTTCGGACCCTGGATTCCTGTGTGACCCGTTACACCATCTGGTCCAGTACGCCCGTTTTCGCCCGTGGGTCCCGTATATCCATTCGCTCCCGTTGCGCCTTGCATTCCTGTCGCGCCAGTAGCACCATCGAATGCCGCGGCCGGTCCGGTTGGACCCGTGCTTCCATTGACGGCATTCGTTCCTGGGAATCCTCGTGGGCCACTGCTTCCGTGTGGTGCATTCCCATATTCACCTTCCATAAGGATATCGAACATACCAACCCCTCCCATTTTGTATTCATTTACAGATAGTGGTATCCCAATCAACGACCCACTAAATATACGGTATGCCGTATTGCGTATGCGTATGATCGTTACGGTATTCTGTGAGCCATCCGCTTCTGTGATAACGCCGCTGCCTGTTGCGCCAGTGCTAATGTATTGTTTACCGTCTCCTGCACGATTTCCCGTAATTTGAAATGCCGTGTTGTTTGGAAGGTCAATATAAAACCCCTTTGTTTCATTGCTATCCGATGTAAAATTGGAAACCACTGTTGTCCCTCCACTTCCGCCGCCAATCGTCGGTTTATATACATCAACACCGCCAGTGAGGCGTGATACATCAGTTGACCGTATTTCGGTATTCATCTGCAATAAGTCACTCGGGGTTACCGTGGTTATGGTAAGTGCCGCAATATTGGCATTAAAGTTGTCCACATTTCGCCGCATTTGTGACTTTTGCACGGTTGTAAAGGTGATACCGGTAATCGTTGCCCCAGTGATCAATGTATTCGACATATTTGTGCCGCTTGTGATCACGGCGTTTGCCAGATTCACTCCCGATAAATCTACGTTTGTCAAATTCACTCCCGAGAGATTGCACGCTGGTCCCATGATAAATCCACTTCGTAGCTGAAAATTCGCCGGAAATGTGACTCGGGTCGTCGCATCAGCTGCGGTCGGAGAAACTATTTGTCCGGAGAACACTCCCGCGAGGGTTGCGCTAGTAAAATTGGCGCCGGAGATATCAGCGGCAGTGAGCGTTACGTTTGTGAGGTTTGCGCTGGTAAAATTAGCGCTTGTAAGCGTTGTGTTCGAGAGATTTATGCCAGTGAGTGTCTTACTCGAGAGATTTACACTTGGACCGACAATGAATCCGCCACGAATCGTATAACTGGCCGATGATCCTGCGAATATTGCCGTGCCTACGAGACCAATACTCGTAACGTTGGTGAATATTGCATTTGTGAAATTCGTGCCGTTGACACTATTGTTTCCGAATGTGTCGCCTGTAAAATTCGATCCAGAGAGGTCACTGCTTCGCAAATTAATACCGGAAAGATCGATCGAACCGCTGAAATCTGCGGACTGAACGATTGCGGTAGGACCGAGGAGGTATCCATTACGAACCGCCCAAACACCGCCTCCATCACTTGATCCAATTGTCGGAAATATGGCGGTTGCACCTCCAGTGATTCCACCGCCGGTTGATATTACTCCAGTCAGATTTGCACCTGACAAGTTCGTACCCGATATATCTGCGCTAGTAAATGTGGCGTTTGTCAAGTTGGCGTTCGAGAGATTTGCTCTTGCCACGGAAACACCATTCAGTGAAATACCTGCAAGGTTCGCAGAAACCAAGTTCACCGTTGGGGCTACAATACGCATATTGTACATTCGGTAGTTCGCTGGGAGTACTACAAACCCGGAATTATACAACTCCCCAGTTATCAAATTTGTTATGTTCGTCGTACTTGTAATGATAACCCCACTCACATCCGCGCCATACATGTTCGTTCCGGATAGATCGATTCCGGTGAAGTTCGCGTTGACGAGAGATACAAGGGGGCCGACCATAAATCCACCACGAACCGCATACGCACTACTTGGCATGGTCGCGCCAGCTCCCGCTGTTGCATTCAATAATCCGCCGGTTTGTATTCTCGTTACCGTTGCACCCGAGAAGTTCGCACCCGAAATATCACAACCACTGATGTTGAGACCGGTTAGATCCGTGCTTGACAAGTTTGCGCTTACGAGACGTACATTCGGCCCGACAATATGACCTACCGACCCTCCACCGCCTCTTGCGACATACGATGGTGATGGTAATGTGGCGGTTGTAAGACCGGTAATTCCTCCGGTTAGAATACTCGTAATGTTTGCATTTGAGAGATTTGCTGTTGTAAGTGTGGCATTCCTCAGTGTCATATTTGTCATGTTTGCGCTGAAGAAATTCGTACTTGTAAGATTGATTCCAGTGAGGTCTATCGCGGATAAGTCGGTTCCGGCAAGGTTGACCCCTGCACCGATCATGAATCCACTACCGCTCGCACCACCAGTATTTCGAACAATATAGCCACTATTCATTGTGGCTGTAGCTGCACCTGTGAGACCTCCACTACGCAGACCAGTAAGCGTAGTACTTGTGAAAATCGTACCTGAAATATCGGCGTTCGTTATATTGGCATTTGTGAAGTTACTGCTCGTGAAATTTGCGCTTGTAAGCGCGACGCCTGATAAATCGACGCCAGTGAGCGTAGAACTTTGAATGATTAGACGTGGTCCAAAAATAAACCCGTTCGTTGCAGTGGTGATTGTGCGCGGTACGTATCCGGTTGGAAGAGTTGCGGATGTCACGCCTACAATATTGCCTTGAACTACTGCATTTGTCAATGTTGCGCCAGTGAGATTCGTGTTTGTCAGCGTGGTCGACGTTAACGTGGCGGATGTCAAATTCGCACTAGTGAGATTCGCGCTTGTCATATTTGCGGATGTAAGTGTTACACTATTCATGGTTGCACTCGTCAAGTTCGCATTTGTCAGATTTGCAGACGCTAAGTAAGAATTCGATAAATTTGCATTCGAAAGTGTTGCTCCAGTATAGTTAGCGGATGTCATTACAACATTTGTTGCGACGACATTCGTTAGGTTCGCATTTGTTAAATTTGCAGACGTCATTGTTGAACTAGAAAGTGTAGCACCCGATAAATCGATTCCTGTCATATTTACGCTACTAAGAGTTTGTGAGGATAGCGCGGCGCTTGATGCATTTACACCCGCACCAATAATAAACCCGTTACGTGCAACGTAACCCGTCGGTAATGTTGCCGTATCTAACCCGGTAATACCTCCAGATACTACACGCGTGAGAATTGTGGAAGCGCCACTTATATTCGCACTTGTCATTACAGTATTCGCGATTGATATTCCAGAGAGATCCACGTTGGTCAAGGCTGCACTTGCAAGCGATACGCCCGGTCCGACAATAAAACCGCTTCGAATGACGTAACCTGCAGGTAAAGTTGCTGTTGTCGCGTTCAAGAGACCGCCTGTAACAAGCCTTGTAAGTGTTGCGCCGGTGAAATTAACAGTTGCAATATTTGCATTCGTCAGTATAACATCCGTTAGATTCAATGTTGAGAGATTGGCACCTGGAATGGATACACCGTTTCCAAGAATGAACCCGCCGCGTACGACATAACCGGTTGGCATGACAAGGGCGGTCGACGTTCCACCGGTAACTCCACCACTCACGAGACCTGTAAATGTAACGCGCGAGAGATTGGTGGCGGAAATGTCAACGTTTGTAAATACAGAATTTGCAAATACACAACCAGAAAGATCCGCACCGGTGAGTTGAAGACCAGTAATGTCAATTCCCGAAAGATCGGTGAGTACACCGCGAACGAAGACATATGGGCCAAGAATATATCCATTGCGTGCAACATATCCATTCGGTAACGACGCTGTATCTGCACCGGTAATCGCGCCGGATGATAATCGCGTAAATGTGGCACTGAGGAGATTTGCGCCTGTAATATTTGTACCGGCGAGTGACTGTCCACTAAGATCCGTCGATGAGAGATTCGCGTTTACGAGATTCACATTTGGACCTACAATGAATCCAGCGCGGACAACGTAACCCGTTGGTAATGTAGGTGCTGTAACGCCGCCTACACCTGAGCTTAAACCACCTGTGATAATGCCAGTGAATGTTGCGGTGGTAAAAATGGCGCCAGATATATCCGCGTTTGTCAGAGTCGCAGTTGTCAGATTTGAACTTGTGAAATTGGCGCCTACGAGTGAAACACCTGAAAGATCAATGCTTGTGAAGTTCGCGTTTTGCGTCACGAGTCGTGGACCGAAAAAGTAGCCGTAGGTTGGGCGGGCGACGTACGCGGCGGAAGGAAGTGTTGCTGTCTCGATGCCGGTGAGACCGCCTCCACATATAAGATTTGTAACAGTTGCGCCGGTGAAGTTGGTATTGGTTACGGTTGTATTTGTCATTGTTGCACCGGTTAGGTTTGCGTTTGTTAGGTTCGCACCGGCGATAGTAAGGCCGGTGAACAATTGCGATGACAATGCTCCACCGGAGAGGTCAACGTTGGGGCCTATAATGAAATTATTACGAATGACATAGGAACTTGACGGAAGCGTTGCGAATGATGCATTGAGCAGGTTTCCAGATACGAGATTGGTGATGGTTGCGCCCGAGAGATTCGCGCCAGAAATGTCGACACCTGCGATCGAAATCCCCGTGAGATCTGTATTCGAGAGATTCGCATTACGTAGTATCACGGACGGTCCCACAATGAATCCATTTCTGGCGACATATCCTGTCGGAAGTGTGGCGGTTGTTAGATTCACGAGACTACCGGTAGTGAGTCTTGTCATGGTTCCGCCAGTGAGGACCGCATTTGTCATTGTGGAGCCTGTAATTGTCACTCCGGATAAATCGATTCCTGTCGCGGCTGCGCTTGTTAGATTCACGCTAGGGCCAACGATGAACCCATTGCGAATGAAATAACCGGTTGGGAGTGTAGTCACGGTTGCGCCATTTGTGATGCCGCCACTGAGGACACCTGTTAGTGTCGTATTCGTGAAGTTGGTGCTGGTGACATTCGTATTTGTCAGGACCGCATTTGTCAAATTCGCGCCCGATAGGTCGACACCTGAGAGATCGATGCCTGTCAAGTTTTGATTCGAGAGATTTGCACTGCGAAGAATGACCCGCGGTCCGACAATGAATCCATTCCGTGCGAAGTAACCAGATGGAAGGGTCGCTGTATCTAACCCAGTAAGGCTTCCTGTTATGATTCCCGAGAGATTCGTGGACGCACCACTAATATCTGTATTCGTGAAATTGGATCCTGTCAGTGTGATTCCGCCGGTAAGATCGATGTTTTGAAGTGTGAGTGATGAGAGATTGACGGCGGGGCCTACGATAGTACCAGCATTGGCGGTACTCGTGCGCGCGAAATACCCGGTAGGAAGTCGGGTGGCCGTGGCGGTTCCTCCCGTGAGACCGAAGGAGCGGATACCAGTGACGGTCGCGCCCGATAGATCTGCGCCACTAATGTCCATATTGAAAAGTGATGCATTTGTTAAGTTGGCGGAGGTGAGACGGGTTCGCGTGAGATTCGCGACGCCTGCACCGGATATATCCAGGTTTGAAAGTACCGTGTTCGAGAGATTGACCGCTGGACCCACGATGAAATTATTGTAAAAAATGTAACCTGTTGGCAGTACGGTCGGTGGTGTAGCTGTGACGGATGCATTGCGAAGGTTACCTGAGACAAGATTTGTTAGGTTAGCACCACTAAGGTCAGTACCCGACAGATCTGTCCCTGCAATGGATATACCCGAGAGATCAACCGAGGAAAGTGCTGATCCGATAAGTGATACACTGGGGCCTACAATGACACCATTTCGGAAGACATACCCGGCGGGGAGGGTCGCGGTGGCGGTACCAGTGAGACCGGCGGTGCGCATGTTGGTTAATGTTGTCCCTGTGAAGATCGCGCCTGATACATCGGAGTTTGTCAACAGGATACCCGAGAGATCGGCATTGGCGAGGTTGGCGCTGGTGATGCGGACATTGTTTCCGAAGATCGCGCCTCCGCGCCCAACGTATCCAGTGGGAAGGGTGGCGGTGGCAAGCCCGATGACACTACGCGAGAGAATGTTCGTGAGCGTCGCGCCGGTGAGGGTCGCGCCCGAGAGATCGGTGGATACGAAGATCGCATTGGTTAGGTTTGCGAGGTTCAGGACGGCGCCGTAGAGTGAGACATTAGTGAAATCGCTGCCGGAAAGATCTGCGCCGAAATAGTTGGCAGAAGTGGTTGTGAGTGTGGCGGTGATACTCGCACTACCATAATTTGCATCATCGCTGGCTTGATTTGCAGTTATGGTAGTTGTACCAAACCCGGTGATGGTCACTGTAGATCCTGCAATTGTGGCGACGCTGGTGTTACTACTTGTATACGAAAATGCACCACTACTATTGCTGGTGGGTGGAGTGAGTTGAAATGGGGCAGCAGTTGTTACTTTGGTTATATTGGGGAAATTGGAGAGTGTGGGAGGTGGGTATAAAATAACCATTGCAATACCACTGGAATTGATACCATCGCCGCCAAAAAGAGAATACGTAGTTCCTCCAATTGTGTCACTTGTTAATTTTGTATATGTATTGTTTGCTTCTCGTCGATACACATTGCTACCATAATTTACATAGGTTGATGACCCTATTGTAATCGGTTCACTTTCATCACATGCTATGATATAATGCAATGAAGTTCCGGTTGGAACTGTAACTGTTGAAGTTATTGATAATGGAAATACTTGATAATTTGGAACAAGAATACGAAGTGGATTATCTGTTCGCATTCTCGGATTGAAACTTCTAATATCCTGTGGCTGAGATATAGTAAATACATTATGATTTAGAGTAGTTAGGTTTACTCGTCTTCTATTTTCTTTTTTACGAAGTATGTCATAACGGTCCATTGTAGTATAATAAGACATTGACAGATCAATTGTCGTTGCTGACGATCTTATAACAGCATGTGCTGTGGTGTGTGAAGATAAATAAACAGCATCTGGTACCGTATTGTTTTGCGCCAAACCTCCCGAGAAAAGTTGACCACCACCACTATCATTCATACCAAAAGATCCAGCACGACCTGTCTGAGACATAGTTGAAAATGAAGTCGAGCCGGGACATATTGAAACTATATTGGTAAGAGTACTATGATTCCATCCAGTATATCGTCCTGAATCATTTCTAAGTTGGCCATCATCTGGAGAAGCGCCAGAATGATAACTTCCTGTACATCTTATATTTCCATTTGCAAATATATACGCAAAGGCCGCATGGTTTCTATAAATAGATACAACATTAGTTATGCCTTCAGAACCTAGCGTTTTATTAAATAAAATATTACTAAAATAATACATTACACTTGTCACATCACCTCCATTCTCCAGGTCCCCCCACGTACTAATTGTACCATTGTTTTTTAATGCCGCGAATGCTCTTTCTGTCCCAATCACATTTACAATATTAGAAGACAAATCTACGTTTGTGTTTTTTTGTCCACCATTTGCACTTTCTCCCCATAATACAACACTACCATTTGTTTTTAATGCAGCATAAGCACTATTTGTATGATATATACTAACCACGTCAGATGAGGTACCAGGTGGGGTTGCCGTATTTGCGGTACCTCCCCACCATACGACACTTCCGTTATTTTTTAACGCTGCAAATGAATATTCATTCGGAAATACACTTATTATATTTGATGTTAAGTCAGCACCGGTATTATTGGTTACAATCCAAGTTGCAACACTTCCATCATTTCTTAATGCAGCAAATCCACTATTATTTGTATATACTTCTACAACATTAGAGCTAAACTCGATTGGGATTGGCCAACTTGCATAATTAACGTATGTTCCTACCATTATAACTTGACCACTCGTGGTTAAACAAGCAAAACCATTTGTAGATGAATATATTTTAGCGACATTGACAATGTCGTTCAAGTTTATAGTTGAACGAAGATTTGATGAATCTCCCCAAAAAACTACTGTTCCATTCGATTTAAGTGCAGCAAATGCAGCCATTGTTGCTTCAATAGTTATTACGTTTGACGATACGTTACTTGGTGTAGTTCCACCATATGATGCATTACCCCAACATACTACACTTCCATCCGTTTTTAACGCAGCGAATGCAGATGACGTAGAATAAATCGCGATAACATTATTTAGACCAACTGGAGATGTATTACTCAGACTACCAGATCCCCAACTATATACAGTTCCGCTTGCAAATGATTTTGTTTTAGTATCCGAAATATACCTAGTTCTAAATCCACGACCACCAGCAATACCTCGATATTCTTCAACCGCTTCAGTAAAATAGATGTTTTTTAAGTTTGTTCCTGTATGTGACTCTAGAAACCAGTCTCCTCCCAATGCTGCAGAACCAGTATCATTTGATGATGCACGGATCGTCACGCCAGTATCATCTGTAAGTTTGTCAATAATATATTTCCAATCATTGTTTGCGTAAAGCGCACACGCCATCATATCGAAATATTGGGCATCGATTTCTGGAGTCACTTTACACCATGTGATAAAATCTTGCAGAGGCCCCCATGATGTAAGATTTGGATCATGGTCTCTAACATTCGCAACCAGGCTTCCCTCGGTGTAAGTCCCGACTAAAGTATAAAATGGATTGTAATAGTTGTGTTGAAGTAAACCGAAACATCGTTGCGGTACGTCAGGACTCTCAATTACATCCTCTTCAATATATTCTAAGATCCGCCCCTTAATATCCTCTACGGTGTCTGTATAGTAGTCAAATAATACTGGAATACATATATTGGTGTCTACTGCGGCGAGGATGGTTTCGTAGTCTTGGACTCTTTTGTCGATTAAGAGTATATTTTTCGGCATTCCTCCTCCTCCTTATATGATGGACTGTTTTTTTTTGTGATTTTTTTTGTGCACTCCGAAACCCGTTTCCCTGGCGGGAAACTCAATTTCTATGTTCACAAAAAAATCGTTTTCAATAAGGTCTCTATCGTGTATCATGTAATACTTGGATTGTACGGAAAACGACTTTTTTTGTCTCCGGAAAAATTGAGGTACCCGTCAGGGTACCGGTTTTTGGAGGAGGCAAAAAAAAATTGAAATGTTTTTTCACCTACACCATGGGTGACAGCTTCAAGCAACAAGTACAACGACTACAAAGACGACAATGTTCTCCTTTCTCAAAACCGGCGATATCCACAATACCATCAGAGGCATTACCAATCTCCCTGGACTCTTCACTTCGGACGGCGACAAAATCAAATACGCACTTCTCAATCATTCAACGGCGATGCGCAAAAATCTCGGCGAAGGCGCTCCTATCTTCACGAATATCCGGCAATTGGAGGCGGAACTTGAGCGACGCGACATCAACAGTATTATGAGCGGGCACTTGCCTTCGATGGCGGCAAATGTGGCTGCAGCTGCGGCGATGCGTTCGTCACTATTCACCGACAACGATCTTCGCATCGACAACGCTGCACTGGCCTTCATTATGGCTAAAGAACTTGCGTTTCTGAACCGAACACTTCAAATGATTACACTGATCGCCAACAGGTACAATGAAGAACAAGAAGACCTCAACTGGGGACGTACGCCTAGATGCGACGACAGTGGCAGCGACGACGACGACGAAGTCGATCCACTGTCGCCTCCCGTTCAAGACCTCGAAGCTGACGACGTTCCGAGCGCAATACATCGTTCTCCTTCTCACCCTACAAACGAAAACCGCGGGTCGTCCAGATCCGACATTCCAAATCAACTCGCAGCTACATTCCTCATCGCAAGCGGGCGTATGCATCAACGATTCAACGGTCTTTGTACACTTACCGGAACAAACCTGATTCTCGTGAATGGAATGACCACGATGGACCGCCCCCAAAATGAAGCCAATCGCGAGAAACAACTGAAGGCTCAATCTCTCGTCATCTCAGATATCTTCCTTCATTTCGGGAAGTTCGACGCCGAACATCGCGACCCAGTCGTCATGGTGTTCCAGGAATTGCGCGACATCTCTGTTGCTGCATGGCGCATAATGTCAATGTATGCGTTCTCGAACCTGTTTCGTTTGACGGAAGGAACCGACTTTGCATTCTACTACAAGCCCGACGACGCGATTTTCACACAGGGGCGCGATTACACTCTTAGGGCGCATCACGAAGAGGCGGCGGTCATGCGTTTTCCGATGAGTGACAATTCAAGCACGACGACGGGAGGAGGAGAGCAGGAACAACCGGTCGCTCAGAATGAAATGGGTCACGACGAAGTGCCGTCATACGATTAAAGGTAAGTAAATAATAAAAAAGGTAAGGTGTGTCGACTAACACTTTTTCATTATTTCTGTTATTATTTAACCACGGTCGTCCGCTTAATACTCCCTGAACTGATCGCGAATGTGTTCAAACACCACAATCGCATCCCGCGCACATGTCGTGATATACTCTGCTACGATCCCTTCATCCACACCCACAGTCTCCGCGAAACCAACACGGATCATGCTATCCGGGTTATGTGGGTGAACCTTGCGAAACGCGCAGTAGGTGACCGTCTGATCCTCCGCGTAGTGTTTGTCGTGCAGGAAGAACTCAAGTACCTTCCCAAGGGTATAATCCTCCCCCTTCAGTTCGATATCGAATCCATTCTGGATCGTGCTTACCGTGGGTACAATATGGTTATCGCCGCTTTCAATATCACGGATGAACTTCGTGCATTTGTTGATCATAATCTGCGCGGCTTTGGATACAATACTCGCATTCGTGAATACACCAACTGTCTCCACCACGAAATCGAAACTGTCTTCTTTCGTCTGACGCTGGGCATCCAGAAGCGCCCAATTCTTACGCTGGGCTTTCATTTCTTCACTGCCCACGGTGGCAACACCTTCCTTCACGAGTTCCGCCTCTTTTATGCGCCAGGCTTCGTCGACTTTGGCAGCATCCATTGTCATTTGGTAGGCACAGGTACTTACCACATTGAACGCACCATCTTCCTTGGCGGTACCAAGATCGAGTTCACATGTCAACGTGAGTTGCTCGCCTTCGCCGTATTCGGTCATCTTTGGAAGGAGGCGTGCGAACTCGATATAATCGCCGGAGATTGGGTTCGGCGGGAAGATTTCATGGACCTTGACATCCGTTAGGTACTTGCCATTGGTCTTGTTTTTGAGTTTGAAGTCTTTGGTAGTGACGTAGCGGATTTCTCCACCGTCTGCGACGACACTCACTTCAAGGATGTATTCTTGAAATGGAAAATCCGTCTCGGTGATGTGGATCGGGATGCATGATAGACGTTGTTTGATGATCTCGTTATGAATGCGGCTTGTGTTTGTTGTGATGCTGGCTTTGCATTCCGAGTATGGGAACGTGCGAAACACGAAAGTCGGGATGTCGGAGAGAATGACGCGGCGTAAGGCATTGGCGAGCGAGACGTTGATACGATCGATTGTGAATTTCATTTGACCATTTTCGTCGGTTTTTGAAACGATGCGGGGGATGTATTTAGAAGACGCTGTTTTGGAATGGAATGGGGCGGCGGATTCAGAAGCGATTGCGGACACAGCAGAAGACATTGGTATTGATTGGTATTGATCGATAATAAAGAGAATAAACGATACGTTTTATATATGTTGCTATAAACATTTCTTATCAATTTTATTTGGCATCACGTATCAACGCGTTCAAAACTTACATAAAAACTTATCATTTATTTAGTAATAAAAGACATTATGTCGTGTATTATTTACTATAGTAATCACTGTGATAAATCGAAATCGGTGTTGTCTGCGCTCTCTAAATCACGCGTTCAAGATGATATTCATTTTCTTTGTATCGATAAACGCATGAAAGCAGAAAACGGATCGGGTGCCTGGCACATACTCACTGAAAGCGGTGAAAAAGTCCTTCTCCCACCCCAAGTCAACCGCGTCCCCGCGCTTTTGCTCCTGAATAAGGGCCATATGGTTCTTTACGGTGAGCAGATCTTGCAGCATTTTCAGCCAAAGAATATTGCTTTGAATAACGAGGCAACCGCGTTCAATGGAGAACCGAATTCGTTTTCACTTGGTAGGGAGAGTATGGGCGGGTTCGGAGTCGCGTCTGACAATTATAGCTTTTTAGATCAGAGCGCGGATGAACTTTCTGCGAAAGGGAATGGCGGAATGCGACAGCTTTACAATTATGCCACGATTAACACGGTGGATAAAATTGAAACGCCGCCAGACAATTATACGCCAGACAAGGTTGGAAGTGTGTCGTTAGAGCAGTTGCAACAAAAGAGGAACTTGGATATTCAGCAATCATCAAATGTTGGTAATCATATTATTAGTGGGAGTGGTGGGGGTAATTACGGGGGCAGTTTCGGCCCTGGGTCGCGAACGGAAAATGTGGCTATTAGAGCAGGAGCGGGAGGGGCTGGTATGAACTATGATAGATTTGGCGGCGGTGGCGGTGGCGGCATGATGCCAAGTGGATCGCAACGCGGACAATCTATGCCTCAACCTCAGCAGTACGCTCCGGTTGGGACACCGCCTCAGTTCGCAGCACAGGCGGCATATCGTGCACCGCCTCAACAACCCGAATACTCACGTTTGAATAGTGGAGGCAATGGCAGCGGTGGCAGCAGTCTGAGAGGGACGATGGATATGCGTCCTCAACCACGCGGTGGAGGTAGTTGGATTTGAAGAACATATTTTTTTTGCAAATAAGCGAATCAACTGAACAGTCAGTGACGGTGCAGTAACACAAATTAAAGGGTTTAAGCTTATTTCTATTCGTATAATCAATTGTAATTCAATTATAATGGATTATGCGCTTGATATTGATCCATTTCCTATCAACCAGGACAGGTTGAACGCAGAC
>Ga0194134_10003529_pt1 | contig 16752 bp, 17 predicted proteins | sample TA2KigOff0mmetaG_FD_148602 | JGI IMG/M metagenome (GOLD analysis project Ga0194134, IMG submission 148602) | Freshwater microbial communities from Lake Tanganyika, Tanzania - TA2015056 Kigoma Offshore 0m | ecosystem: Environmental > Aquatic > Freshwater > Lake | place: Tanzania: Lake Tanganyika... | reverse complement strand
GCGGCGGATGGTAGGCCGCGCCTTGCGAGCTTTCTCGTACCGTTGACTGCATAGAGGGGCTCCTTGAATTCAATAATTGGGTGCCCCTATGAACGCTTCAACTTGCGCTTGCTGGCAAGTGATTGTTGCGATGTTTGAGACACCTTGCGTCTTGCTGTGGCAGATACGCCCTTAAGGCGCTGCAGGCCGTGGGCCAGGATCGCTGCGACTTCTGCAATCCGCGCCTGAGGGGTCATGGTGTCGGGTCGTTGGTGGTTTGAAGTTTCCATGGCATGGCGCTCAGCGTCGTGTTCAACACCGGTCATTGTCTTGGGATCACCTGCCGATTGCCAGCCAGAAGCTGACTGCCAGTGAGTGCCGTTGCGAACGTCTTGGGGGCATGACAAATCAGCGGCAAAAGGGTCCAGCTCAATGGTGGGGATTGTAAAGAGAACGAAAGTTCTCTAAACTAAATCCCATGAGACGACCCCTTAATGACCATCAGCATCTGGCATCACTGCAGCGGTACTACGCAGAAAACCGCGTCTTGCCCTCATACGCTCACCTGATGGAATTGCTCGGGATCGCCTCTAAATCAGCGGTGAAAAAGGTGCTCGAGCGCCTGGCAGGCGCGGGCATGATCGAGCGCACTGCCCAGGGCGATTGGGCACCCAGTGAGCGCTTTTTCGAGCGGACCGTCGCCAGTCAGGCGGTACCTGCAGGGGTGCCAGTGGGACTGGAGGGCGATGCGTATGAAAAGCTTACCCTTGATCGCTATCTGATACCCAAGCCCACCGAGACTGTTCTCATTCGGGTGAAGGGTGACAGCATGATTGAGGCAGGTATTCACGACGGCGATCTTGCAGTCGTTGAGCGCTGCCAAGAGGCGCATCAAGGCGACATTGTGGTCGCCGTTGTGGATGATCAGTTGACCTTAAAAACCCTTGCACGAGACAAAAACGGATATCACTTAGTGCCGGCAAATAGTAGCTACCCCGTGATTCGACCACAGGGAAAGCTTGAGATATTTGGCGTTCTGGTTGGCCTTGTGCGTCGCTACTCATGAGGAGAACCAACCTTGAAGATCTTTACGCTTGCGCATTTTCTGCGCCACGTTTCCGTACCCCGTCTAGAGGCCTTCACACAAGCCCATCCGATCGCTGAGCATCTGCGATTTGACTGGGAGCAGTCCCCAGAGGCTATACCTGGGCGCTTAAATGCAGCCGTCGCTGAGTTACTTGCAACGGCAAAGGGTCAATCGTCTGAGGATGAAGCAGCGTCCGTGTGTCATGCCGTTTTCCTCTGGCAGGATGACTTGCGTCGTGTTCATTTATTAAGCAATGAAGCGGCAGGTTTTGAGTTTCGTGTCGGCTTAAGTGACGATCCTCATGCGCTGGCAACGATAGGCCAGTGGGATGCTCGGGATCAGGCACTTTGGGTTTTTCATGAGCGTGCGCAGCTATTTCGCGATGTTGAGTTGCACCTGGCATTCCAGGCTAAAGCCAACGGTCGATCATGGAAGAAGCATCGGATTGAGCCAGGACTTTGCCTTACCGCCGATCGATCGCAATTAGAAGCTTTCTCTCATGAGGTCGCAAAGCTCTATGAAAAGGCAGGTGCTGGTAAGAGCACCCACATCGAGCAAAGCGTTTGTGCCTCCGATGGGAGCATTCAGTACACGATTTATGTGGAAGGGCCCGTGACTGCGCTGAGCCACTTTACCGAGCAGCGGTTTCATCGCCTCACCACGCGCATTGCGCTTGAAACAGCGCTGGTCTACCAGCCCGAAACGGGTGACATTGAGAGTGTGGTGAAAGGGGGTGCAAAAAATCATAAAGCGGTTCTGCAACTCTTTTCCAAATATCTGGCCGGGCGCGAGATCGCACCGCAGCGGATCGGCAAAGCGCGCTACAGCTTAAATGAGCTTCGAAGCGGTGTGGCCATGCATGATGACCTCTCACCACTCGGTGTTGACCGGGTGAGGCTGCGCCGTGCGCAACTGAGGCCACGCACCAATACAGCAAGTGCCATTCGGATCGAAGCCTCGCCTGAGCAAGATCAGGACGATGCACTCGAATTGGCTCGTAAAAAACTTCATGTCGATCACCTCTTTGAGGCTGAATACGATTTGGATGCGGTTTGTATCCTGGTCTACCTCGCATCAAACGACGGCCATCGTGCAAAGCGTTTTAGCTTTGAGGTGTATTCCGCTGGTTCCTCGACCATCAAAAATCTGTCAGAGAAAAATCAGCCGATTGCCCAGGCTGTTTTAAAGTCACTGCAACTGGCTGAACCTGAGGAAGCCTTGGCGTGAGTGCAAGGCTCATTGAGTCGATGGGCCTGCTTTGCCAGTTGCTTGAACAGGCATCGCCTGAGATTGCCGCAAGCGCCTTGCTGAGCGAGGACAAATACGCTGCAACGGGTGAGGCGCTCATTCACGAGCGCCTCCTCTCAACCGGGACGGTGCGCTCTTACGTAACGTGCCCCGAGTGCCTGGTTGAGAATGCGCGGCTTGTAAAGCCATGTAATGATTCAAACGTTCTTCTTTTTTGCGATGACTGTGGTGACATTGAATGCCCGCGCTCAGTGCTCCAAACCTACACCGTGAATGTTGCCCGTGTGGTCGAGCGTTTATCGGCAAGCTTATCGTTGCCCCTTTCAAGTCGGAAAGCGATTGGCCCGAATTCATCATGGCGATTAGGCATTCAAGAGCGCCGGCGCGGGGCTGCAACGACTTGGTATTTCGGCAGACGCCTTAGCCGCGCCTGCGAGGCGAAAGCGCTCGTTGATCAAATCAAGCTTGATCAGGCTGCGCGGTCTGCGAAAATCCTAACCAGCACCCGCCTGCCGCTCTGTGCCTCCTCGCCGCTTGCAGGCTACGAGATCATCGAGTTGCCTAGTGTTGCGAGGCTCTCCCAGAGCCGGTTTCTTTTCTATGACAATAGGCTTCAAGATGTTGAGCATCCGAGCGCTGAAGATGCACCAAGCGGAAACTCCCTGGCGTACGTTCGCAGCAGGCGTTGTGCTTATGTGAACGGTATTAAATACCAACTTGAAAGCATGCAGCAAAAGATTTTGCTAGCCCTCATGGATGCGCATGCCCATCGGTTGGAAGCGCAACAGATTGCAGCACGCTGTGGCTCGAGCGCCTTTCCGTTTCAGCCGATCAAGTACTTTGGCAGAAATCCGCTCGTTTATAAAACCTTTGTGCGGTATCTGGCAGGCGATAAGCTCTACGTCCTAGCCGAAGGCGATTAAAGCCACGCTTCGGCGGGATGAGCTAGTGAATTGCTGATGATGAGCTTGGTCAGAATCACAAGCTCTTTGTAATTTAGATCGTTATTTGGCTTGCTCAATCTGATTGCGCGATTGAGTCACGGCCTCATTAAACATCGTAAGTAGGATGTGGTCTTTGAGGGGCAGTGCGCCGACAACGGCTGAAGCCCAATCAAGGTAATCGACCCTGCGCTGAATATCCCAGTGGGATGGCGGACTGCCTCCAACATCTCGAACGTTACTGATCTTATCGGCAAGTTTGATCAATGCTGCACCGGGTGATTTGTGTGAGGCGTGCTCAATTTGTAGCCTTTTTCGCTCATTTTTTTCAAGCGATTTATCGTCAGTTACCTCCAGTACCATCGATGTTATCTCCTGTCCGAAGTGATGAAGCAGTTCCTCCTCAGTCGTCTCAGTATCTTCAATGGTGTCGTGCAAGAGTGCCGCTGCGATGATTGAAGCGTCCTCGACTTTGCCGTCTTCGGCAAGCATCCGCGCAACTTCCAAAGGATGATTGATGTAAGGCGTGGATTCAGCGCCTTTTCGCAATTGCTTGCGGTGCTTTTCCGCAGCAAATTTGGCGGCTTTCAACATAATAATGAAGTCATGATTCATAACAGTCCTTAACTAGTCGATACAAAATTGATTGAAAACCTGATTCACCGCTCCTGATGGTTTTAGCCTAGAGATTGCGTATCGTTTCCCAAGGGAAGTGCTCCCCGCCAAAGTGCCCCCATCTTGAAATCTCGATGAGACTGCCTTGCATGAAGCTTGTACCACTCAATAGCAGGCTGAGATCAAACCACGATGCTGCCTTTGCGAGGCTCAGTTCATGATTGTCCCCGTTCATAAGGCTAATCAGTCTCGCGCTTCGATCGCCTGGATGCCATCCCAGCGTTACCGTAACCTCATTTGCCAGGCCCAAACGAACCATCGTCTTGGCGACTCTCCTTGCATGAAGTCCACCCGCACGGTCAGCCTTAAAGAAATCCTTTCCTGACCATGCACCGCCACCGATCGGAATTCGAGGGCCGTAGGCATCCATCACAAGCTTTTTACCGGATAGCCCATTGTCGCCCTCAGGGCCGCCAACTTCAAAGTCGCCTGCGCCATTGACCGTCAGTTGATCCGGTAATTGTTCGCAAAAGCCAGCAAGTACTTTTGACGACTCCTGCAAAACCTGCTGCAACGCTAGTCTTACCGCGCGATGCAGGCCCACTTCATCAGCGTTTGCTGCCTGCTGTAGTGAACAACTGAATTCGCGCAGCCACCAGGCTACGGGGTTACCCGTTGAATCCCTTTGCTCTTCAACGATCACCATCACCTTGCCATCCGGACCCAGGTTAAGGTAAGGGTGCTCGTCTCGCAGTCGGTAAAGACGCCTGGCAATGCGTGCGACTAGCCATTGCTCAACGGGCAGATGATTGGTGGCTTCCAACGCATTGGCGTACCCCACACAAATGGCCTGATCATCAGCGAGTTCACGAAATTCAGCTTCACCCTCTTCAAGCGGACCGAGGCACAGGTTTGAAACAACCTTGACCTGCTCTGGCGCGGGATACCACCCATTAATATAGCCTGCAGATCGGTATATGTCTTGTACCAGCGAAGTAACTTTAATCGTTGCCGCTTCAGGACAACCAATACGGCCGGTGATGTAGACATGGTCGCGGTGTACTGCAACCTCAACACCGACCAGCGCACGGGGGTCGCGCCGCCAGGCTTCTTCGACCAACGCATCGGCAATCGCATCGCTAAGCTTGTCGGGGTGTCCCGGGAAAACGAACTCTGCGGGGTAGCGTCTGTTTATCATCATAGCGCTCCAGTTGAAATGATGTCGGTGTAGTCGGCAACGCCTGCGAGGTCGTCCCGATTGATGGAGTTGCCTAAGTAGGCCACGGCCAATTTGGCGCTGCGCAGCGTTTGATGGTGTTGGCCGCAAGGGCGGCCTACCCAGCCATCGGTGATAATGAGGGCGCGCCGAATGTCATGGGCGGACATATGTTCTGCCACTGAATCGATGCTGGTGCCTCCTGTGCTGCTGCACCGGCCCGCGCGCAGTTCTGCTTTGGTAATGTCGACAACCTTCGTTGAGAAGAGGTGGATCCTCGGATGGAGCAGGTCTTCACAATCAAGGGTGGCTCCATACAGGGGGCCGAAGACATCGTTCATGCTGCCTGAGACATCGAGATAGATATGGACGAGCGCACCGCTATGGCGACGCCGTTTCCATTGGATCTCTGCAGGGTGAAGCAGGCTGGGAACCCCCAGGGCCTGCAAGACGCATGAGCGCCGAGACAATGTGGGCAGTGGACTTTGAATGCAGGTGGCTGCAACATTAGCCTGAAGGATTGGGCTCCTTCCCGCAGCACCCGCTACTTTTTGAATAAGGTTACGGAGTATGGAACGACGTGAACGTGTCTTTGGCGGGGCGACGCTGACGTCGTTGAGTACATCGGCGAGGGACCGTCCGCGAATGGGGTCTGGCGGTTGGGGCCACTGCTCGACCAGATCGCGTACCAGATCGAAAAGAACGGGCGAGCCGTGTTTTAGGTCAGACCGTTGATGATCGTCGGCCTCATGATCGCCCAACAGCGGAAATTTAGATAAGCCATCCAGATCTGATTTCGACAGTATGCGGGGTAGCAGTTCATGGACTTCGTGATAGCTGGCACCACCATCTGAGTAAAGGGCTGCGTGAACTTCTTGGGCACGCTGCCGCAGAGTTGGATCTAATTCAGATAAACCTGGAGATACTTGAAACCCTGTAGCGGGCCAACCCTTCGGAGGCCGCAAAAGGCAGTCCGGAAAGCGATCGTCCTGATAGTAGTCCGTAAAAAAAAGCGTGAAGGCAGCATCAGGGAACATCCGACACACAAGACCGTTGATAACGGCGTCAAACACAAAGTTTTGCTCGGGCGTTATGCGAGGAAAAAGTGTGGTGTGTCCGAGCAGCACATGGTGCAGTTCATGCATCACGAGCATGAGCAGTTTCTCGGATGTATCGGCATGTACCGATACAAATTCAGGATTAATGAGCATGCGAGGTTGCACACGGCATTCCACGGCAGCGGTGAACACCGATGTGGTAGCGACGATGTCCAGCAAGCGCAGCAGCCCTGTCATCGCATAAGACCCACTGGGGAATGCATCAAGAATGGACTCGGTCAGTGCCTGACTGCTCGTGAGGTTGCCTTTTTCAGGATCAGAAAAAGACAGGAGCGGCGCAAGCGACGTGGGTTCGGTGATTTGTATAACGTTCACGAAATAGCCTTTTTAAGTTGTTCCAGAAAATCGGGCGGCACGAGTAGCGAAACGTTGCGACGTTGTGCAAGGTTGCTCAGGGTTGGCGCTTTCCCTCGAAGCCAGACGGTGTCGGTGCACTTGGTCAGCGCAGCGATGGCAGCAAGGGGGTCTGGCCACAACTGTGGGTGCGATTGAAGACTCTTGACGACCGCACACCCTTCGGGCAGGGGAAGTTCTGAAGCTCTCTTGTTGATGAGTTGAATCAGGTGCCGTGCGGCCGAACCATCTCGGTCGTTCTCGTGCTGCAAGCCCAAACCTTGGAGGATGTCAGTGGGTGAATCGACGCCAAAGTCAACGGGCAACTCAAAGCGGATGGCTCTACCGTGCTGCTCGTGGTTGCGATAACGCAACGAGGTAACGCCACTGCCTCCAGGTCCAAGTTGTTGAACCAGACTAGAGAGGCCGCTATACCTGACCACACTTTTAGGCGGGGCACTCATGTTGTTGAGCACGCCAACAGGCTCGTTCATGTCCGCCTCACCAGCGCATCGGTTTGACTGTAGGCGTGAAAGGCGCCTTCAGCGTCCTCGGGTGTTTGCAGTGCCTTTCGAGAAAAAAGCGCAGCCAGTGCATTCGCTTGCAGGTGGGCCCTTGGATCGGCCGGGTTTAATCGTGCCAGCAGATCTTTAAGTCGACTCCAAGTTCTGTAGCGACCATGGCTTGCATGAATGGTCTCGCTAAAGTCGGCAGGGGTCGCGATATCGCGATAGCTCTCACCGATCTGTGAAGCCACTGCTGCGTTTAGTCTGCCGACAGTGCCCGTTTCAAACAAATGCACAATCGCCGCTTCACGGCCACCGATTGGCAGTTGCGCCAGTGAGTCCGCAATGACTCGTGAGAATTCGCCCTTTGGAAGTCGGGTTGCTCGTACGGCAAGCTTGAGTCGCTCGAGTGGCTCAGCGGTGGCGAGGATTGCGCGCAAGGGGTCGTGAGGACTGAGGCTTACAGTGCGGAGAGCCTCACGGTGGGCTGCGAGGAGTTTGACCTCTGGAATGGCAATACCTTCTGCGCGTTGAGGCAGTGATGAGCGAAGCGCGAGTAAGGCGCTATCGCCAAAGGCCGTATCGGGTTGGCGTGCGAGGCTACTGGCGTGGACTGCGAGGATGGCCGAAAAAAGCATGTTTGCCCGGCGAGGGCTCAATTCCAGTTTGGCCTGAGCAAGTAAGGGCAGTAAAGCGAATACATAATCGGCTGCAGACGCTGAGCATGTCTTCTGGAGTGCCTGGAGTAAACCGCGAGCCAAATAAAGACTGTCGCTGAGCACCGAAGCGTCTTGAGGTCCATAAGTTCGGTTTGCTGCCTGAATCACGGCGAGTTTTTGTGAAGGCGTAAAGGCTGCCCAAGATGGCATTTGCACAACAAAGGCAAACCGATCGGCAAGGGCACGGTCTAAGGGCTCCGACCCTGCGTAGTCTCCCTCATCGGCCCCAACCGTTGGCGGGTTCATCGCTGCCCATCGGTAACGTAATCCTTCGATATCCAGACCCTGAACCTTGCGCTCGTGGATGATCGGAAAGAGCTTGTTTTGCACATCGGGTCGGCATCGACTGATCTCATCGAAAATGACCGCTCCAGCGCCCCAAATAGCAGCCGGCGTTTTGAGGTACTCCAGCGTTCGGTCGGGTGTAGGCACAGGAAAACCCACGAGATCGTCAAAGTTCAAGAGGCTTGCGTTGTAGTGCCTGAAACTGAGCCCCAAGGCTGCAGCCACCCTGCCAAGCAGCAAACTTTTTGCTGTGCCGTGCGGGCCAATGAGCAACAGTGGTTGCTCGGTGACGAGGGCCGCTAATAAAGGGGCCTCGATCGATTGCATGCCAATCAACCCCAGAGGCTCAAGCCAACCGCTGTGGTCTGGTGCGTCTACATCGTTCATGTCCTGCTCCTCTCGTCCGAGTGTTCCGCTTGCGCGGCGAAGCCTGGACGTGGAGGCGACACCGACGCTTTAGCAGCATTTGTTAATCGCCCTGCAAGTTGTCACTTAAATCGGCGATGGATTTTTGACCCTCTTAAACTGATCGCTTCAGCCCATGGCGTTACGATCCGAGGCTGGGTTGAATTGCAAATCGTGCGGTTCATGAACCGCATGCGTTTCATCCAAAAAAAGGCTGATGGCATCTCGCAACTCAATGAGGCGATCACGCTCCATACAACTGCGCGACTTCACCCTTTTTTCCTCAGGATCTTTTGCTGTCAGCAGTTGAGTTTTAATGACTAACTCGTTCAGCCACGGTTGTGCCGATATGGGTTTGATGCTGATCGTTTCGATGAACGTTTCTGAGGCCGACAGGACGCAGTGGACTTCAGCCTTGTGGTGGGTGTTCGATTGACTAACTGACACAATAGTTCTCCGATTTAGCCATTTCGCCGATAGGCTGGGCATGGCAAGTAAGAAATAAATCCGCCCAGAAAACAAAAAACCCGTCACAAGGACGGGTGCGCTCGGATGGTTGCCCTGAGCTCATTAACTCGTTTGGGCCTCATCTGCCTTTTGGCTCTACCACCTTGCCCGAGGGCAGGTTGGTACGGCGAACACCGTTCTTGATGACAGCTCAAATGTAATCAACAATGCACTTCAGGTCAAGCAATACTTATTGTTGCTATTTCTTAGGACGCACCGTCAATGAAGGCTTGGAAAGGGGTCTTGCTAAGTGCTGTACTTTTTAGCAGCGTCATTGTTTACGCGATGGCTGTTGAGCCCTATTGGATCAAGACGTCCATGCATAAGATTGGTCATCCCTCGGTGGTCTCCCCGCTGCGCGTGGTCCAACTCTCTGATCTTCATCTTCAGACGTTCGACAAGCTTTCGGCAAAGATCGTTGAGGAAGTGGAGCGATTAAAGCCAGATCTTGTTGTTATAACAGGTGATGCGATTGATAACCATGGCTCACTACCTGTGTTGGATCAATTCCTTGCTGCGCTTCCCAAGGGTGCACACACGGTTGCGATTCTCGGTAACTGGGAGTACTGGGCAGCGGTCGACATGCAGGCACTTAGGGCCCTTTACATCAAGCACAACGTGAAACTTCTTGTGAACGAAGCGTACGAGGTCCGTATGGGTGCTCAGGCAGTCATCATTGAAGGTATGGATGACTTCACAGCAGGAAAACCTAAGTCAGTGGTGAAGGAATACGGCGCTAACAAAGCACCGCTACACTTGTTGCTACAGCACTCACCGGGCTGGTTTGAGCAACTCAAGGGTGAAGCACTTGAACGAGAAAGGCCTGCGCTTTGCCTTGCAGGACACACGCACGCAGGGCAGGTGACATTATTCGGATTCGTTCTGTGGACTCCGCGTGGAAGTGGCAGCTACACGGGAGGGTTTTATCAGAGCAAGCTTTGTCCGCTTTACGTATCGGCAGGACTTGGTACATCGCTCTTACCTGTGCGCTTTGGCGCAAGACCAGAAATTGCTGTGTTCGATTTTCTTCTCAAGCGCCAAGCTTTTTAGATCATGCAACGATTCATAAGCCTTATGCGAATTTGGATCCTTTTTTTATTCAGCTTGCTCTGGACTAGTACGGCATGGGGTCAACAGAGCCAATGTGGTTTTATCAAAGATCCCGATCAACAGGCTCGATGTCGTGCTTCGACAGGTGGTGGTGCTTCGCAATGCGGATTCATCCGCGATTCAGATTTGCAGGCTTATTGCCGCGCAGGCACGGGGTCAGGGCAAAGCGCTTGCGGGTTTATTCGTAACGCTGACTTGCAATCGATGTGCCGAGCGCAGTATGGGGGTGGTGCCAGTCAGTGCGGTTTTATTAGAGACGCTGACCAGCAGGCCTTTTGTCGGGCAATCACAGGTTCCGGTGCATCAGCTTGCGGCTTTATCCGACATGCTGACCAACAGTCGCTTTGCCGCGCACTCACGGGAAGTGGGTCGAGCTACTGCGGGTTTATTAGAGACCAGGACTTGCGGGCGCACTGCAGAGCCCTCACAGGGTAAGCCTGAGCTTTGAGCAAAAACTCAGAATCGCGCTTTTAGGAAAAAATATAAAGGAGGGGTTGCCTTGAGCCTCGCTATTTGCCTGAGCGATGCTCGGACTCAGGCGACATTGCGCTAGCAACGAGAACAAAACTACTTTATGCGTGCTTCTTTTTTCTTTGAGCGGTGCGCGACCAGGCAAGTACTCACCGCCCCTATCGCTCGGATGCAGGCGGCCTAGGACGTGCCTTGAATCTTCACTTAACGACGGTTCGCTATAAAGGGGATCAAAGTCCTCACCCGATTCAAGCGATGCCAAGTGGGCATCTCGACGCGCAGCCCCTTTGATATCAGATGTCAATTGAATGCCGCGACGCGATTATCAGCAGGTACTCCCGGGGCACTATCGGGGGTCTTGCGGGTGTGCCGGTGTCCTTGTGGGCAGCAGGGGTCAGCGATCTTGCCCGCTCAGGCCTTTCCTGCTCGCTTCCACCGCACGATTGCGCTGCGCCGGGCGGCGCCCTCGCCGACGTGAGCGGCGAGCTCCAGGCCTCGCGCGTCGAGCCGCGGGATGCGCAACTGGTCCTGCCCCGTCCAGTTTGGCAACAGGCTGAGCTCCACGTGGTGCACCACCATGCCGTCGTCGAGCAGGGTCCAGCGCCCCGTGTACGTCACACAGTCGTCGAAAGCCTGAGCCTTCTCGGACGGCGTGGCCAGAAGGCGGTCGGCGCTCGCGAAGGGAACCCGTCCGGCTCTGGCCATGAAGCCGAACATGTGCCCGTCGCGCAGGTAGCAGATGCGACCCACCGCATCCTCCCCGAGCGGGGCAGTCTCGGTGCCATCGGCAAAGCGCACGAAGTAGCGCACCAGCTCCCAGGTACCGATCAGGGCTTCGGGGGTGAGAGTCGGCATGGCTAATCCCGTCGCCCCCGCTAGCGGCGACTGACGATGCCGCCGTCCACGTCAACCACCGTGCCGCTGACGTAGGAGGCCCGCCGGGAAGCGAGGAAGACAACCATGTCTGCGATCTCCTCGGGCTCGGCTGGCCGGCCGAAGGGCCGGTCTCGCAGCAGTTCCTCCCAGCGCTCTTCGTCACCGAGCCGCGCACGAGCCATGCCACGCATCACCGGCTCGAGCCGCTCGGTGCGCACCATGGGTGGGTTGACGCCCAGGACACGCACGCCGTCTTGCGTGGTGCGGCTGCCCACGGCCCGTGTGAAGGCGTGCAAGGCTGCGTTGCCCGCACTTCCGCAGATGTAGTCATACATCGGCATCAGGCCGGCCAGGCCGATGACGTTGACGATCACGCCCGAGCGGCGCGCCCGCATCGCCGGCAGCATCGCACGGGTGAGGTTGATGTAGCCCATGACCTTGAGGTCCCAGGCGTTTCGCCAGCGCGCGTCGTCGATCGCGTCGATGGGCCCACCCGGGATGTCGCCGGCGTTGTTCACCAGCACATCACAGGCCGAGGCAGCCGTGGCAAGCTGCGCCACGGCCTCGGGGTGCCGGAGATCGAGGGCGCTGGTGTGTACCGCCACGCTGTGAGCGGCGACGATCTCCCGGGCGACAGCCTCCAGCGTGCTCGCCTCGCGCGCCACGAGGTGCAGAGAGCAGCCCTCCTGCGCGAAGCCGTGCGCCACGGCCTTGCCGATACCCCTGGAGCCCCCCGTGACGAGCACGTGAACTCCGCGCAGACCTAGTTCCATTGTCCGGTTCCCTCCTTGCAGCTGGTCAGGCAGCCTCCCGGCCCAACGCGTCCGGGTCGATGCCGTAGCGCCGCGCCCATTCCAGGCTCGCGGCAGTTCCCTTGGAAGGGCGGTACTCGCATCCGATCCACCCCTCATAGCCCAACCGGTCGAGCTCACCGATGAGCCAGCACACGTCGATCTCGCCGCAGCCCGGCTCGTGGCGGCCCGGGGGGCTGCCCACCTGAACGTGCATCACCCACGGAAGTGCCTCGCGCAGCCGGGCGGTGACATCACCCTCCTCGCGCCCGACGTGGTAGACGTCGAAGATGAGCCCAAGGTTGGGCTGGTCGAGCTCGCGCAGCAGCGCCAGCGCCTCGCCCACCGTGTGCAGCACAAAGCCCGGCAAGTCATGCCGGTTCACCGGCTCGACCATCACGTCCAGCGCTCGCACCGCCGCACGCTCAGCCGCCCACAGCAGGTTGTCGCGCAGCGTACGCAGTGCCAGGGGGCGGTCGCACCCTGCCGGCACGAGGCCGGCGGGCGCGTGCAGGCGCCGCACCTGCAGCGCCAGCGCCCAGTCCACCGCCTTGTCGAACTCGGCGCGAAACTCCTCCACGCGGCGCGGGTCGCAGGCGATTCCGCGCTCCCCCCCGTCCCAGTCGCCGGGTGCAGCGAGGAAATTCAGGTATTGGAGCTCGCTGCGCGCCAGCAGCGTGGCCACTGTTTGCCGGTCGTGTCGGTAGGGGACGCCGTACTCGATTGCGCGAAACCCGGTCCTGCGGGCGAGCTCGAAGCGTCGCTCGAAGGGCCACTCGTTGAACAGGAAGCTGATGCTCGCGCCGATCTTGGCCATCGCGTCGTGTCAATCCATGAAGCCCGGCAGCAGCAGGCTGATCCGGGGAAAGGCAATCAGCAGCACGATGACGACCGCGTCCACGGCCACGAACCAGATCGCCCCACGAAAGATCGCCGCCATCGAAACCCGGGGACCCACCACCGTCTTGAGGACGAAGCAGTGGAATCCCACCGGGGGCGTGAGCATGCCCACCTCGACGAGCTTGACCACCAGCACGCCGATCCACAGCAGGTCGAGCCCGAGCTTGCGGCACACGGGGATGAGGATGGGCAAGGTCAGGAGCATGACGCCGATCGGGTCAAGGATCATGCCGAGCACGAGATAGACGAGCACCATCGCGGCAATGAAGGCCCAGGTCGATCCGAGGCTGGCGAAACCCGAGGCGATGTAGTCGGGCACACCGGACAACGCCAGGAAGCGCGTGAACAGCACTGCGCCCACCACGACGAAGAAGAGCGAGGCCATGCTGCCTGCCGTGTCGCTGAAGGCGCGCCGCATGCTGCCCCAGCTCACCGAGCGCCTGCCCGCCGCCACTAGCAGGGAGAAGCCCGCCCCCACCGCCGCCGCCTCGGTGGAGGTGGCGGCACCCGACCAGATCGCCCCCACCACGCCCAGCACGATGACCGGCAGCGGCCAGACGTCGCGCACGAGCGCAAAGCGCTCGCGCCAAGTGTAGTGACGGTCCTCCTTTGGCGCGAGCTCTGGCCGCGCCTTGCACAGCCCGATGATGAAGGCGGTGAACACCACGGCTGTCAGCAGCCCTGGGAGGATGCCCGCGATCAGCAGCTTGTCAATCGAGACCTCGGCGTACCAACCGTAGATGACGAGTGCGATGCTCGGCGGAATGAGCGCGTCGATCGTGCCGGCTGCCGCCACCGATCCGGTGGCCAGCGACGGGCTGTAGCCACAGCGCAGCATCTCCGGGATGGCGATGCGGCCGATGGCCGAGGTGGTGGCCACGCTCGAACCCGAGGCCGCGCCAAAGAGGGTACAGGCCCAGTTGGAGGCCACCGCCAGCCCGCCGGGAAGCCAGCCGAGCCAGGCCCTAGCGGCATCGAAAAGCCCGCGTGTGAGCCCCATGTGGTGGGCAAAGCTGCCCATGAGCAGGAACATTGGTACCGCCGACAGCGTCCAGTTCGACGAGAACTGGTAAGGCAGATTGGCCAGCGACCCCATTGCTGCGCCCGAGCCGCGGATGGCGGCTATGCCCGCCAGCGACACGAGGCCCAACGTGGCCCCGATGGGCACGCGCAACATCAGCAGCACGAACATCGCCGCGATGCCCAGGAAGCCGATCTGAAGGTTGTACAAGCAGCCCCCGTGCTCACGCGTGGCCGCCCGGCGCGGCCCGCCCCTCGGCGCGGCGGCCAGCGAGCGCGGCTCTCATCTGCAGCAGCAGCGCGCAGGCCACCAGCGCGCTGCCCACGACCGGGAACCAGCGCGAGGGCCACACCTCGATGCGCAGCGCTACGGCCTCGGAGGTCTCACGCACAGCCGTCTGTTCCAGGGCCTCTCCGAAGGAGGCTACGCACAGTAGCAAGGCGAACACCAGCATGCAGGTATCGGCGAAGGCCTGCATCGCGCGCTCGATCCGGGGCGGCAGGGACCCCTGCATCAGTTCCACCGCAATGTGCTGGCGCCGCCACTGCACCCAGCCCATGGGCAGGAAGATGCACGCCACCATGTAGTAGGTCGAGACGAATTCGAGCGTGCCCGGGATCGGCATGCGTAACAGCGCCTTGCCGATCACGTCCAGGCTGACGTGCACCATCATCAGCGCTGCAGCCAGCGAGCCGAGCCCAAGAGCAAGGTCGTTCGCGCCGCCCAGCAGTCGCGTTGCGGCAGGCTTCACGGTTTGAGCTTGGAGAAGATCTCGCCGCGCAGTGCAGCCTCGTACTTGGTGCGGTCGCCGCCCGTTTCGGCGACGATGCGGTTCCACTTGTCGAGCTTCTCGAGGTAGGTCTTGACAAGCGCAGCGGCCCCGGTGACACCGCGCTTGTCGGCGTCGGCCACCACGCGCGTCTGCTCGGCGCCCACGTGGCTCGCTAGGAAGGCCTTGAAGTCCGCCGGTGCCGGCGTGCGCCGCACGCCCTTGGCAGCGGCCTCCTGGAAGGCGCGGTCGGTTTCCTCCATGTTCAGCAGCGTGGCCTCGGCCACGAGGAACGGCAACGCATCGATCATTGCCTGTCGTTGAGCCACCGACAGCTTGCGCCAGCCCTCCCGGCCCACGGCCAGCACCAGGCTCGAGTTATACTGGCCCAATGGCTGGTCCACCACTGTCTTGACCACATCCATCAGATTGTAGCTCTTGAGCCAGACCCCGCCCACGATGGCGCACTCCACCGCACCGCGCTGCATAGCCTCATAGACCTCGGTGGGAACGGTGCTCACGGGGTTCGCACCCGCGGCCTTTGCAAAGAGCGCGAAGGCCGAGGCGGCGCGGATCGCCTTGCCCTTGAGGTCCTGCATCGAGCTCACTGGGGAGCGGCACTGCAGGTAGAACGGGGCCACCCCGTTATACGCCAGCGGTATCGCCTTGAAGCGGTTGAAGTCGGCCTCACACTGCGGGCAGTTGAGCAGCATCGTCTCGTTGATGGCCCCCGCCTGCGCCAGGGGCTGGGCGGTGACCATCGCGAGATCGGTGAGCGTCATCGACGTCTTCAAGTCCGTCGTGTGGAATGTGTCGAGCAGAAAGCCGGCATCGATGAGCCCGTCGCGCAGCGAGTTGCCGGTAGCACGGAAGTTGGCCACCGTTCCGTCGAAGCTGCGCTCGAACTTAAGGCTGCCGCCGGCGGCCTGCTCCACTCGGTCGAGGTAGCGGTTGGCCGCAATCGCCTCGGGACCCTTGCTGGGCGAACCGCTGGCGTAGCTGAACTTGGCCTGAGACCAGGCGGCAGTCGAGGTTGCCAGCGCCAGCAACAGGACGGCGACGGCGACGCACGTAGACAAAGGCATTCGCAGGATGGGCATGAGTGTCTCCTCGCAGATAAAAGCGCCGGCGGTCGCGGGGACCGTATGCGGCTATGATCGGGCCTGCACGGACGCATGACAACTTCGCCGCGCGCATGGGGGTCATGCGCAGTGCCGATGGAGCTTGTGCTCGCCCCACCCTGCGCCTAGACTACGGGCCATGTACGGACGCGGCGCAAGACCATGAGGGCGAACTCGTGAGGGCGATGGGTTACAGCCGCCAAGGGCCGGCGCGAGAGGTGCTGCAGGCTCTGGAGCTGCCGCTGCCGCAGCCGGCCCCCGGCGAAGCCCGGGTTCGGCTGATGGCCTCGGGCGTCAACCCGGCCGATTGCAACCGCCGCGCCGGGCGGGGCCACCCGATGCCTAACGAGCTGATCGTGCCGCACAGTGACGGTGCGGGCGTGGTCGAGGCCGTGGGCCGGGAGGCCGACATCGGATGGGTGGGGCGCAGGGTATGGCTATACAACGCGCAACGCGGACGTGCCATGGGCACGGCAGCAGAGCACTTGTGCCTGGAGCTGTCGCTGCTGGCCGAACTGCCGCCGCAGGTTTCGTTCGATCACGGCGCATGCCTGGGGATTCCCTGCATGACAGCGTGGTGTGCCCTGTTCGAGGACGGCCCCCTGACGGGTCAGACGGTGCTTGTCACAGGCGGCGCCGGTGCCGTGGCGCACTATGCGATCCAGCTCGCCGTGCACGGTGGCGCACGCGTGCTGAGCACCGCCTCGACGCCGGACAAGATGCGCCAGGCGCGG